>Ga0081534_100206_pt1 | contig 21075 bp, 18 predicted proteins | sample MonGeyMetagenome_FD_71019 | JGI IMG/M metagenome (GOLD analysis project Ga0081534, IMG submission 71019) | Hypoxic/sulfidic aquatic microbial communities from Monarch Geyser, Yellowstone National Park, USA - MG (SPAdes) v1 (version 2) | ecosystem: Environmental > Aquatic > Thermal springs > Hot...
GTATATCTTAGACACCCCGAGCTCCCAGAGGCCCCTCACCAGATGATTGGCCAGGTTCCAGTACAGGTGCGCCATGCGCCCCACCAGCTTCCGGAACAGCCTCCGCCTCCTCCTGTTGAGCCTAAGGAACCCCCCACTGTCGCCCGCGTTCCTGGCGCTGTCCGCCTTGGATTGCGCCTCGGCGATCTTCTTGGTGAGGTAGAAGAAGTCCTCCTTGGCCCTCGATCCCCTGTAGAGGAGCCAAGTGCCACTGCTCGTCACCGCGCTCGCCAAAATGTTGATCCCTAGGTCCACCCCCGCGGCTTCATTGCCCCTCGGCTCCGCCATCCGGATAGATTTCCTCTCCCCGCGGACAATATGCTTCGATTCATTTCCGTTCCTCGTGGTCTCAACTCCAACCTCGACTGGTATGGAGGCGTACCATGCGTTCCTGGCCTAATCATAGCGCATCTCCAGCCTGCCCTGCTTTCCGTGCCACCTCAGCCTGCCGGCGAACTCTATCTCGAGGCCGAAGTCCCTGAGGATGAGTTTGTGATTTTGCTCGTCCACTACGTATCTGTCCTGCCTGACGACCAATACGAGCTTCCTCTCCTTACTCTCCACATCCTTCCAATATTTCGGCGGGCCGACGCGCTTCATGTGGGGCGGCAGCCTCCCCTCTTTCTTCAGCTTCAGCAGGGAGAAGAACGAGCTCCAGGCCTCGTTGTTCTTCTGCAGGACCGCCTGGGCGTTGACGCCGAGTATACCCTTGTACCTCTCATAGTACTTGTCCCACGTCCCCTCGAAATCCACATGCTGTTGCTGGAAGAACTGCTGCCTCCTCTCGTAGTTGACCTCGTTGAAGAGCCTCGCCGAGATGCTCGCTAACCTCCTAAGCTTCCTTTCCTGGAAGCCGCTCGGCAGGAGGCGGACCACGTTCGCCCTCCTGCTCTCGTGCTTGACCTCTTGGATGCTCGCCTCCGGTATCGCGGGAGGGATCGGCTCCCGCCCCTCATCTCCGAGAAGTTGACCGGAGGAGGGCATCCGGAGTGAAAATGGAGGTTTGGATTTAAAGGCTTTCATCCCGCCCCTAGAAGGGGTGAGGCTTGTCGTTTTATATCAGGGCGGACCGCCGCGGCCCCGGCGGGGTGGGGACGGGGTGATCCGGGGTGGGAGGGGGGCGGAGGCCGACCGACGACCTCAGGCGCGAGGCCGACGGCATCTGGAGGCTGCTTAGGGATCACCCGTTCGTCGTCGGCCTGTTCTCGGGGGAGCTGCCCGCGGCCAAGTTCCGCTACTACCTGGTGCAGGACTACTGGTACCTGGTCGACCTCTCGAGGGCCCTCGCGCTCCTGGCGTCCAGGCTGCCCTCCCCCGGCCTCGTGGCGGGCGCCCTCGAGCTCGCGCGCGAGGAGGCGTCGGTGGAGATGGAGAGCTACCTGAGGATCCTCCCCGAGGCCGGCGTGGACCCGGGCTCCCTCGGCTCGGCGGAGCGCTCCCCGACGTCGCTGGCGTACTCGAACTTCCTGCTCAGGACCTGCGCCCTGGAGACGCCCCTGGAGTGCGCGTCCGCGATGCTCCCCTGCTTCTGGAGCTACCAGGAGCTGGCCCGCGCCCACGAGGCGGAGCTGAGGCGCAACCCGGTGGAGCTCTACAGGAGGTGGGGCGAGGCCTACCTGGGCGAGGAATACGGGAGGGTCGTGGAGGGCCTGAGGGGGATCGTCGACGCGCTCTGGGCGGAGGGCCTGCGGGCCGCCGCCGTCCGCTCGTTCATCCTGGGGTCCCGCTACGAGCTCATGTTCTGGGATGCAGCCTACGCGGAGGAGGGCTGGCCCGACGCGACGTCGCCTCCCCAGGAGGGCGGGCAGGCGCCTCGCGAGCGCGAGCGAGGCCGCGAAGACGGCCGCCACCGGCGCAACCAGGGCGAGGATCGCGGTCCTCAGCCCCAGGGCGCCCGCCATCACCCCCACCAGGGCGGGGAGGAACGCGCCGAGGAGCATCATCGTCGAGGAGAAGTAGCTGTTCGCGGCGCTCCTGGTCCTGAGGTCGAAAGCCCTGGAGAGCGATATGACGCTCAGCGTGTACGTCAGGCCGTGCGGCACCCCCAGGATGGCGAGGGCGGCCGCGTAGAGGACGATGGAGGGCGCCGCCCAGGCGGCCGCCAGGCCGGCGAGCGTCAGGGCGGCGGAGAGCAGCATCAGGGGCGCGAGGTTCCCGGCGGGCCTGGCCGTGAGCGCGGACCTCGCCGCGAGGGAGGTGGAGTAGAAGGCGACGTAGAGGAGGATAGCGGCCGAGCTCGAGGCCCCGAAGCGCTCCACGGCGTAGAGCGCCGAGAAGGTGGTCACGAAGGCGAACGGTATCTGGTAGGCCAGCTGGTTCAGGAGCGAGACCGCGAACCCCGGGCTCCCCATGACCTCGCGCGCGGGCGGGGGGCGCCCCGGCGGCTCCTCCGGGAAGGGGACGAGCGGGGACAGGGCCCCCACCAGCGCCGCCATGGGCTCGAACAGGAGGAACGCCTGCCTGAGCGTGAAGTACCTGAGGATCAGCCCCTCGAGGGAGGGGCTGACGACCAGGGACGCGCTGAGCGCGAGCGTGTAGAGCGCGAGGGCCCTCTCCACAGACCTGCGGTCCCCGCCCACCGCCGCGGAGGTCATCAGGTTGGGGGCCACGAACCCGAGGGAGAAGCCGGCGAGGGCCGCGAGCGCCCATATGGTGAGGGGGCCCGAGAGGCAGAACAGCGGGAAGGCCGCGGAGTAAGCGACAGACGCGGCCACGAACGCCCTCCTCCTGGCCCCCGGGCGCAGCCTCGCGTTCACCAGCGCGCTCGAGGCGAACGTGGACCCCATGAAGGCCAGGGCCAGGGCCCCTATCTCGGACTCCGTGAACCCCATGCCCCTCGCCATGAGCGACATCGTGGGCGGCACTATGCTGTTGGTCGCCCTGGACGCGAACGTCACCGTCACTATCACCGCGAGGGCGCCGGCGTAGCCGGCCGCCCCCGGGCGCCGCCCCGCCACGCCCCGGCCCCCGGTGGGCCGCGGGAAAATCGTTTCGCGGGGGCCCTCCTGGGGAGGGACCAGCCCCTCTCTATCGCGAGGGCCCTGAGCGCGAACACCAGCGCCGTGACGGCGGCCGCGTCCAGCGCGCGGTTGACCCCCGCGACCCCCAGGGCGTAGTACGCGAAGCCCCCCAGGAGGCCGAGGGTCGCGTACACCTCCCTGTGCATCACGACGGGGACGTCCCCCGCCAGCAGGTCCCTCATTATCCCGCCGCCGCAGCCGGTGATCATGGCCGCGAACGGGACCCCCAGGGGCCCCAGGCCCCTCGAGAAGGCCACGTCCGCCCCGAGGGCGGAGAAGACCGCCAGCCCGAGCGCGTCCGCGTAGAGGAAGCTCCTCCTCCCGGTCAGCTGCGGGGGGAGGGTCCAGAAGGCGACGAGGCCGGCGAGCAGCGAGATCCCGGCGAACGCCTCGTAGCGGAAGGCCGTCGGCGGTATCACGCCCGCTATCAGGTCCCTTATCACCCCTCCCCCGAGCGCGGTCACGACGCCCAGGAAGATCGCGCCGAAGACGTCGAAGCCCTTCTGGATCCCCTTCGCGACCCCCGAGACGGTGAAGGACACTATCCCTATGTAGTTGAGGACGTCGAGGGCCTCCTCCACGGCCCCGGGGACCAGGGTCTCACCCCAGGCGCTCCACCCTCACCCTGCGGGCCGCGCCCTCCACCTCCGCCGGGGTGAACCAGGGCTGCCTCCCCCTGAGCTTCAGGGTCGCCGCCGCGGAGGCCCTGGCGGCCGCCTCCTCGGCCGGGAGCCCCAGGGAGAGGAGGTAGTGGCCCAGGGCCGCGGTGAAGACGTCCCCCACCCCTATCGGCTCCCCGTGGATCCCCCATATGGGGTGCCCCCTGTAGATCGAGCCCCCCACCGCCAGGTAGAACGGGTTCCCCGCGTCCGTGATCGCCATGTCCAGCCCGTAGCGCCTGGAGCACCCCGCTATCCCCTCGTCCCTGCACTCCGGCGGGAACTCGAACCTCTCCCCCCTGACCAGGACCCCGAGCCCCGCCAGCCTCCTCATCAGGCCCCTCGCCAGGTCCGCGGAGCTCGCGACCTCGCCTCCGTCCGCGGCCTCCCTCACGAACCCCTGGAGGTCCAGGATCACCGGGCCGCGATCGGCCGCCTCCTCAACGACCTCGACCGGGATCTCGCCCATGGTGCCCGATATTATGTAGGTCCCCGGCCCCCACGCGCCCGCGGCGCCCCCCAGCTCCATGCGCGAGGCCCTGATCAGCCTCAGGGTCCTCGAGTCCCCGTCGACGTCTATCGAGAACAGGGTCTCCCCTCCCCCCGCGACCTCCACCCTTATCCCGTGGAGCCCCCTCAGCAGGGCGGCCGCGGCCCCCTCCCCCGTGACCACGACCGCCTCCGCCCCCAGCAGGTGGAGGGCCGTCCCGATGTAGAACGCCGGCCCGCCCACCCTCTCGCTCCCCCCTATCAGGTCCCTGGTGGAGGACGCGATCACGATCATCCGCCCGGGCAAATGGGCGCGGGTGCGCCCGGCGGTATATAACGTTCTCCCCGCGGCATCCCCCCGCCCGGGCCGGGTCCCCGGATCCCCGCCGCCCATCGGCTCGGGGCGGGGAACGCACATATACGCGCGGCGGGCGCTCGATCGGCGCCGGGGTGGCGGAGCGGACCAACGCGCGGGCCTTGAGAGCCCGTGGGCCACTCGCCCTCGTGGGTTCGAATCCCACCCCCGGCGCCTCGCGCCAGGGCGGCCCTGGCCATCTCGACGCCCCTCATCATCGTCTCCAGCTTCTGGAGCGCCACCCTGCGGCTCCTCGTCCTGAGCCCGCAGTCCGGGTTCACCATCAGCTTCCAGGGATCCCCCAGCACCCTCGCCGCGTACAGTATGCGGTCGCGCACGAGCTCCGGCGGCTCCATCCTGTCCGTGTGGACGTCCACGACCCCCAGCCCCAGCGTGCGCGGGTCGCCGTGCTCGCGCATCAGCCTCAGGAAGTCGTAGCCGACCCTGTGCTCGTCGTCCGCCCCCAGCTCCCACGTGTCCCTGTTCGCGAACTCCAGCGCGTAGTGCGAGGCCCTCAGCTCCAGGGCGTGCGGGTAGAGGGACCTGTAGTTGTCCCCGCTGTAGCAGATGTGCACGTGTATCTCAGCGTCGAGCCCCCTCACCGACTCGTTGAACGCCTCCACGAACATGGGGACCTCGTCCGGGTGGGTCGTCGCGGCCGGCTCGTCTATCTGTATCACCCTGGCCCCCGCCTCCACGAGCCCCTGGAGGAGCGGCCTTATGACGTTCCTCGCCAGCTCGACCGCCAGCTCCCCCTTGTCCCTGTAATATTCGTCGTAGGACCAGTCCGCTATCGTGTAGGGCCCCGTGACCGGTATCTTCGGGGTCCTCGAGGCCCACCTCCTGACGAACTCGAACTCCCTCAGGTGGTAGTTCTCCCTCAGCCTCACGGGCCCCACGACCCTCGCCTTCCTGTAGTACTTGTTGTCGAAGGAGCGCACCAGGCCCGCGAACTCGAACCCCTCTATGTACCTGACCGGGTACTCGTACATCTCGATCCTCCGGACCTCGCCGTCGTAGACGTAGTCGAGGCCCACTCCCTCCAGCATCTTTATGTTGGCCAGGGCGGCCTCGTCCCTCGCGAGCTCCTTCTCCTCCTGGGGCGCCCCGCTCCTCAGGAAGGCGAGGAGCCACGCCGGCTTCCTCAGGCTCCCTATCTCCTTCGTGGGCAGGAGCTTCCCCTCAGGCATGCCTCGCCAGCCTCCCCAGGACCCTGACCTTCCTCATGGCGAACGAGTAGGGCAGGAACTCCAGGTCCGAGCTCACGGTCACCATGGCCTCGACCCCCGCCGCCCTCCCCAGGGCCTCCGCCGCCCCCGCGAGCTCCTCGACCCCCTCCACCCTCGTGTTCTGCGCGTCCACGAGCCCGAGGGCCAGCTCGCTCATCTTATATCCCCTGAGCCCCTCCGCGAGCCTCCCGCGGTCGTCCCAGGTGGCGTCCAGCGCGAACCCGGCGTAGGCGCTCCTCATCCCCGAGAGCTCCCTGTAGGCCCCGAGGGGGCTCTTGAAGTAGAGGTGGAGGAGCGCCGGGGCCCTGCAGGAGTCCAGGAGCTCGAACGAGGCCCTGGCCGCGAGGTCCAGCCTCCCCCGCGCCTCCCCGTGGACGAGCGCCGGCCCCTTCACCGCTATGAGCGCGGGCCCGATCTCCCCCTCGGCCGAGCAGAGCTCCTCGTTCAGCGCCCTGGCGATCGCCGAGGTCAGGGCCTCCAGGGACCCGTAGTGCGAGTCCCTCGACATGAGCGCGAACGTGAGGGGCTCCGGGACCTCCAGCACCGCCCTGCCCCTGGCCCCTATGACCAGGTGGCGCCTCAGGACCCCCCCGTCGGTCCCCAGCTCGCCCTCCACCACCGGGACGCGGTAGAAGGCGTTGTGCTCGAAGTACCTGAGGATCCCGTCCGCCCTGACCCCCCTCCACTCCAGCGCGAACCAGCGCAGCATGTCGTCCCACTCCAGGAGGGGGTCGGAGAGGAGGGGGAGCCCCGCCCTCTCCTGGAGGCCTATGATCCTCCTGGACTCGCTGCGCGCGAGCTCCCTGGAGCCCTCCGGGTCCCTCCTGGTGGCCGCTATGAGCCTCAGCGGCCTCGGGTAGATTCCGAAGGTGTAGGCCCTCACGCGCGGCGGGTGAGCCCCCGCTCATTATAAAAGGCGCGGTGGGGAATCGCCCTCCGGGGCGGCCCGCGGGCCGCCCCGCCCGGCTGGCCCTCCGCTGGACGATCATCCATCAAAACCGTGTTCTATTGATCATCCGTTCACACTCTGGCGGGAAATACTTATATAGATGATTCAGATGGGGCGCCGGGATGTCCGCGGGCGACACGGCGTGGGTCCTCGCATCAGCCGCGCTCGTCCTCCTGATGACCCCGGGCGTGGCGTTCTTCTACGGCGGCATGGTCAGGCAGAAGAACGTCCTCTCCGTGATCATGCAGAGCTTCAGCTCCATAATGGTGGTGGGGGTCCTCTGGGCGCTCATAGGGTACACGCTCGCCTTCGCCCCCGGGAACCCGCTCATAGGGGGGCTCCAGTGGCTCGGCCTGCGCGGGGTCTGGTTCTCCCCGTACGCCGCCTACGCGCCGGGCGTGCCCCAGCTCGCGCAGATGGCCTTCCAGGCGATGTTCGCGGTCATCACCCCGGCCCTGATAATAGGGGCGTTCGCGGAGAGGGCCAGGTTCGGGCCGCTCCTCCTCTTCATAGCCCTCTGGTCGCTGCTCGTCTACGACCCCGTGGCCCACTGGGTCTGGGGATACGGGGGCTGGCTGCGCTCGCTGGGGGTCCTGGACTTCGCGGGCGGCATCGTGATCCACACGACGGCCGGGACGGCTGCGCTCGCCTCCGCGCTCGTGCTCCGCCCCAGGTACGACTTCGACAGGTCCGTGATAGAGCCCGAGAACGTGCCGTTCGTGGCCCTGGGCGCGGCGCTCCTCTGGTTCGGGTGGTTCGGGTTCAACGCGGGGAGCGCGCTGGCGGCGGGCGGGCTCGCCTCCCTCGCGTTCGTCAACACGTTCCTGGCCCCGGCCGCTGCCGGCCTCACGTGGATGATCGTGACCTGGGCCGTGAGGGGGAAGTCGAGCGTGCTGGGCACGATGGCCGGACTCGTTGCCGGCCTCGCCGCCATAACCCCGGCGGCCGGGTACGTGGACCCCATGTCCGCGATCGCCATAGGCGCGTCCGCCGGCCTCGTCACCTACGGGGCCGCGCTCCTGAGGGTCAGGATGCGCCTGGACGACTCCCTCGACGTCTGGGCCATACACGGCGTGGGCGGCATGTGGGGCGTGATCGCCACCGGCATCTTCGCGGACGTGGGGGCGGCGGGCCTCCTGTACGGCGGCGTCCGCCAGTTCCTGGTGCAGCTCGTGGGGGTGGCCGCGGTCGGCGCCTACGTGTTCGCGGCCTCCCTGGCGCTCTTCAAGCTGATGGACCTGGCGATGGGCTTCACGGTGAAGAGGCACGAGGAGGCGATAGGCCTGGACCTCTCCGAGCACGGGGAGACCGCCTACCCGGAGATATAGGGGGTGGGACGGTGAAGAAGATAGAGGCCGTGGTCCGCCTCGAGAAGTTCGACGCCGTCAAGGGCGCGCTGGAGGCCGAGGGGTTCACGGGGCTGACCGCCTACCGCGTCCGCGGCAGGGGGAGGCAGGGCGGGGTGAGGCTGCAGTGGAGGGGCGTGAGGGAGTTCCGCGTCGACCTGATACCCAAGGTGAAGATAGAGCTCGTCGTGGACGATGGGGACGTGGAGAGGGTCATCAACATAATATCGCGCGCCGCGTACACCGGCGAGGTCGGGGACGGCAAGATATTCGTGATCCCCGTCGAGGACGCGTACCGCATAAGGACTGGCGAGAGGGGCAGGGACGCGCTCTAGGGCGCGTGCCGGGGGTGGGGTTCGAACCCACGGCCTCCAGATTATGAGTCGCGCCCCCGGAGGAGCCTGGCGCTCTGACCGGCTGAGCTACCCCGGCGCCCCCCGCGAGGGGGCCCTCAATATCTAAGCTTTTTGGCCCGGCGGGGGCCTCCGCGCCCCCTCTATGCGCGTGAACCCCCGGACCTCCAGCGATGGCGGCCTCCCCTCGCGCCTCACGACCAGCGCGCCGTAGATGCGGACCCTCTCCCCCACCTCCAGCCCGGAGAGCTTGTCCGCGGCCCCCCTCCACGCCACCAGCTCCACCTCCCCGGTGTGGTCCCCGATCATCAGCGACGCCCTGCGCAGGCTCTCCCCGGTCCTGCTGGTCACCTCCCTCTCCGTGGCCCTCGAGAGGACGACCCCCTCGAACACGCAGATCCTGCGGCCGTAGGCGCCGAGGTCCCTCGCGGCGACCGTCAGCTGCTCCAGGAGGTCCGGCCTCCTCCCCAGGACCTCCAGGTCCCCCCTCGAGGAGATCCTCGTCGAGCGCACCCTGACTATGGAGCCCGGGGGGACCCCCGCCAGGGCCTCCGCCGCCTCGCCGGTGGCCACGACCCTCACGAGCTCGTCCCCCGAGAGCAGGGCGGCCTCCGCCCTCGGCCCGTCCCCCGGCACGCGGTCCGATGAGACGAGGAGGACCTCCTCCGCGCGCGCCCTGGAGGGGGCGCCCGATATCACCTCTATCGAGGAGCCCTCGTCGCCGTGGAGCTCCACCGACCCGTCCCTCCCCCTGCGGGCCCTGAAGCATATCAGGCGCACCACCGCGCCCCGGCCCACCCCCGGCATGGACCCCGCGGCCCTGCCCCAGGCCACGACGCGCAGCCTCCCCCCTCCCCCCTCGCCCGTCACGGTGAAGTACGTGAGGGGCCTGACCTCGGAGCCCCTGGCGTACTCCCTCTCCTGGGGGTCCGAGTCGACCCTGCCCCTGACCACGAGGGGCCTCCCCAGGTGCCCCTCCCCCACCTCCGACGCGTCGATCGTGACGCTCTCTATGATGGTCCTGGGCGGGCCCTCGCGCGGTATGTCGAGCGAGCCCCTGTCGTCCACGTGGACCTCGACCTCCCCCGTGCGGCCCGCCCTGATCGAGGCGCCCGATATCACGAGGGCGTCCCCGGGCCTGAGGGTGTCCAGGACCCTCCGGAAGTCCGGGTCCCCCCAGACCACCAGGCGGGCGATCGCGCCCGCGTCGAAGACGCGGTACTCGTACGCCCTCCCCACCCCGCCGCGCCCCTCGAAGGAGAGCTCCCTCCCCTTGCACAGGAAGAGCGCCCTCACGTCCACGCGCCTCAGGCCCGGCCTCAGCTCCGAGAGCCCGAGGGGCTGCCTGGGCATCGAGCTGAGGTCTATCCCCAGGTCGCTCGCGACCAGGTACCCCGCCCCGACCTCCGTGAGGTACCCCGCCCCGACCTCCTCCATCTTCCTGTGTATCATGTCCCAGACCTCCTCGGCGCTCAGGTCCGGCCTCCTGCGCAGTATCTCGTCCACGATCGCGGCGGCCCTGGGGTCCCTCTCCACGGCGGCATCCACGGGCGCCCCCGAGAAATAGCGTTTCCGCTCCGCGCGCGGCGAAACGGGGGAAAACTATATAAGAAGGTTGGGCGGAGAGCGCCCGCTCCTGTAGGGGTGATGCGTGATGGCGGCTACACCACAGGCGGGTTACGCGCCGGTCCTGATACTGAAGGAGGGCGCCACCGAGACCAAGGGAAGGGAGGCCCTGAGGAACAACATAGAGGCCGCCAGGGTGATATCGGAGATCGTCCGCACGAGCCTCGGCCCCAGGGGCATGGACAAGATGCTGGTCGACAGCCTCGGCGACGTCACCATAACGAACGACGGCGCCACGATGCTGAAGCAGATGGACGTCCAGCACCCGACCGCGAAGCTCCTGGTCGAGATAGCGAAGGCGACCGACGCCGAGGTGGGCGACGGCACCACCACGAGCGTGGTCCTGGCGGGCGCCCTGCTGACGAAGGCCCAGGAGCTGATAGACGACGACGTCCACCCGACGGTGGTCGTCGACGGCTACAGGAAGGCCTCCGAGAAGGCGGTCGAGATCCTGAACAACATAGCGATAAGGGTCAGCCCGACGGACAGGGAGTGGCTCAGGAAGGTCGCCCTCACCTCCATGGCGTCCAAGGTCGTCGCCCAGGACGCCGAGCGCCTCGCCGACCTAGCGATAGACGCTGTCCTCCAGGTGGCGACCAAGGTGGACGGCGGCTACAAGGTGGACATAGACTCGATAAAGGTCGAGAAGAAGCCGGGCGGCTCCATATCCGACACCCTGTTCGTCAGGGGCATAGTGATAGACAAGGAGGTCGTCCACGGCGGGATGCCGAAGAGGGTGGAGAAGGCGAGGATAGCTCTGATAAACGCCCCGCTCGAGATAGAGAAGCCCGAGATAAGCGCCGAGATACGCATAAGCGACCCGACCAAGATAAAGGCGTTCCTCGACGAGGAGGCCAGGATACTCCGCGAGATGGTCCAGAAGATAAAGGCAGCCGGCGCCAACGTCGTCTTCTGCCAGAAGGGGATAGACGACCTCGCCCAGCACTACCTGGCGAAGGAGGGCATACTCGCGGTGAGGAGGGTCAAGGAGAGCGACATGACAAGGCTCGCGAAGGCCACCGGCGGGAGGGTCGTCACCAACATCGACGAGCTGACCCCGAACGACCTGGGCTACGCCGAGCTGGTGGAGGAGAGGAAGATAGAGGAGGACAAGTGGGTGTTCGTCGAGGGCTGCAGGGACCCGAAGGCGGTCACCATCCTCGTGAGGGGAGGGAGCCAGAGGATAGTCGACGAGGCTGAGAGGAGCGTGCACGACGCCCTGATGGTGGTGAAGGACGTGGTGGAGAACCCGGCCATAGTGGCCGGCGGGGGAGCCCCGGAGGCCGAGGTCGCCCACCAGCTCAGGGACTGGGCCAAGACCCTGAGCGGGAGGGAGCAGCTGGCTGTCCTGGCCTACGCCGACGCGCTGGAGAGGATACCGCTCACGCTGGCGGAGAACGCCGGCATGAACCCGCTGGACGCCAAGACGGAGCTCGCGAAGGCCCACGGCGAGGGGAGGAGGTGGGCCGGGGTCGACCCGTTCGATGGCAAGGTCGTGGACATGGACGCCAAGAGCGTGTACGAGCCGCTCAGCGTGAAGCTCCAGGTGGTGAAGGCCGCCACCGAGGCCGCCTCGATGATACTGAGGATAGACGACATAATAGCCGCGAGCAAGGTCAAGGAGGAGGAGAAGAAGGGCAAGAAGGAGGAGAAGGAGGAAGAGGAGGGCTCCTCCGGCACCAGCCCGCCCAAGTTCGACTGAGCCCCGACCTTCCTCCATATAATTTAAATTAATTTTTAATTTATTTTATTTCTGTACGAGGTTGATCGCCCTAGGGGCTGCTCCGTCACTGGTCGCTCGATGGCCCGGCTCCCGCCCCGGGCCTCTCCACCTTCTCCAGCATCTTCGAGAGGGTCCAAGTGAGTATGTTGAGGAGCTCGTTGATGCGGTCCTCGTCCCCGGGGTTCCTTATCACTATCCTCGAGAGCCTGCCATCGCTCGACTCCTCTATCTCGTACGTCAGGGGCCTCCGGCCCTCCTCCTCGTCCTTGGCCTTCATCTCGCTCAGGACCCTGTTGATGAAGTAGGACTTGAACGGGGGTATGCTGCTCCTGAGGTTCAGCTCCGGGTTCACCTCGACGGTCAGCGCTTCCCTGCCGATCCGCGCGTTGGCCAGCAGCACGCCGTCCCTCGTCCTGCGCAGGGCCCTCACGGCCCCCGCCTCCTCTTCCTCGGCCCTCGGGACCTCCTCGCCCGGCGCCACCTGCGACGCCTTGGCGAAGCTCCCCCTCCTCAGGGCGTCGTCTATCAGGCGCTCCACCTCCCTCATCAGCTCGAGCTCCTCCTCCAGCTCCTTGATCCTCTCCTCCACCCTCAGCCTCAGGTCGGCGAGCCTCTTCACCTCGTTCTCGCTCAAGACGCGCGCATATGGGGGGCATCCGTCTAAAAACCGTTGTCTTCCGGCGGGGCGCCCTCGGGCGCCGTTCATCCTACCTGCCTATGGGGACGTGGAAGAACCTGTCGCCCTTCCTGACGAGCTTCCCCACTATCGGTATCTTCTGCCCGCAGTACTTGCACCTGTTCTCCTCGTCCAGGTCCCACCCTATGATGTCGAACCCGCTCCTCCTTATCACCGGCCTGCCGCACCCGGGGCAGTAAGTGTGCTCGTACTCGTGGCCCGGGACGTTCCCCACGTAAGCGTAGCGTATCCCCTCCTGCATCGCCGCCTCGCGGTGCCTCTCCAGGGCCTCGACGGGCGTCGGCGGCACGCCCGACATCAGGTAGTCGGGGTGGAACCTGAGGAAGTGCATCGGCGTGTCGGGCCCCAGGTTGTCCGCCACCCAGCGCGCGAGCCTCCTCGCGTCCTCGACGCGGTCCCCCGTCCCCACGCCCGGCACCACGAGGTCCGTCACCTCCACGTGGACGCCCGCGCGCCTCAGCTCCAGCAGCGTCTCGTAGATCGGGGACGGATCCGGGACGCCCGCGTACCTCCTGAGGAACTCCGGGTTCCCGTTGCCCTTGAAGTCGACGGTCGCGGCGTCCAGGAACCGCGCCGCCACCTCCGCGGACTCCGGGGTCATGTAGCCGTTCGTCACGAAAGTGTTGAAGAGCCCCCTGGCCCTCGCCAGGATCCCCACGTCCCGGGCGAACTCCATGAAGATGGTCGGCTCGTTGTACGTGTAGGTCACGCCGTCCGCGCCCACCCTGAGGGCGGCCTCCACGACCTCCTCGGGGGACGCCTCCACCCCCTCCACGGACCTCCTCTGGCTTATGTCGAAGTTCTGGCAGTACCTGCAGAGCCAGTTGCAGCCCGTCGTCGCGATGGACAGCACGCTGGACCCCGGCCAGAAGTGCAGGAGCGGCTTCTTCTCTATGGGGTCCACGTGGCTGGCTATTATCCTCCCGTACACCAGGAGCATCAGCCTGCCGCCCACGTTCGCGCGGACCCCGCACAGCCCCACCTGGCCTTCCTTCAGCCTGCAGTACCGGGCGCAGGCCGTGCAGACCACCCTGTCCCCCTCCACCCTGTACAGATCCGCCTCCCGCACGCCCGCAAGTGGGCGCCCCCGCATTAATCGGTTCCGCCGGTTCCGCGGCGGGATAAGCTTAAGGGCCGCCCGGCCACCCTGGGGGCGTGGACCTGGACGAGACCGACCGGCGCATACTGGCGGAGCTGGCCGAGAACTCCCGCCGCAGCTCCCGCGAGATAGCGCGCAGGCTCGGGCTCTCCGTGGGCACGGTCGCCAACAGGATAGCCAGGCTGAAGGAGCTGGGCATCATCAGGCGCTTCACGGTAGAGCTGGACACGGAGAAGCTCGGCTACGACATAACGGTCGTGGTGGACGTCTACATATCGAAGGGCAACGTGATAGAGGTGGAGCGCGAGATAGCGTCCCTGCCGGGCGTCATGGCCGTCTACGACGTCACCGGGGACTTCGACGCGGTCGTCCTGGCGAAGTTCCGCAGCCGCGCGGACCTCAGCGAGTTCACCAAGCGCCTGATGGCGATGGAGCACGTGCAGCGCACGAACACGCACGTGGCGCTGAACACCATAAAGGAGGACTTCGTGGTCTACCGAGGCCCCGGCATCGTCCGAGGGCCCTCCGGCTCTACGTTTGTCCATTCCATTGGGGGCAAAGTTTAAATAAGATATTCTAGAGGCCCCACCGGACATGTTGATGCTGGAAAAGCCCAAGCGCCTGTCCCGCGCCAGGCCCAGCGCGTCCGACGTGGTCGAGAGCATAAGGTCCCGCGGCATAAAGCTCGTCGACATACAGTTCACGGACGTCCCGGGGCGCCTCCAGCACTTCACGGTGCCCTCGAGCTCCGTGGTCGACGGCGGGCTCTACAGCGGGCTCAGCAAGGTCGATGGGTCATCCATAAGGGGGTTCCTGGACATATCCGAGTCCGACGCCGTGGCAGTCCCCGACCCGGCGACCTTCGCCGTCATCCCATGGAGGGAGTCCGCGGCCAGGCTGATCGCCGACATCTACATGGGCGGCGCCGGCAGGCTGGAGAGGGATCCCAGGCACGTCGCCCAGAGGGCGGAGTCCTACCTCAGGGAGTCGCTCGGCTTCTCGTGGTCCTTCTGGGGCCCCGAGATGGAGTTCTTCATCTTCGACAACGTCACGTGGTGGTCCGCCGAGTGGGAGGCGGGGTACAGCATAGAGTCGTCCGAGGCCAGCTGGAGGCGCGAGGGCCGCGGCTACAAGATAAGGTACAAGGAGGGCTACTACCCGGCGGAGCCGCAGGACGCGCTGTCGGCGGTGAGGGACGAGATAGTCCTCACGCTGCAGGAGAGCTTCAACGTGGACGTCGAGGCCCACCACCACGAGGTCGCGACCGCCGGCCAGGCCGAGGTGGACATGGTCTACGACACCCTGACCAGGATGGCCGACAACGTCATGACCCTCAAGTACGTGGCGAAGAACGTCGCGGCGAGGCACGGCAAGGTGGCGACGTTCATGCCGAAGCCGCTCTACGGGGACAACGCGTCTGGCATGCACGTGCACGTGAGCCTCTGGGGCGAGGGCTCGAGCCCCGACAGCGCGTACAACGCGTTCTACGACCAGGACGATGAGTACGCGGAGATCAGCCAGGTCGGGAGGTACTTCATAGGGGGGCTCCTTGAGCACGCCCCGAGCCTGGCCGCCATAGTGGCGCCCACCACGAACAGCTACAAGAGGCTGGTGCCCGGGTACGAGGCGCCCGTCTACCTGACCTGGGGCAAGTCCAACAGGTCAGCGGCGGTGAGGGTGCCCTCCTACTACAGGGGCGCCGCGCACGCCGCCGCCAAGAGGGTGGAGTTCAGGGTGCCCGACCCCTCCTCCAACCCGTACCTGGCGTTCTCCGCCATCCTGATGGCCGGCATAGACGGCGTGCGCAGGAAGATGGATCCGGGGAGCCCCGTCGACGAGAACGTGTACCACATGGGGCCGGAGAGGAGGAGGCAGCTGGGGATAAGGAGCCTGCCGGGCTCGCTGCGCGAGTCCCTGGAGGCGCTCAGGAGCGACAACGATTACCTGAGGCCGGTCTTCGAGCGCTCGCTGATAGACGCGATCCTTGAGAACGCCGAGCGCGAGCTGCTGGCCGTCGAGAGCAGGCCGCACCCCTACGAGTTCCACCTCTACTTCGACATCTGACGTTCACAATAATTCGAGCAAATATATTTGATGGAAGGCGGCCTCGTGGACGGGCTGGAGGGCGCGCTCAGCCGATCTCCTTGGCGATCTCCAGGGCGCGCTCGGCCACCTTCCAGCCGAGCCCCTCGCCCGGTATGTAGGCTATCATCTTGCCCTCCCTCCGCTTCGCCAGGATGCCCGCGTCCGACAGCAGCCTCAGGTGGTAGGAGGCGGTGGGCTGGGCCAGCCCGTAGGCTCCCACGATCTCGCACTCGTAGAGCCTCCCCCTGGCCTTCACCATCGCGATCACCTTTATGCGGGTCGGGTCGGCGAGCGCCCTCATTATCCTCGCCAGGGTCCCCATCTTGTCCGGGTCTACGACGCTGGCGACGTCCGCCTGGATCTTCCTGAGGTACTCCTCCTCCTTGCCCTTCTCCGCGAGGCCGCAGTCCGAGAACCTGGTGAGATCCGCGCTCGACATCATTCAAGTACATCAACAACAGGTTAGTTATAAATATAACTCAAAACATGGTCCAGCGCATTACTATTTATAATAAATATTCAGCGCGGCCCGGCGCACCGCAAACCTTAATATATGACTATTACGGCGTTTTATAACATGGTAATGGAATCCCGCTCGGCCGTGTTGGAGGGTCCGCCGGGGAGCAGGCCGCCCAAGCCCCTGAAGTCCGCCCCGGACGCCAGGGAGGGGGCGGTCGGCTGGGTGAAGATGCTGGACGTGCAGCTCAACGGGATAGTCCCGGGCAGGTTCCGCCACGTGATCAAGAGGTACCTCAAGAGGATAGGCCTCAGGAACGCGGTCGTGGAGCACGAGCCGGACGCCAACCCCCTGATGCTCAGGCTCGTGGCCGTCGCCCGCGCCGAGAGGCCCATCACCAGGGAGCAGGTCAGGAAGATCCAGCACCTGAGGGCGGCCGTCGAAGACGTACTCAGGGACGCCTACCTGAAGGCCGGGCACTCCAGCAGGGCGGATCCGGAGGCCCTCAGGCTCAGGCTGGCCGAGGCGGAGCCCTCGCTCCGCAAGGTCTACTACGCGATCCGCTGAGCCCTCGCGGGGCAAAGCTTTTCGCGCCTCTTGGCCTAGGGGTGACGATGAGCGGCGGCGAGATCCCGGTAAAGATCAGGGAGATAGCGGCAGCGGCCGCGAAGTTCGAGCGCGTCGGGGCGCACTCGCACATAAGGGGGCTCGGGCTCGACGAGTCGGGGCGCGCCATCAGGGTGGCCGATGGGCTCGTGGGGCAGGCGCGCGCCAGGGAGGCGGCCGGGGTCGTCGTCCGCATGATAAAGGAGGGCAGGCTGAGCGGCAGGACGATAATCCTGGCGGGGCCGCCCGGCACCGGGAAGACGGCGCTGGCGGTCGCCATATCCAAGGAGCTCGGGGTCAACGTGCCGTTCATCCAGATGAGCGGGAGCGAGATCTACAGCGCGGAGAGGAAGAAGACCGAGGTCCTGGTGGACGCGATGCGCCGCTGCATCGGCGTCGAGATAAGGGAGAGGCGCGAGGTCTTCGAGGGCGAGGTGGCGAAGCTGGAGATACTAACTGCCCCCCACCCCTACAACCCGTACCAGAAGGTGCCCCAGGGGATAAGGATGGTCCTGAGGACGACCGATGAGGAGAGGAAGGTGGAGGCCGGCCCCGAGGTCGCCGCCGAGATCCTCCAGCTCGGGGTCTCGGAGGGCTCTGTGATCCAGATAGACGCGGAGACGGGCAGGGTCTCGCTCGTCGGGATCAGCGACTCCAGCGAGAGGGGGAAGAGCTACGACGTGAGGAGGAGCATGGTCGTGCCCAGGCCGTCCGGCAGGGTGAAGAAGGAGAAGGAGTTCGTCTACAACGTGACGCTCTCGGACATGGACGAGATCGCCGCGTCCAGGGGAGGGGGCTCCCTGGCCTCCCTGCTGTTCGGCGTGCCGCCCATGCGCGAGATAAGCCCCGAGGTCAGGGCGAGCGTCGACGCGGAGGTCAAGAAGATGGTGGACGAGGGGAGGGCCGTCATACACCCCGGGGTCCTATTCATAGACGACGCGCACATGCTCGACGTCGAGGCCTTCAGCTTCCTGAGCAGGGCGCTCGAGGGGGACCTGGTCCCGATAATAATACTGGCGACGAACCGCGGCCGGACCCGCATAAGGGGCACGGACGTCGAGTCCCCGCTCGGGATACCGCTGGACATGCTGGACCGCTCGGTGATAATAGGGACCGAGGAGTACACGAAGGACGACATCCGCGACATACTGCGGATCAGGGCGGAGGCGGAGGGCGCCAAGCTGGAGCCGGAGGCCCTCGAGGCGCTCGCCGAGATGGGGGCCAGGACCAGCCTGCGCTACGCTTCGCAGCTGCTGAGCATATCATCCCAGATAGCCAGGATGGGCGGCAGGGAGTCCGTCGGCGCCGCCGACGTCGAGAGGGCGGCCTCCCTCTTCATGGACGTCGGGCAGGCGGCCGAGCACCTCAAGAGGTACGAGGAGAAGCTCCCGCGCTAGGCGGCCCGGATTAGATTATAAGCCGGGGTGCGGATCTCCCACGGGTTGAAGACGATCGGATTGGTGGGGCTGGAGGGCCCGGCGGCGAAGGTCGCCGAGAGGCTCCTGGGAGCCGGGCACGACGTCGTGCTATGGGACCCGTCGAAGAGGGCCAGGGACGCGTTCAAGGGGAGGGCGGAGCTCGCGGAGAGCGTGAGGGATGCGGCCCAGAGGTCGGACATACTGCTCATGATGCTCCCGCGGCCCGGGGAGGTCTTCGACCTCTGCACGACCTCCCAGGGCATCTACGACTCGATGAGGCCCGGCAAGATCGTCGCTGTGCTGAGCGCCATCCTGCCCAGCCACTCCCCCCAGCTGGCGGAGAAGCTGAGGCGCAGGGGGGCCGTGTTCATGGAGGCGCCCGTGGTGGGCGGGATGGACGAGATAGCGCGCGGGTCGGCCCTCACCCTCGTGAGCGGCAGCCGCTCAGCCTACCAGGAGCTGCTCGAGGTCCTCCGGTCGTTCTCGGGCCGCGTCTACTACCTGGGCGAGGGATTCTCCGCGATGTCGGCCAAGCTGGCGATCTCGGTGATGGCCGCGGCGTACGCGGAGGCGCTCGGCGAGGCCGCGGCGCTCGCGTCGCGGTCCGGCGTGGACATGAAGGCGTTCGCCCAAGTGGTGTCGAGCGTCAACGGCGGGAGGATGCCGTTCGGGGTCTCGGTGGAGGACGCCATTGCGGGCTCGGGCGGCGTCTCCGTCAGCCTGGAGGCCCTGCTCACCGAGCTCAGGCTCGCCATCGCGAGCGCGGAGGAGAGGAACGTGTCGATGCCCGCGGCGGGGCTCCTGGGCGGCCTCTACACGGCCGCGCTCTCCCGCGGCTCCGGCGAGGGGGACTACTCGTCCATAGTGAGGTTCCTCGCGGAACTGTCCCCTCCCCGCGAGCCCCGCCGAGGGCGCGGGCGAGTTTAACCATTTTTAACAATTTAAGCAAAATATTCAAATTTTCGCGCGCCTCCTCGCGTGGCGTGCGCGCGTCCGTCTTCACCCCCGCCGCCATATCCAGCTTCTTCGCGGCCCGCATCCGGCGCGAGGACGGCTCGCCCATAGATGATCCCCTGGAGGCGGGCGCCGTGGGCGGCGGGTTCGCGCTCCGCGCGGGCGTGAGGACCTCCGCCTCCGTCCGCCCCCGGGAGGGCGGCGGGATAAGGATCAGGGTGCTGATCAACGGCATGGAGGAGGAGGCCCCGACAACCCGCGCGGCGGCCTCCATGGTGCTCGGGAGGATCGGCGTCCCCGGCGCGGACGTCGAGATAAGGCACGAGTCATCCGTGCCGATCGGGTCGGGGTTCGGGACCAGCGCCTCCGGCGCCATGGGCGCGGCCCTCGCGATCTCCATCGCCATGGGCAGGCCGCTCCCCGTCGTCGAGGCCTCCAGGGTGGCTCACGCCGCCGACGTCGTCTCGGGAACGGGCCTCGGCACCGCGGAGGGCCTGGTGGCGGGCGGCGTAGGGCTGGTGGTCGAGCCGGGGGCCCTCTGGAGGGGGAGGGTGGAGAAGATCCCGCTCCCGCGCTCCCTGGTCGTCGTCGCAGTGCACTTCGGGCCCATCGACAAGCGGATGATGCTGCGCTCCCCGGACGCCCTCGAGGGCGCCAACCGCGCCGGGCGCGAGGCGCTGCGCAGGGTGCTCGCCTCCCCCGACGTCAGGACGCTGATGTCGGAGGCGAGGAGGTTCGCCGAGGAGTCCGGGATGGGCGACCGGGAGATGCTATCGGTCGCCGACGACCTCGTGAGGGCCGGCGCCCTCGGCGCCACGCAGAACATGATAGGGAGGGCCGTCCACGCGGTCGTCCGGAGGGCGGACCTGGGCCGCGTGGTCGCGGAGGCGTCGCGGCACGGCGGCGACGTCATCGTATCGGGGATACACGATGGGGGCCCCGTGAGTTGGAGCCGAGGCCGGGCGGACCCTGGGGGATGGGCTGGGCCCAGTGGCGCGCGGTGCTCGCGGCCTGGGCGGGCTGGCTCCTGGACGGCTACGTTACCATAGCGTACGCGCTCTCTGCGACGCTGATAGCGCCGCTCTTCTTCCCCGGCGGCAGCCGGTCAGCGGCCCTGATAATGACCTTCCTCGCCTTCTCGGCGAACGGCGTCGCCAGGCCGCTGGGGAGCGTGGTCCTCGGGAACTACCTGGGGGACAGGATGGGGAGGAGGGCGATGCTGGTCCTCACGGTGCTGGGGTTCTCCCTGCTGGGGACGTCCAGGGCCTTCCTCCCGACTTACGGGGAGATCGGCATCCTGGCGCCGGCGCTCCTCTTCCTGATCCTCTTCATCGAGGGGATGTTCGCGGGGGCTGAGTACGGCGGCGGCACAGCTCTGAGCATGGAGCAGGTCCCGCCCGAGAGGAGGGGCGCCGTGGGCGCGTTCGTCCAGAGCGGCTTCGGGACGGGGTACTTCATAGCCGCGCTCGCCTACGGCCTGCTGTCCAGGGCGCTCGGGCCGGGGCCCATGGCGTCCGTGGGGTGGCGCTACCTCTTCGCCACGTCCGTGGTGCCCGGGCTGGTCGCCTTCGCGCTCAGGTACGCGACCCCCGAGTCGCCCGTGTTCTCGGACATGGTGAGGAGCGGGGCCGTCGAGAGGATCCCCGCGTGGAGGCTGGTGAGGGAGTCCTGGCGCGAGCTGGGGGCCGCGCTGATGCTCACGACCGGCCTGCTGGCGATAAACGGGATCACCTTCTCCCTTTATCCCACCATATTCCTGGAGTACTCGGGGCTGAGCGGCTACGAGATGGGCGTCGCTGTGGCGCTCGTCAACCTGATATCGCTCCTCGGCGTCTGGTCGGGCGGGGCCCTGGCGTCGTCCCTCCTCCGCGGCAGGAGGAGGGCGATGCTGATCTACTCGGCGGCCTTCCTCGCCTCGATGTACCCGGCCTCGCTCGCGGTCCTGCGCGGGGGCATGGCCCTGGCGCTCGC
>Ga0081534_100207_pt1 | contig 20979 bp, 22 predicted proteins | sample MonGeyMetagenome_FD_71019 | JGI IMG/M metagenome (GOLD analysis project Ga0081534, IMG submission 71019) | Hypoxic/sulfidic aquatic microbial communities from Monarch Geyser, Yellowstone National Park, USA - MG (SPAdes) v1 (version 2) | ecosystem: Environmental > Aquatic > Thermal springs > Hot...
TGATCGTGTTTGGGGGGATAGTCCCCAGATCCCCTGCTCTCATCACATACACATCGCTACCGACCGTGAACTTAACAACGCCCTGGACAACAATGGATACCTGCTCATGCCTATGTGAGTGTGGCTTAACCACAGAACCCTTGGCAAGCTTGAACTGGGCTATGGTTACATTCACACCATTTACGTACTTCCTAAGCACACCACGCCCAGTATTTCCCATGAAGAGCAAGTCATTGCGTGAATGTAACCATAGCCTTCGTGTTTCTGTTTAATACCTTAATCGCGCAACCAGTCTCCAATACTGCCCACATTGTAAATGAGATAAGAACATTCGTACTAACGTGATTCATGGCAATACTCGTGTTTTGTTTTTATATTTTTCGGTTTATTCCTCGTGGGTGTGGGTTTGTGGGGCTGCCCTGACGAGGATCTCTAGTGCATTATTGTGCTTAACATCTACCTCTCCGAGCTTGTACTTCGTCGTGTTGTAGAGCTTCATGAACGCGTTATAGCTTATTTTGCTGTCGTAATATGTCAGAATCAACTCGGCCCTTAACCTCCTGAGCGGATGATGTATGAATGGTCTGATCAGCCTAAGCGATTTAATGGCATTTCTGTCGTAGAACACTAGAACATCAGCTGTTTCGTTTGACTCAATGTAACCAATAATACTGAACCTCCTGGCAATCACCCTCCTCAACGCATTGAGAATGAAACTCCTCAGGTAATTCTTATAGGCAGCAATCCCTACATAGACAGTCACGGTATACCACATCACCCACATCTCCATCCAACAACCCTGCTATGAGCATGGCTAACTCCACATCACCGAAGTCCTCGAGTATTCTCAATAACTCATCAGTACTCAGCTCAATTGGCCATGACCAGTCGTTAGTGCTTAGGACTAAATAGTACGCTAAAATGATTGGTTTAGACACGTATTTTGCGGCCGGCGTTCTTCTTTTCCACTCAATGAATAAGCTTGGTGTCTTCATTGTGCCTGATAGCGTCAAGAAGAATATTGCGCCAATACTATTCGTAGTTTTTAACTCCAACTCGACTTCTCCATCGTATTTCTTAATTACCAAGTCGCTCTTAGCTAATCCAAACCAATAGAGTTTCTTTAAGTCGCTCAGTAGCTCTAGGCCATTTAGCCAATTGCATGGCTCTATTCCGTGCCTCTTAAACTCATTTACGTTGACACCGATGAATCGCCACACCTCCTCGCACATCCTAGTCTCGCTCCAGCTAAACTCTTTCCTCAGCAAGCCCTCGATGTCCTTGACTACTTCGTTCCTCGTTGCCTTGCTTTCTCACTCAATGCTGCACCTTCTCAACCGTTCATCTAGTGTTTTCGTGCTTATACCCAATGTATCCCTAACCCAACCCTTCGATACACCGAGGTCCTTAAGCATCTTTAGCAACCTACATCTACACTCATTATCGCTTACTTAGCTCGGACTCCACGCACTTACTGTAAACATAGCCCCACAGTTGGTAGTCGCTGCCTTTGTAAGTCATTAACCAAGCTAGTGGCTATTCCACAATCCACACTCAACAAGAACTTCACAACAAGACTTATAAGGCACCACGAACGTGGTCAATGATGGGTTGAACCTGGAAATGAGGCTTCACAGGAGTGAGGAGGCGTCAATGACGTACGCCATATTGGCCAACCATAACACAGACAAAAAACCTAATACAGAGGCACGTAAAGCCGGAAACAATGAGGAAACTACCGAGGGTCGTGTTGGCATAGGGCCAGCAAACCCTCGTGTTTTTAAACACAAATTGAGGTTGTGGGCCTAGCTTAATAACATTAGGTAATTTACTAGGCGTTCAATGAATTCTAATAAACCTAACCCACACCCATCGTGCACGATACTAACCCTGTAACTGCGAATCATAAAACATTCAATCACCCATAAGGAATCAATAATATTATCCATATTGCCTACATTGGCAAAACACAGATACCTAGAGTAATTAAAATGTTTAAGACCAATAAGACCAACAAGTTAAGTAATAATTTAATAAGGTGGCGAAGCCAACCTATATTAGGAAAGGTGGGTGGTATTGGATTGAGAGATGCTACACTATAGAATAGGTGCTTATTATTTAAAAGACTTATTTTAAGAATAACGACGAAGTATTTATTAAGATCTAAGTTGTTGGTTTTGCAGTATGAAATTATTAATCGACCCAACGATTTGTGGAGTATCTGGCGATATGTTGCTTAGTGCCCTGATAGATGCTGGTGGTAATCCTCAGTTTTTGTTAAATTTTGCTAATATTTCACGTAATTTAATAAAAAATGCAGAAATTGAGATAAAAATTAATAAAACACAGGTTAATGAAATTAATGCGACACAGATAAATATAAATATTAAGAATGATGTTAAGTTTACGGCTAAAGAACTTATTGAATATTCTAACAGAATTTCTAAAGAAATGGGTTTATCTGATAAAGCTATAAATAAAGTTAATGAGGCGTTGATATTATTAATAGATGCTGAGAAGAGCGTACACGCAATAAGTAAAGAGCAAGATATAGAGTTGGATGAGACGGGGTCGATAGATACAGTTATAGATGTTATAGGGGTCTCGCATTATTTAATTGATGAATTTAATGTTGACGATATAATTTCATTACCTGTTTCGGTAGGTGGTGGCCGAATTATATTCTCGCATGGAAATATGAGTGTACCTCCGCCTGCTGTTTTAAAGATTGCAGAGTTAAGGGGGATACCTATTATGGGTGGTCCTGTTGAAACCGAGGTCGCGACACCAACGGGAATGGCATTATTAGGCGCATTTGTTAAAAAATTCGTAAGATATATACCAAGTGGTATAATTGTTAAAAAGATAGGCTATGGTGCTGGGCATAAACGTTTTGAAAATGTACCTAATTTATTAAGGATTATATTTTATGAAGATTTTAAAAACTATGATACAGCGTATAAGACACAATATGTAATTTTTGAGACCAATGTTGATGATGTTAGTCCAGAGCTACTTGGATACTTTTTAGATAAGGTTATTTCAAATAAAATAGTTATTGATGGTTATATAACGCCTATCCTAATGAAAAAGGGTAGACCAGCTCACCTACTTACGTTTTTACTAACAGCTGATAAAGTCGAAGAATTGATGAATTTAATACTTAATGAAATAGGTAGTTTAGGTGGACGATTTTACTTTGTAAATAAATTTGAGGCGTCAAGAGATATTGAGGAAATCGAGGTAGATATTAAAGGTAATATTGTGAAAGTACCAATTAAGGTTGGATTCTCTCCTGATGGAAAGATTGCAACTTATAAGGCAGAGTATGAAGTGTTAAAGGAGCTCTCGAGCAAGTATAAAATACCCATCAAAAAATTAAAACAGATAACCGAAAGCGAGGCTCTTAAGAGATTCCGGGAAAGATTTTAAAGGTGTATTAAAACGTAGTTATTGTGGAGTTTAGCGAATATGATCGTATAATAAATATATTACGGAGTTATAAAGATGGTAAGGTTGATGAAGTAAGTGCTATAAATGCTATCTCATTAGTAATTCTTACTAAGAATTTAAATACTGTTAGATTAGATGTTAATAGAGAATTACGTATTGGCTTTCCTGAAATAATTTATGGACCTGGTAAGAAATACGAAGATATATATAAATCAATAATTGCATTTCTCGAAGATAGGGGAAGAGCATTCGTGTACGGATTGTCCAATGAATATAAAGATAAAATTCTTAAGGACATAAGGAAAGATTATAACGATTTTATAGTTAAAGAAGCACATAATTTGCTGCTAATTAAAAGGAATAAATTAAGTAACGAAATAAATCATGTAGGTAAAGTTGCACTATTGACAGGAGGTACTGTTGATATACCTTATGCTGAGGAAACAGCTTTGTTGCTTGAAGAACTAGGTGTAGAGGTTTATAGATATTATGATGTTGGTGTTGCAAATCTTAATAGGGTTCTTGAGGTTCTTAGTAATGATATTTTAAAGAAGAATGTGGATGTAATAATTGTATTTGCGGGTATGGATGGAGTTTTACCAGTAGTTACTGCTTCATTAATTCCCTTACCTGTTATTGGTGTTCCAATATCATCAGGTTATGGATATGGTGGGGAAGGTCAAGCAGCCCTTATGACAATGCTTCAATCATGCGTACCTGGATTAGTGGTTGTAAATATAAATAATACCGTAGGCGCAGCAGCTGCTGCATATAGAATAATAATGGTGAAGAATAGAAATAGGTGAGTTTATATGAGCTTAAATGATAACGTGCTCGTAAAGTTTGAAACGTTGAAGCAAATGATTAAAGAAAAATCAGATGGTTTTAGGAATTTCATTGTATTATTTTCTGGTGGGCTCGATAGCACATTATTAGCTAAGTTAGCGCAGGATATAATAGGTGATAAAGCTGTAGCTGTATTTATTGATGACGAGTTAGTACCGAGCTATATAAAAGATAGAATAACGATACTTTCTAAACAATTAGGACTGAATATAAAAATAATATCTTTTAATATTTTAAATTTTGATGATTTTACAAAAAATGATACTTTTCGCTGTTATTATTGCAAATATCATAGAGGTCTACTCATTAAAAAATTATTCCCTGAATCATTAGTAGCCGATGGAACTAATATTGATGACCTTAATGATTATAGACCAGGTTTAAAGGCTGCCAAAGAATTAGGTATTTGGCATCCATATGTTGATGCTGGAATAACTAAAAATGATATTAGGGAATACGCTAAATATATAGGATTGCCTATTTGGAACGTACCTAGTGAGTCCTGTTTAGCTTCAAGAGTTTTTTATGGCATGAGATTATCAATAGATTTGCTTCGACAGATAGATAAGGCTGAGACCTATTTACGTAATTTAGGATTTAAAATTGTTAGAGCACGTATATTTCCCGGGAATTTACTGAAAATAGAAGTAGGTGTTGATGAGATTGATAAATTATTAGATCCACAATTAAGGGAAACAATTGTAAACTATATGAAGGAACTTGGCTTTTCTCATGTAACGTTAGATCTCGAAGGTTATATCTCGGGTAAGATGAATAGAAATGTAAAACAAAAATAATTTCAATTTTAATGATATAATTTATATCATAAATTTTATTATTTATATCATTTAAGTATTGGTATGGTCCACTTACCATAGGGTATTATGACAATTTTAGCATCATTTCCATATCTCTTAACGGCTTCATCTACTGCCCTTTGCGCATTATTTCTTGAGAAACCAGTTAAACCTACATCATTTATAAACTTCAGATTGTTTTCTTCGGTTATTATAATTACATTTTTTCTTGTTAATACTTCATAGAATTTAAACCATATACATCCAGACCACATTTCAACTTTACCAGATATTATATCTCTTAATGCACGCTCAAAATTTTCCCGAGTTGGTGGCATATAGCTTTTCATTAAATCCATTAAAGCAAACCCATGCCATTCCTCATAGCCTGGTGCTGGGCTTGCATGAATAATGGTTCCGCCATCCTTAACTATGAGATCTAAGTTATTTACAGTCCAACCCGTGTGAAAATATAAGTGATCCGTGGGCCAGAAAGTGCCTGAAATAGCAACATGAACTTTTTCTCTTGTTGGTACTTTGACCTTGTAAATATTATCGTAATATTTGACGGCTTGCTTAAAGACAGCCCTATGGTATCCTGAAAATACGGCTGCAACCTCACCTCTTACATTCATTACGACATCGATTAAAAAGTCGAGCTTACCCATATCAGCTGCCTCATCAATATCATGTCTAACGATATTATCGGGGTTACCAGGATAGACATCTGGTGATATTACAAGTCTATGATTTGCTTCTATAGTATCATAACTACTAACGCCAGGTAGTATTAATTTACCACCACCTCCATATCCAGCAAATGGTTCAGCTTGTACCATGCCAATACCGATTACTACATCAGCAAGGGCAACAACCCTATGCACCCAAACTGGAGTACCATGGGATGTAATACCTCTAAATACGTATTTTTCTCGTTTTCTTGACTCATTAACATATATATTTTCAATGCCTATTCTTTCAAGAGTTTTACTGCCAATTTTATTTTCAATTTCTTTAAGAGAAGGGGGCGGAACAGAGCCTGAGGCAATTATTAAAGAAGTTTGGCTCTTTTTATCCTCAATAACATCAAGTATTGGTGGAAGTATTTTATGAGTAGGTGTGGGTCTGAATTGATTATCAATGATTATTGTAATCTTTCTCCCATGATCCAATAAATCAGAAAACTTAGGTCCTTTCACAGGTTTATCTAAAGCATCAAGAATCACAGTATCAAGATTATCTATAGGCGGAGGAACCTTAGGTAAGAGGGTAGCAACAAAATTATGTTCTGGAATCTCTAAAGACATAGATATGTTTCTAGAGTCAGGAGATTCGTATGGTATAGATACCTTTATCGACATCATAATATATTAAATTTTAGCCTTAATAAGTATTGCGCATTATTTTTGTCCTAATTCATATTTATTCAAACGATATTCTTTTAATTTCCTAGCTAAAGTTTCTGCAAATTCTTTCTTATCGCAATCTCTTTTGAGACATTCAGAGATTATCTCTAAGCTTGCCCTAACCTCATCTGTTGGTCCTGGTAAGCATATTATCTTACTTAGCTCAACTTCACCAACGCCAATTCTAACACCGGGCTTTTTATGTCTAGTGCCATCAACATGGTAATGGATTATGTATGGCGTAACAGCTGTTGGGTCGACTTTGAGTAAACCCTCAATGGTTTGGTCTTTATCCTCAGCACCAGTTCCTCCCGTTATTATAATTAGTCCATAACCATTATCTACAGCCTTCCTTATTGCTGTTGCAATCTCATCAGCGCTGTCGGGTAAATTACCTCCTAAGGTAACAAAATAACCCATATCCTCTAGAAATTCCCTCAATAATGGCGAGTTTGTATCTTGTATCATTCCCATATTTATTTCGAAACCTGTGGAAAAAACTATAGCTCTCTTAGAAATTTTTGCTTTAATATTATCAGCCATTGATTTTATACGATTAATGAATTCGGCAGAATTTAAAAGTTCTTCCTCATCTAAATCAATTACTTCTAAAATACCCTCAGAATGGATTGATGCATCAGGTGACAGGTAAACACCAGGTATTTTTGACAATTTTTCAAGTAATTCTTTCTTTTTCCCAATTACATTTTCCAACTCTACCGTATCAGTCAAGATATCTAGAACAACAATATTCTCTAAAACATTAACAACAGCTACTTTCTCGGGAGGTAACCCTAAAACCTCCGCTGTAGTATTACTTATTTTCTTTAGATCAGCATTTTTTAACGAAATACCTGTAATCCAAAGTTCGTTCTTACCTAAAAGATTAACTTTAGTCACATATTAGTCAACTTAACGGAATATTTAACTTTTATCCCTTTCTTTTTCTTTTAGATATTCAATACTAATAACGTCAAATCTCATATCTATTAGAGGAGCATCTAATATAGCTCTTCCAACATCTACTATATCAACATCATAATTCTTCTCTTTAAGTAATCTAAGTTTTTCAAAATCTAAGCCGCCTGCAAATGCAATTTTAACTTTATTTCTTAATCCAACCTTATGCAAAGTATTTGATACCTTAATTATATCATCAAAGTTGCCGGTGTCTATCATTATTACTCCAGCACCATGTATTGCAGCCTCTACGGCCTCATCTTCGATGGGCTTTGTAAACCCTTTAATTTGAACAACAATAATTCTATCATTAAATAATTTAGATACATGCTGAATTGTCTCTTTAATACTTCCAAATATTCTTATATAATTTTTATCTAAATAAATAAATGGTGAATCTAAGATCCTAATTCCTACACCACCGATAAGTTCTGCTTGCCTTATTAAGTCCTTAATTTCAATGGGCATCTTTTTCCAACCCCCAGAAACTACCTTAATTTTATCACCAACAATCTCCTTGGCTTTTCTTGCAGCAGTTGCTATGCCAGAGCTTTTAGCAACAGCACCTATAATAAGGTCCTCAGCCTTAAGAATAGATGATGGTCTTCCCATAACTTTCAATAACCAATCTCCTGCTTTAAATTCATCACCATCCTTAACTAATAATTCATATTGTAGTTCCAAGTAATTCAATATTTTTTTCACACGATCCACACCTGCAAAAATACCAGGTTCGTTAGCTATTAATACGGCTGTTACTCTCACAACGTTATCTAGACCCTTAAAAATAATATCTCTAATATCTAATGTCATATTATTTTTAAATTTACTGCTTTATCTCTTTTCTAAAATTATCTCCTGATATTTTCATACCATTCCTTATATTTCTCGCTGTTCTTTATTGCTTCACAGTCCATACCTCTTTGCTTACACCATTTAGGAATACGCACATTATCAACTTCTTCACTAACTTTCGGCGCAAGTTCCAGCATTTCTTCAGCCAATGACTTACTAACATTTATTCCACCAGCAGCTCCATCAAATATTATAACCTTATCAGTTTTAGCAAATTTATAGGCAAACTCCATAGCTGTTGGTAAATCATCAGCAACGACTGCATGTCTCAAAAACTCCCTATTCTGTGAATCCCTTCTAAGAACTTCAGCCATATGTTCGCCAACGATTATTGTGGGAACTTGTTGGGACCAGAAAACACTTGGATAACCACCCCATGCTAAGTTAATCACTATGGCCTTTATACCTGGGTGTACTGGGTTTATTCTAGGGCTCATGGGATGACCTAATTCATCGTAAAACATTTCAGAATACCATGTATATCCCGGGAATTCTACATCTAAATCAAATAAGTCAACATTCGATGAGAAGTTTGCAAAGATAACACCACCAGCAAATTGGTATGGAATTGGGCCACTAAAATCGAGAACCACTATGAAATCCTTTAATTTAGTATATAGTGTCATTATTTTACCGTAGGTTCTAAAGTTATGAAGCGTTATTCTATCATTTAAAGCGTATAAGTTATTATCTGCATCAACTGTAACTATACCTTCAGGTGATGGGACGATAAATGATGAGAACGTGTATTTACTTTGAACGAATGGACTCTCAAATATTGCTCTAGCAACGATATTCGCAGTTCGTGGCCCAAAGTTGAAGTGATACGTTGCTCTTGTTTCAAGCCTTGCATATGACATTGCAAATGGCTTTACAGCTCTATCAATATGCCTATGGAAATGCACCTCCCTTACATCACTATTATGGGCATGTACTATCCACTTAGCATCAAATGCGTCTCTTAAAACGTAAAGAGTTCCAATCTCGGTATCAACAGGAATTCCTGGATCAAGTGGGGCAATTCCTCTCGCTCTTCCCTTACCAAAATACTCATCTAACTTAAAATACTTTATCCACATATCTGCTTCTTTATGTCTAAGTCCAACGCCAACCCTAAGCCTTATATCTTTAGCACCAGTCCTTTCTATAATGATATCCCTTATTGTTTTCAGCATTTCCGCATATGGGGCGCCATCTCCAAATAATGTAAAACCGTGATGCGACCCTAAAATGTTAATGCTATCATTTGATTTAATCATGCTCATATCAACTCTTCTTAACCTATCCTCTGCTAATTCCCTTATGATTTTAATATTTTTGTTGCCACTTCTATCAGGATAAATTGGTTGCGGAAATTCTGGAAACAAATCTGTAAATCGTACTGAGACTATACCTGGTAACTGATAAGCACGCATTGTAATTTTATCGACAGGAGGTCCGTATGGTGATTGCACAGGAGGCATCGGTACTATTGGGTCATGGATCTTAGCACCCTTCATAATTATTCACCCCTATTACTTACTTAGTGACCTATTTATATTTTTTGCTTCTTTTATTTTCTCCCATTCTTGTTCTACGATTTCTGTTATTACTCGTTCATCATCAGAAAATCTATATCCGAATTTTTCATACTTCACTTTAACCTTTTCGGGTATTCTAAACGTATATACTATGTTCCAATACCATTGATATCCTTGCATGGGTTTTCCATTCCACATAAATGGTTTCCTTTCAGGCTTAATACCAGCTGCTTCATATAATCTTTGTATAGGCTCCATGCATTCAACTTTACAACCAGACCTAACACCAACTAATGCCGCTAAATCTTCAATTGTCTTGACGCCATCTAATATCGCTTGTGCGACCTCTTTAGCTCTTGTACCTGTACAGAAGCAGATGATCTGCTCAGGATGTAAGCCAGCGCGACGGCATAGCTCATCGATCTTTTTGAGATTTTCTGGATCATCTTCCCTAATCTTGTATTGAATAAGTCTTGGTTTGGGTAACTTTTCCATAGTGATTGCATCTTCAGGACAGCGTTCAAAACAAGCCCTACATCCTGTGCATCTACTATAATCAACAACAGCCTTTCTATTAACAACAGAAATGGCAGCAGTGGGGCATACGGAGCCGCATATTGTACAACCAATACATTTGTTTGGGTCTACCCTTGGTATTTCATTAACAATACCAACCATACTATTTTGTTCGTAATAGTACCTTGCATTTAAAGTTTATGCGGTAATTAGTTGGGGAAAAACTATTAAACCGGTTACCTTTAGAGATCTTCAATGGAATGGCATATTAAGACATATAAAAATTATATATTGGGTCAGTGGGTTTCTTCTCATACGGGTCGTACTTATGAAGTTCTTAGTCCTATTAACAATGAGATAAGTTCAGTAGTTCAGCTTTCAGACCGTGAGGATGCAAAGGCAGCCATTGATGCAGCACGCGAGGCTTTTGACAAGTCAGATTGGCCATATAATCATTGGTTAAGGCATGACGTATTATTAAGTATGGCAATGGTATTAGAAAGGCATTTTGATGAGATGGCTAGGTTATTATCGATAGAAACAGGGAAGCCAATAAGGGAAAGCCGGTCTGAGGTTAAGGGTTCCATAGATATGCTTAGGTATGCTGCATCAATGACAGTAAACATATTTGGACGGTCAATGTACCACTCTAAGAGTGAGGTTGGGCTAGTAGTTAGGGAGCCTCTTGGTGTCGTCGGTATAATAACCCCCTGGAACTGGCCTATTACGTTATTGGTCAGGTCATTAGCACCAGCACTTGCCATGGGAAATACCGTGGTTATTAAGCCTGCTAGCTATGCATCCGGTGTTGTTGCGAGGTTCATTGAATTAATATCTGAGGAGGTAAAGAATATACCGCCTGGCACAATAAATTTTGTTACGGGGCCTGGTGATACCGTTGGTGATGAATTAGTGATTAATAAGAATGTTGATGCTATAGCATTCACAGGAGAGACAAAAACAGGTATTGAAATTATGAGACGGGCAGCAGATACCTTAAAGAAATTAATCCTAGAACTCGGTGGCAAATCTCCTAACGTGGTATTCATGGACGCAGATTTTGACCTTGCTGTGAAGACTGCCATTAATGGCGTATTTATAACTAGCGGGCAGGTGTGCTTTGCCACAACACGATTATTAGTTGATGATACCATTCACGACAAATTCCTTGACCATATGGTCAATATAGTAAAAAGTTTAAAGGTTGGCAATCCATTAAATGAAGATACGGATATAGGGCCTGTAATATCTAAGTCGCAAATGAAGAGGATAATGGATTATATCGAAATTGGTAAAAAGGATGCTAAATTAATTGTAGGTGGTTATGCGTTGACTAATGGCGAATATGCTAAAGGCAACTACATAGCTCCAACAATATTTGATGATGTACCTCCAACATCTAGAGTATACCAGGAAGAGATATTTGGACCAGTACTGAGCGTAACACGATTTAAATCCATAGATGAGGCAATTGAGTTAGCAAACAATACTCAATACGGTTTAGCCGCTGTAGTATTCACGAGAGACATTAATAAGGCTCTAAAAATAGCTAAGGGAGTTAAGGCAGGTACTATTTGGGTAAATACTTTCGGCAAGCATTATCCATGGGCTGAGTCGGGAGGTTATAAGTATAGTGGAATAGGACGCCAAAGAGGTCTTGATGGATACTATGCATTCACGCAAACAAAGCATATCTTAATAAATCTGCAATAAATTTATTGTTTAATTTTTAAATATGTTATTTTATTAGATTTTCCCATTTCTTAATAATATCTTCAGGCGGTTTTATTCTTAATGGGGCCAGTGATATTTTTGTTTCTTCATCAGGGGCGGGTTTAGTACAGTCAAAGACGGCTTTATATGTGAATTTAGGATCAGGTATGATTAGTATACCGTTTTTATGAAGCCTTGTTGCAATCGCCCATAGTACATCATGGTCATCGAATACATCAACATCATCATCGAGCACAAACACATGTTTAAGACTCCAATATATAGACAATGCCATTAACCCTACGTCTATACCAAGACCTGGTCTATCTTTATGCACCTGTATATATGCATGGAATCTACCAGATGCCGATAGGGGAACATGAACATTTAATATTTGAGGAAATACCGATTTTAATGTACGATATAGTAAGCTCTCTATTGCTAATGCACCAAGTAATTGATGATCAGCAAGGCCTGGACCTATATCATAAATTATGGCATCTCTCCTCATATACACCTTCTTCACTTCAATTATTGGATTAAGCGTCTGTGGCGAATAAGTACCAGGATATTCGCTGAATGGTCCCTCCACTTCATATACATCCTTAGGCACGACACCTTCAATTATTACTTCGGCATCTGCTGGAACTAATATTTTATCACCAAACAATTCACTACGTATCAATCTTATGGGTTCCCCAGCTAATGAGTTCATCAGCGGATAATGGCTCTCTGGATATCCCAATTTAAATGCGGCACCCATAACATAGGCAGGGTGATGGCCTATCCATATGACGATAGGAGCATCCTCACCACTGGACCAAAATTTCATAATATTTTTATAATTATGGGATGTTGGTAATGGATTATAACCCAATGTATTACGGTCTTTAATCCATAACCTCTGAATACTCTCATTGTCAATTCCAGTATCAGGGTCATATGTTACGACAACGCCAGCCGTTATGTATTGCCCTATATTTAATGGGAAATGTATAGGAAATGGCAGATCGATTGGCAGCTCATCAAAAACAGCATCCTTAACGGGTGCTTCTGATGATTTAATTATGATAGGTTCTACTTTATTATTAATTTTATTACTCAATTCTAAAGCCATGTGTTTAGGGTCACTGATTCCTAGGATTTTTCCGACTCTATTTCTATCAGCAGTTATGTTCGTAATAAGCATATGACTACTAATATCCCCATTAGGGAGCACTGGTTCGTCAATAATTATTACAGGGTATTTATTACTTTTTTGTAAAAGCCATTGAATTGCCGTTATCTCATTATTAATATTAACATTCTTCAGCCTTAAGACACCTCCATATTCATGAGGTTTCTTCAGTAATTCATCTATGAATGAACGAAGATCCTTAACCATCACTAAACCACCACTCCTTTTACGTCATTTAAATAAAAATCACCCTTACAATATGGACATTTAAGCTTAGTATTTTTCGCATTCCTTGTATACAATATAGCCTTATCAACAGGGTAGTATCTACCGCAATGAGGGCATTTAATGTAGGCGAGATTCCAAAACGGAATAGTTCTCTCTTCTACTCCCCAAACACCCGTTCTTGACATGATAAAATGTATATAAACGATTTCTTCTTAAAAGTTTAACTAAATCGATAATGGTGTACCTAATACTTAAAAGGGTTAATACAATAGTGTTAGATGTATGGAGCTTCCTGAGGTTCATAAAGCTGCCATCCTTAAGGAGTTTAATAAACCGTTAAGTATCGAGTACGTAAAAACCCCTAAACCTGCTGGTGAAGCTGTGGTTGTTAAAGTTATAGGCGCTGGAGTTTGTCATACTGACGTTCATATCTGGAGTGGTGAGAGACCTCAGTATAAAGTTCCAATAGTGCTTGGTCATGAAATCTCAGGGATTGTTACTGCTAAGGGTGATAAGGTGCCTGATACTATCAAGGTTGGTGATAAGGTTCTCGTTTATCCATGGATACCTTCCGAAGATGATGAATACACAATAGCAGGTTTAACGCACCTGGCAGATAAGAGAGAGTGGCTTGGGTTTTTTAAAGATGGTGGATATCAGGAATATACTTATGTACCTCATTACAAATACTTAGTAAATATCAATGGGCTTGAGGATGAAGCAGCCCTGGCACCCTTGACATGCGCTGGTCTCACGAGTTATAGAGCTGTTAAGAAGGTACTCCCTTACGTAAACCCTGGTGATTACATTGGTATTGTAGGAGTAGGTGGTTTAGGCACCTATGCCATACAGTGGCTAAAAGCATCTGTACCCTATGTAAATATTGTAGGTATCGATGTTAGGGATGAGGTATTTGATTATGTAAATAAAATCGCAAAGATAGATTATACTCTAAATGCATCCAAGACAGACCCAATTAAAGCATTGCGCGAATTAACAGGTGGTAGAGGGCTTAAGGCAATAATCGATTTTGTAAATAAAAAAACCTTAACTATCTATTCAAATGCACTGGCTAAACTAGGAATATATGTACTTGTGGGGCTTATGGAGCCTGAGGCTTCTATTAATACTTTTAATATAGTATATGGTGAGAGGATGATAGCCGGTTCATTAGTCGGTTCATTAAGGGATCTTATTGAATTAATGAACTTAGTACGTAAGGGTCTTATTAATTATAAAGCCGTAATATCAAGAAGGATAAGCCTAGAACAAGCAACAGAGGCATTACAAATGATAAAGGAAGGAAAAGTTGTTGGAAGGCAGGTAATAGTTTTCAAGTAATTAATCACAATGTAGATAATACTTAAAAATAGGTTTTATTTTAATGTTTGATGAGCTCGAGCAAGGTTCCTACTTCACAAAAACTTACTTCGGATCATATTAAGGCGTTGATGGCTACGTTTTGGACCTGGACGTTTGATCTCTATGATTTGTTTATAATGTCCCTTATAGCCCCATATATTGCTGAGTTATTCTTTGCCCACATGCCTTATACTGTTGCGTTGGCCGCAACGATGGCATCATACTTTGTATCCTTTATTATGAGACCGCTTGGGGCAATAACGTTCAGCCCATTGGGTGATAAGATCGGTAGAAAGAAGGTAATAACCTACGGTGTAATAGGACTTGTGATATTCGAGACCTCACAAGCTGCATTACCAACGGCTGCCCAAGTTGGCATATTAGCACCGGCATTATTAATTACTTTAAGGCTTGGGTTAGGGTATTTCGTAGGTTCCATTGTTGGAGGTAGTCACTTAATAGGTCCTGAAAGTGTGCCAGAGAGACATAGAGGTTGGGTTGGTGGTTTTGGCTTTTCAGCAGCCGGCATGGCTTATCTTATTGCATCAGCATGGTTCCTACTATCTGTATACGTGGCGCCTGGCCCGTTGTATTTAGCATATGGGTGGAGGATCATGTTTTTAGGGGGACTTTTGCCATTAATTATCTTATTTTATGTGAATTATATAGTTCCTGAATCGCCGATATACTCTGCACTCAAAAGACGAGGTGAGGTAACGAAAACACCAGTTAGGGATTTCTTCTCTAGGAGATCAGGCTTACTAAAGTTATTCATAATTGCTTTATTGGTTACGATTAGCTGGGGCGGTCTTTACTACGCTACCATTGGATTGTACCCAACATTCCTCGCCGTGGTTAATAAACTCCCTAAGGCAGAGATAGGCTATATCATGCTCCTATCTAGTGTTGCTATGATCATTGGACCTACGCTGGGTGGTGAAATCAGCCAGCATATTGGTAGAAAATTGATGTCAATAATAGGTTCAGTAATAGTTATAGCTATAAGTTTCTTATATCTACATTTAGGAATGCTACCACCATCAGCGTTTGATTTAATATTGGCTGAAGCAGTCATAATATCACTTCTTAGTGATTTTGGTGGTGGGATATTAATGACTTACTTAAATGAGGTTTATCCTGGGCGTGTTAGGTCCACGGGAGTATCATTTACGTGGAATACAGGATTTGCTACTGGTGCTGCTATTACAATTGTCGGTATTCCAGCGTTGGTTGCAATGTACGGTATTAAGGCATTTCCATCAATCGAAGTAGAAATCATTATATTATTAGCAGTAATAGGGTTAATAGCAATGATATTCTCACCAGAAACAAGAGGAAATATAGAAAGGGAAAGGCAGGCGTTAGGTGCTTAGCACCAATAAATAAATTATAAATTATTTAAAAATAATCTATTTATTTAAATAAAGTAAGTATGTACGCTACCAAGTCCGCATCCAAACTCTGCTTCTATCGCATCGCCTTTATTCACATCAATAGGTGCTATTAATGAACCGGATAGAACCACATCTCCTGCTTTTATATAATCGCCAAGCTCCAGCAATTTTTTAGCTAACCACATTACTGAATTTATTGGATCATTTAAGACGTTAGCTCCAACACCTGTTTGTACAATCTCACCATTCCGCCTGACTACAACACCTATTGTTCTTAAATCGAACAATTTGATATCTGTTAATTTCTCTCCCAATATAAACCTGGCACTAGATGCATTATCTGCTATTGTATCTTGAATCTTTATTTTCCAATTTTTAATCCTACTATCAATAACCTCAAATGCAGGCACTACACCCTCTATAGCTCTCACAATACTTCCATAGCTTACATTCTCACGAATATCCTCATTAAATATAAAGGCTAGCTCAACCTCGATCCTGGGTTGTATTAGCTCGGATAATTTAATTGCCTCACCATCATAAACCTCCATTATATCTAGTAGGTGCCCGTAATCAGGTTCGTAAACACCTAAGGCCCTCTGCATTGCCTTATTCGTAAGGCCTATCTTTCTACCAACAATTTTTGCTCCTGATTCTATCTTTTTCTTAATAATTGATTTCTGTATTTTATAAGCATCCTCTATTGTCAATTGTACTCTATCAGTTAACGGATCTATGGGGTTCCTTTCCCTCTCAGCCTTTAATAGCTCATCAGCGAATTTCTCTACTAACTCGTCTGACAGCATTAGTACTCACCTCTACCGCCAGTTATATTAAAGCATTGTCCAGTTATAAAATCGACAGCTGGTGAGGCAACCAGGAAAAGCACAAGTTCTGCCACTTCTTCTGGCTTAGCGAAACGACCTAATGGAATCCTACTTCTAAGAAGCTCTAATTGAGATTGAGGAAATTGCTTAAGCATGGGTGTATCAACAAGTGCTGGGCACACGGCATTGATCCTGATATTGTATTGAATGACTTCCTTAGCCACGGTTTTTGTTAGCCCTAAAATGCCGTGTTTTGACGCAACATACGCTGCCATATTTGGATTACCTTCTTTACCGGCAATTGATGATATATTAACTATACGACCATAGTTCTGCCTTATCATTATAGGCAATACCGCCTTAAGCATGTAGAAAGCACCCGAAAGATTCACAGCAAGAACCTTATTCCAATCTTCAATGGGATAATCAACAACTGGAGCTATTGGCCCCAATATTCCGGCATTATTTATCAAAATATCTATCCTACCAAAGTCAGCCAACGCCCTATTAACGCCAGAAACTACATTGTCATACTTAGAGACATCCACCATATAATATCCAGCTTTAATACCGTACTTAGAAACTAAATAATCCATAGCCTCCTTCACCACCTTAGACTCTTCAGGTATTATATCGAAGAGTATTATATTCGAGCCATACATTGCCAGTTTTTCACATATTGCTCTTCCTATACCACCAAGAGCACCCGTAACTATACTTACCCTACCATGAAGATCGTAACCCATACAAAATACTGCAATGAAGATTTATTACTTAAGTTTTACTAACTTATCCTGGGGGTAATGTTTTTATTTTTGTGGTTTTTGTTGGTTTTGATGGTTGGTTCTTGGTGGAGGGAGGGTGTTTGGTTTGTTTCTCCGTATAATTTTGTTGATGATGTTCGTAGGGGTTTTGAGTTGCCTGAGAGGGTTCTTATTCATGATACTACGTTGAGGGATGGTGAGCAGCAGGCTGGTGTTGTGTTTAGGAGGGATGATAAGTTGAGGATTGCAATGGCCCTTGATGAGGCTGGTGTTGACCGTATAGAGGCCGGTATGCCCGCTGTCTCGCAGGAGGATTTTGAGGCTGTTAGGGAGATTGCTAGGCAGGGGCTTAGGGCTATGGTTATGGCATTCACAAGGTGCCTCAGGGGTGATGTTGATTATGCACTCAAGGCTGACGTGCCTGGTGTTGTTATGGAGCTACCGGCCAGTAGGCACTTGATTCAGAATGCGTATAGGTGGGATTTGGATAAGGCTATTGGTAGGGCTGTGGAGGCTGTTGAGTATGCAAAGGAGCATGGGTTGTACGTAACATTCTTCACAATAGACGCAACAAGGTCTGACATGGAGTTCCTGAGGAGGGTTATTGAGGCTGTTGGTGGTAAAATGGACTCACTAACCGTTGCAGACACCCTAGGCACATCACTACCCTGGGCCTATGCATACTTCATTAGGCAGTTGAGGGGTTTTGTTAATAAGCCCATTGAGGTTCACACGCACAATGACTTCGGTATGGGTGTTGCAAATGCAATAGCAGGTGTTACCGCAGGCGCCTCCGTGGTCCACGTTACCGTTAATGGTATTGGGGAGAGGAGTGGTAATGCGGCCCTTGAGGAGGTTGTTATGGCACTCGAGCTACTACTCGGTGTTAAGACGAATGTTAGGTTGGATAGGCTTGTTGAGCTGTCTAGGCTTGTTCAGGAGTTGTCCGGTGTCAGGGTTCCACCGCAGAAGGCTGTTGTTGGTGATAACATATTCAGGATTGAGTCTGGTATTGTTGCTGAGTGGTGGGTTAATGCGAGTCGTGTAGACCCATCAATAGCAATGCCCTACATACCGAAGCTTGTTGGTAGGTCTGATGTGGAGATCATCCTCGGTAAGAAGAGTGGTAAGGCGAACATAACATACTGGCTGGATAGGCTTGGTATTAAGGCTAGTGATGAGGCCGTGACTAAGATACTGGATGAGGTTAAGAGGAGGTCCCTTGAGAAGAGGGGTCCATTGAGTCTCGAGGAGTTTAGGGAGATTGTTAGTAAGTACGTGGTCTAAATGATTGATTATGTGAGGGGGGAATTAACTAGGCTTGTTAGGTCCCTTGGTGTTGAGGCCCCAATAGAGTTCGTAAACATCCCAGATAGGCTCTCCGAGGTCTCACTTGACTGTGTTGGTGATGGTGTTCTTGTTAAGTCCATTAGGTTCAATGTTGATGGTATAATCAATGAGTATAATGAGTACCTGGGTGGTGTTGGTGTACCCCTCGGTGAGTTCCTCATGTACATAGTTGAGCATGAGGTTGATCACATAAGGATGACGGAGGCTGTTGCTAGGGATCTTGGCTGCACACTAATGAGGTCCCCAATAATCTCAAACATAATCGCAGGCCTTGAGGATGTTGCAATAGACCTTAAGCTAGCCATTAAGTACCCATGGGTTAGGGGCTACATTTGCGGCCACCCGATTAAACCAACACTACCACCATACAACCCGGAGGAGGCTGTAATAATTGATGAAATAGCGAGCAAACTAGCAAAATTCGAGAACTACAACAAACTAAGCGACTACGAACTATTCCTAACAACACTAATAATCACAAAACCAGAAGCAACAAGAAACATAACAAGCACAATAAAACAAAAAATTATGTGCGACAAATAAATGATAATGAAAAGAAATAATATCAATAATAAATAAAAATAATAAAATTTATTTTAAATATTTACTTTTATGCTTAAAATTTAGTGAATTTTCATAACGGCTTTTCCTGCATATCCACCCTTCTCTAAATCCTCGTATGCCCTCATGATTCAGCGCTGAAATTTATAGCTTACATGAGAATTGACTTAGCTGAATTACTTTGATTTTTAAGTGTAAATAGAGCGTATAGACTTAGCTGGATTTTTATTTAAGTATTATGATAAGAAGATTTGTATTGATACACTGGTTAATATGAATTGTGACTATGTACTTTATACCCATAATCATAGTAATCATGCGCCAAGTGTGGAACTATTTCATGATATATATGTTATATCGCCCTTATATGGAATTAAAGTGTGTCCTGGCGATACCCTGGAGCTAATGTCTGGTGTTGTGGTTGAGGTTGTTGATGCCTACAACATTACGAAGGTCGTGAATGGTTCAATACCTCACCCTAAGGGTTTCGGTGTTGGTTATGTGATAAACATAGACGGCAAGACCATTTATCACATGGGTGATACAGACTTGGTAGAGGAGATGGGTGGGTTGAGGAAGAAGGCGATAAACATCCTCCTCATACCGATAGGCGGCGGTACGGTGATGACGCCCGAGGAGGCTGCCGATGCCGTAATGCTCCTTAGATCCACCATCTCAATACCGATACACTTCACGGATAGGGGATTTTTCGTGAAGTTCAGGGATATAGTGCAACCATACACACAGGTAATATTGCTGTAATGCCACCGTAATTAAACATTTATATTCCAGGGATAACTTAATAATCCGTGGGTAGGGCTAGGAGGGTATCACTGGCTTTGGATGAGGAGTTATTAAGGACAATCGACGGTTTAATGGTTAAGCAGGGCGAGATCAATAGGTCTAGGTTCATAAACTCATTACTTGCCAACGCCCTGGCAGGCATTATGGAGGAGACAACCGGGGGTTACGTACTCTCGCTTGTGGTGTTGATGTACGACCATGAGCTTGGTGATGTAGAAAAGAACGTGACGGATCTACAGCACGAGTTCAAGGATTTAATTAGGGTCACAACGCACGTCCACGTTGGTGACAGGGATTGCGTAGAAGTCATACATGCCATGGGCGAGTACGGTAAGGTTCAGGAGCTCGTGAGTAGGCTCTCGGCAATTAAGAAGGGCATTAAGTTCATGAGGGTAATTAATATACCACTCAAGACCCAATAAGTCCCTTAATAACTGGGTCCTCAA
>Ga0081534_100210_pt1 | contig 20600 bp, 21 predicted proteins | sample MonGeyMetagenome_FD_71019 | JGI IMG/M metagenome (GOLD analysis project Ga0081534, IMG submission 71019) | Hypoxic/sulfidic aquatic microbial communities from Monarch Geyser, Yellowstone National Park, USA - MG (SPAdes) v1 (version 2) | ecosystem: Environmental > Aquatic > Thermal springs > Hot...
GTGAAGGGGGTGGGGTTACCCGGCCAATTACGTGGATTTACCTTAACGTAGCTTATTTTATACTTGAGCGAAAGGCTTATAAATGGGTAAAGTTTTAATTAGGTGGAAAGGAGGTTGCCATGGGCGTTTCACAGGGGGATTCTAACCAGCAGGATGAAAACAGAAGGGAGTTGATAATCCAGAAGTTTAGGCTCTTTAGGAGGGAGGGTAATAACCTAGAGTTCATTGACCAGAGCAGTGGTGAGAAGTTAAGGTGCCCAATATGCGGCAACACCGTGTTCATTGAGGATGCGGAGCGAGGCCAGATAGTCTGCGCCTCATGCGGCTACGTGCTAATGGAGCACATTTTGGATACAGGGCCTGAGTGGAGGGCCTTCACACCTGAGGAGAAGGAGGATAGGGCCAGGACAGGTGGACCCCTTGAGAGGGCCACTAGTGAGGAGCTTGTAACTAGGATTGAAACCACGCTTAAATCACCTGACCTGAAGAAGAAGCTTGAGATTCTTAAGTATAAGAAGTGGCAGCAGAGGATTAGGGTACAGACAAGCTACGAGAGGAACCTAGTCCAGGCCACCCATGAGCTTAACAGGATTGCCCACCAACTCGGTGTGCCTAAGTCATGCATAGATGAGGCCCTGGCCGTGTATAAGCAGGTCCTTAAGAGCGGGTTGGTTAAGGGTAGGAGTGTTGAGGCTATTATAGCGGCCTGCCTACACATGGCCTGCAGGATGCAGGGCATGCCCAGGAGCCTTGATGAAATATCACAGTACACTAGGGCTCCGAGGAAGGAGATAGCCAGGTGCTTTAGGCTCATAGCCAGGGAGCTTAAGATTAAGCTACCCTTAAGCGACCCAAGGCAGTACGTGCCTAAAATAGTTGAGCAGCTTAAGCTACCCGGCGACATAGCCAAGGAGGCCATTAGGGTACTTGAGGAGGCTAAGAACAAGGGGTTAACCGCAGGCAAGGACCCAGCCGGCCTGGCCGCCGCCGCAGTCTACATAGCGTCGCTGCTTAAGGGTGAGGTCAGGACACAGAAGGAAATTGCCCAGGCGGCCCAGGTCACAGAGGTCACGGTTAGGAATAGGTATAAGGAGTTGGCTAAGGAGTTAAACATAAAGATACCCATCAAGTAACCGGGTAATGAAGATTCCCGGCGTTGAGTAATTGCCCAGGCGGCCCAGGTCACAGAGGTCACGGTTAGGAATAGGTATAAGGAGTTGGCTAAGGAGTTAAACATAAAGATACCCATCAAGTAACCGGGTAATGAAGATTCCCGGCGTTGAGTACAGGACACTGTGTAAATACTGCAACCTAAGCAATGAACTGCTCATAGCCGAGGAGGGCGGTTTCAGGGTATACGCCTACGATGAACCGTTCAACAACGGCCACTTGGTCATAGTCCCAAAAAGGCATGTACCCCTCACTGAGTTAAGCACCAGTGAGCTCTACCATGCGCTTAAACTGGTTAGGAGGGCTGAGGCGGTTTTGAGGAGGGTTTATAATCCACATGGGTTGAACGTTGGATTAGTCACCTACCCACATGCAGCATTTCACGTGGTGCCTAGGTGGAATGGTGACGTGAGCTTCATTAAGGTCTTCTTTAATGCTAAGCCAATACCCGAGACGCCGATGGAGTACGCTAGGCGCATAAGAAATGCCTGGGAACAGGCTTAAGCCGTGTATTCGGGTATTGATTCGTATATTACCAGGACCTTCTCATAGTCGCTGGTTAGGTTTCTGAAATCACCCAGCTGCCTCACCTCAACCAACTCATTAATCCTCCTTATCTCGAAAACCTTAAGCAGCAACCCCCTATTTAGGTTACTTGGCTCAACACCCGGGTTAACCCTAAGGATCCTAATCCCCAGGTTACCCCTCCTGAAGCTGAGGGTCTCATCAGACTTACTCATAAGCAGTTGAATACCCAGGATCAGGGGGGATACTGAGGATAATGGCCTAATTGCCTTAACCCCAGACTCCTTAATGGCATTAATGTACGGGTCTACTAGTTCCCAATCCAGCAACTGGTCATACACTATGGATATACTTCCACCTGATGAAGTAACCTTACTGGCTATGAAAACCACCTGGTCAGGCCTAGTACCCTCAAGTGGTAGTGAGGCGCATGTGCACTTGGTGTACTCTAGGAATGACTTAGGTACGTGGCTTGTGTAGTAGACTATTGCAGATGCCCTAATGGTCCTGTAGACCCTGAAGCTCATCATGCTTGGCACACCCACACCCACGTCAACCAGGTAGACGCCGCTTTCAACCTGCTCCTCAATTATGCTTATGTTGCTTGGTATCAACCTGTACAGGTACCTCCTCCCCCTTGAGACGTCCAGTATAGTCTCAACTACACCCTTAGCCTTAAGTTCACTTAAGGCACCCCTAACAGCCCTTTGGCTGAGGCCCGTGTTCTCAACTATGTCGTTGAAGGTCACGTAGGGTCTCCCATTGATCATGCTCTCGAACTGAAGGTAACTCACTATTATCCTGGCCGATGGCGACAGGTCCATAAGCCTATAGGGTAGTTCAATATTCCTTCTTTCACTAGACACAGTGCGGAGTATTAACGAACCCTATTAAACATTATTTAGCGGCTAAAAATGGGTGAATTACCTACAGTGAAACCTCCAGCCTTGGATGACTTCACACCTTCCCCATCCAATTCATCCCTTGCCGGGTTTACCTTATTCTTTGAACTTGCAGATCCCTGCCCGTGGGTGAGGGTGCTGTATTAAGCCATAGGCGGGGTTAATAGTCCATGAGCCTCCGATATGACCCCCTTCCCGCCTTTTGGGCGGGTTTTCACGCCGGGGGTCTCGGGCGTTACCCCCTCTTTGGGGGTTAATGGCTTCGTCTCGGGGTGGTGATGAATGGTGGGGTATCGCCCCACCGGCTCATCTAACGTAGGGAAACCCCCTCTCAGGGGCACCACCCCGAGTACCGAAAACCCATGCAAAACTGGGATTAATAAACCTATCGCTATGAAACCCACGCAGTGGGGTAACCCCGCCCTAAAGGGCGAGACTTGTCATGTCCCTGTCAATATGCAGCGTTGGGCAGCAATGCCTTGCTAATGGGGAACCGCCGGTAAGTCGTAGGTCGGTTTAAAAACTAGGCTGCCTGAAGGTAGTAAGTGAAGGTTGGGTATGCTGGTAATGAGGTTGGGTGGATGGTTTACGATAAGGTCTTTGAGGTGGCTAAGGTAATCGGCAGTTTGGGTATTAGCCAAGATAACTACACTGACTTAGACTATTACCCACCCGTGGATGTTGACCTTGAGCTCCAGGTCATGTACTTCATGGCTATGGTGTCCATAGACCACAGGCTTAATGTACCTGGCCACCAATTCAAGTCGATGATCAATGGCAAGGTTTACGTGGGTTCAGACCTCCTTTGGAGATTTGGTGTTGAGAAGCTTAGGAGCGATGCATCCTTCTTTACCCCAAGGTCACTGGCTAGGTTGAAGCCCAGTGACGTTAAGGATTGGCTTGGTGACGTGTGGGACTACGGTGTAAGGGCATTCCTACTCTCTGACCTAGGCAGTAAGGTGTTGTCGTTTTTCAACGGCTCGGCACTAAGCCTACTGAAATCCACAGGTGGTAGACTTCTTGGATCTGGGGGATTCGTGGACATGATGAGGATTTTCACGGCCTACACGGATCCAGTTGAGAAGAAGACCTTCCTACTGGCAAAGTTCCTGCATGGTAGGGGGTTAATCAGGTTCATTGATGTTGATGACGCCCAGGTTGCGGTTGACAACCACCTAACCAGGTTAGCCCTCAGACTTGGGTTAGTTGAACTGGAGCAGAGGTACCACGACATGGTTACTGGTGGTGTGCCATTCACGCCCAGTGAGGATGTTAACCTCAGGGGCTTGGTTAGGGATGCTTGGAAGTTGGTCTCCGTGAATGCTGGGGTTAACCCCTTCGCCCTTGACGATTACCTATGGAGGCTGGGTAGGTCTGTGTGTATTCAGGATACCCCAAAATGCTCAGCATGCCCCTTAAGAGGCGTGTGCAATGCATACGAGAAGGGGGTTTTCATCAACGAGCATCAGTTTTACCCAACCTACTGGTACTAGCCGACTCCAGCTAGGTTGCTCAGTAGTGAGACAACAGTCCTTAAGTCGTCAAGGGTCACGTCACCCATGACCCCTATCCTTATGCTCCTCTCCCTAATGCGCCACATGCCACCACTTATCACGTAGCCATTCTGCCTTAGGTAATCCACGACCTTACCGGGGTTAATTGGACTGTAGAAGGCTGTCACTGTCCTGCTGGCGTAACCTAGGTTGAGTGGCACTGGTTTGAAGCCCAGCTTACCCAGCTCACCGTAGAGGAACCTAACCTTCTCCTCATGAAGCTTAACATACCTCTCAAGCCCAACCTCATCGAGAATGTACCTTAGCGACTCTCTCAGAGCGTAAAGCACATTGATAGGTGGGGTGTAGGGTGTCTCAAGCCTGGCGCTGTACTTTAAGTAATTACCCAGGTCCATTGATGGTGGCTTCGGGTAATTAATAATCAATCCAGGGTCCTTGAAGGCCACAATTGAGCCGCCGGGTGGAGCCAGTAGCGCCTTATGGGTTGCCGTGGCCACTACATCAGCCCCCTCACCCACTGGTTCAGCCGGTACACCTGATACACTGTCGATGAGGACTAAACCCCCATTATCGTGAATTAGCCTAGCCACCTCATCAATGCACCTATTAGCAACCCCCATGCTGGTTTCATTATGAACCATGGCCAAGGCCCTAGCCTTAACATTAAACTCATCAATGTGGTCGCACAGCGATTCACCAGGCTCAACATAAACCCTCTTAACAACAGCACCCCTTGACTCCACTGATTGGGCTAGCCTCTCCCCGAATTCCCCGTTAATCGGCACCAGTACCTCATCGCCGGGTTTAATGAAATTGTACACCATTACATCAACGGCGAATGTACCAGTGCCCGGCAGTATGCTCACCGTATACCCTCTGAACACCCTACCCAACTGGTTAACTACATCACTGTACAGTTCACTAAACTCCCTACCCCTGTGGAACATCGGCTGCTTGGCGTAGGCATCAATAACCCTCCTCGGCAATTGAACTGGACCTGGGGTTAGGTACTTAACCATGGTTCCTCACCCTCTCAAGCGCATCCTGAATATTAGCCACCAACTCCTCAACAATCCTCCCCTGGGCCTCCACGGTCTCAGCCCCTATGTGGGGCGTCACTATGACCTTTGGGTGCTGTATCAACTTAAACTCCCAATCCTCCCTGGGGGGTTCATGCTCAAGTACATCAAGCCCTACGCCCCATAGCCTATCCAGGTGGTTGAGCAGGGCCCTGGTGTCTATGACCTCACCCCTACTCGTGTTCACTATCATCGCACCATCCTTAATCAACCTGAGCCTATCATCATTAATCATGTGGTACGTGTCCTTAGTTAGGGCTACGTGGAGGGTGATCACATCGCTGAGCTCCAGGAGCTCACCGAGGCTAACCAGCTTAACGCCAAGTTCATTAGCGTACCTTGATACATCAATAATGTCGGTGGCCAACACCCTCATGCCAAGCGCCCCCGCATACCTCGCAACAGCCCTACCTATCCTGCCAAAGCCCACTATACCAAGCGTCTTACCCCTAAGCTCAACCCCCTCGTAGGCGCCCTTACTCCACTTACCGTTTTTAACATCAAATATGTGGAGGTGCACATTCCTAGCCAGCATGAGCATTAGGGTTAGTGTTAACTCAGCTGCCGAGTAAGTGGCTGCGTTAGGTGAATTGATAATCACGAGGCCCCTCTTTAAGGCGTATTCAACGTCTATATTATCGAGGCCAACCCCCGCCCTGGCTATTATCTTGAGTGAAGTACCCCTATCAATAACCTCCCTATCCACCTTAGTCCTACTCCTAACCACAAGTATGTGGTAACCATCAATTAACTTCAGGAGTTCGTCACGTTGTATACCGGGCTTGTAGTCAATAACCATACCCATGCTGCGGAGCCTATTCAACAGTTTTTCATCGACCTTATCCGTCACCAGTACCTTAAGTTGGATTCCGGATTCCCAACCCATTCCAGCTTATCCATAGAGGGGTCACCCCACTATATTTTTAAACATTACCCAGGTCCAAAACTAACATACAGATAAGTAAGCTATATAGTGGCACTTAATTCATGCACAACACAATGGGAAAGATGAACACCTCTAAGGGGTGGTGTTAAAGGCCATTGGGGAGGTGCCTTAGATTGATGAGTATGGTAGTGAGTTTATGAAACTCATGTACTCCCTATTGCGTATTATTGATGAGTAAGCCTCGGTTAGGTTCCTTGATGATGGGACTATGTCGCTTAGGTACCTCACAACCCACTTAACTATGTTCCTAAACGTGGCGTCGTAGTCACCCCTATAAATGTAGAATAGCTCAGTTGGTGTTGGTTTAAGTTCACCAACGGTGATTACCCCATCAGCTAAGCCCCTTAGTTTAACGTAGTTAACATACCCTATAGTAACCACTATTGAGTCACTTGGGTAATCCCTGGGCTTATCCAGCGTTTCAACTGCCTGCCTATGAAGCTTAATCCACCTCTCAAGTTCAATACCAGTTACAGTTGACCTAGCGGTTAAGGCAACCATATCAACCGCTATCTTGCTTATCCTCCTCTGGTCATTAAGACTTGGGCCGCTTGAAACCAGGTTAACCCATGGGTACTCCCTGTAAAGCGTCAGTATTAGGTCTATTAACGGGGAGTGGGTTACCAGCCACGCGTTACCTAGGCTACCCCTCAGGAACTCGACCACCGCACCCTTACCTGACGATAAGGCTAACTTAACTACTATGCCCAGCAACTCCCTAGGTATGGGTATGGCTACGTTCTCAAACCTACCCTTAACCAGTAATGCTGATACAACCCTACTTACCGAGGCAACATGCGCCTCTGTGGATGGTGAAGAAACGGCTAAGAGCATTAAAAGCTAGGTTAGGTACCCTTTAATTAACCTATGTTCATGACTAAAGAACGGCAAGCATCGCCCTTCAAGGTGGGGTTACCTCACTACGTGGAGTTTCATGGAGATATTCCACTGAGGTTTTCAAAAAACCGTAGTGGGGGTAACTATCAAGACCCCAGGGTGAAACCCCACTCCCTAGAAGGGGCAGGGAAGGGGTCATTAAAACACCAGTAACCCTACCCAAGGTAAGCATCCTAATAAGGGGGACTAACGGGAATTGGCATAGTAGGGCTAACAAGCACCCCTACATTGATGGACCGTGGCCAAGCCGTAAACACTTATAAAACCCAACTTAGTTAAGTTAGGTATATGGGAGGTAAGAAGAAGCCGACCATATCCCAATTAGCCAAGAAGGAGGCTAAGGAGAAGGAGCAGGTTGAAAAGAAGGGTAAGGGGAAGGGTAAGGCAGCTGAGGAAGCTGTAAAGAAGGTGGTGGCCACTGTGCCGGCTGAGCTTTATGATCAGATAACTAAGGATATTAAGGGTATGGATTACGTAACCACCTACATCATATCGTCTAAGTATGGACTTAAGATGGGTGCAGCCACCAGGGTTCTGAATGACCTAGCTAAGAAGGGGGAGTTAGTACTTGTGTCTAAGGGGCATAGGATGAGCGTCTATACCCCTGTGGAGAGGGCCAGGAAGCTTGGTTTAATCCAGTAACGGTAAAGGTAAAAATATTATTTTGAAAAACACTATATTTGATTCATTATAATTAATGTACGTTAAACGGCCTTATACTTACCTTCAGCCACCTTCTGGACCCTACCCTCCTTAGCTAGTCTGGTTAATTGAGCCTTAACTACGTTAAGTCTCTGTTCACCAACTGCCTTAGCTATATCCTCAACGGCCAATTCCTTACCCCTATTCTGGGTTAGGTAGTCTAATATCTTCTTCTTTATTCCATCTGACATACCAAGGATAAATCCAAGTCAGCTACTTTTATAGGTTTCCGCAATACAGACTGCGCGTATTCAGCAAATTCCGTTTAATTCGGGTATTACTTAGGTGCCTATACTCGATAGTGGCAACGTCAGTGGCCGTAATATTTAGTCTCTTTTTACAATACAGACCCCAAGAATAAAGCATGCTCATGGTTATTTTAATGACATATATCACGTATATAATAATTAAAAGAGGACCTAATAACAGTAATATTGAAGTTAAACTCGCCCCCTCTAGAGGTGAGGTTACCCGCTGCATAGGGTTCGGAGCGGTACATTATGTTTTATTTTTAGATTCCTAGTAGCTCCTTAAAGGGTAAATTCTAAGGCACTGAGGAAACTTCACTACTTAAGGCAGGGAGGTATCAGCGAGTAATCTTAACGTCTTTAAGGTGGATACTGTAATTTTCATGGGATAATTCATTAAACATTGAATAATAATACTGAATGTTGTGGATGATGTTCGTAAATGCTTCATAGCCGAGGAAGGGTTTAATAGTATTTGTGAATATCATAGCCGTGCCGGTTTGTCCCTCATGTGAAATTAAGCTACCTACCTGGGAGGGCTTAGCCATGCACATGAACGAAATGGCTAATGTTAAGAGCGACCCATCCCATGTCATGTGGCTAAACAGGAACATATCCACGGGTAGATTGGATGTGCATGAGTTGGCTAGGTCACTGGAGGAATTCTTCTTAACCCCTGAGGGTTTAGCCATGTGGATAAGGAGGAGGTTCATCGAAAAGTTTTACGGTAATAACCCTCACCCCTTTATAGTTGCCATGCAAAATCCCACGAGAGGCGTGTTATTAGGCTATGTAATAGAACATCAACACTTCCTTAAGAACTGGGTTAGAATACTCTCGTCAATAGTCTTTAGGTCGGATAGGGATGATGTGATAAAATACGAATTAGAGAACATTGCGGTGGAGTTCCTAGGATATAATGGGAAGCCTTCCCATTACGAATTATTATTAAGGATGGGGGAGGCCCTGGGAATGAAAAGAAAGGAAATACTAGCAACCCCGCCATTACCTGGAACCCAGAGTGCGATAAGAACTTGGAGAAAAATAGCTGAAAATAAGAGTTGGGTTGAGACCATGGCTGCGATGCATAGCTTGGAATTAGTTGCGGATCGTAGCTTAGTTAAATACGGGGCAAAATTACCGTATTTTAATCCTTCAATTCTGAGTTCAGATAAATACCCCCAGGAAGTTAAGGATTTCCTAAGGGAGGGGTATGAGGCTGACATCTATCACGCAGGGGAGGCGCTAAACATGATTGAGAAGTATGCTGAGGAATTCGGAATAAAGGAGGATGTCCAGGTCACAGTCCTTAAATCCTTTGATGCATTCTCAAAATATCTACTATCTAGATTGGAGAGAGCTTTTGAAATAGAACCTAGTTTAGTAAAGGAGGTGTTCGGGCGATGAAGATAATTGTGAATGGGAAAGAGGCTGGAGCTAAGGAAAAAGGATGTGCCTTATGTGGAGCCACATGGGGGGATTATTACGAGGAGGTGGATGGGGAAAGACTATTCTTCTGCTGTAATTACTGCGCATTGGAGTTTGTAAATATGGTGAACGAGATCAAGAGGAGAACTGGGTGGGGTAAAATAGATGAACTTATAATAAATGGAAACTACTACACTGGAAGAACCTGCGTTGCGAAAAATGGAGATAAAGAGTTTAAATTTTACGTTAAATTTAACGAGGAGGCTGGTATAGAGACCTTCAGGGAGATTTAACTTCCCTTAAAGGCATTACCCATTCCTAAGTTGTGAAACCATCTAATATCCCATCATTAAAACAAAGGATAGCTTGAATTCAACGTTGACTAGCTTTGTGGTGCATCCTCCACCGAGTCCCATGAAACCACCAACAAGGCCAATGAGTCTGAGGTAAACCCTAATCCAGCCAGTGAATAACCGCTTGGTTGAGGAATGCTATTAGGCTTCGTAATTTCCACTAACCCGTGAGCCCTAGGAAGGTTAGTATGCTTTCCAGGGTATACGTTAAGGCTACGCCCATGAATAACCAAACCCAGAATCTGGTTCCAAATCCTCCCAGTAGGGAGGCTGCGGTTATATTCACCCTAACCATGACGAACACTAGTGAGGCTGAAGCCACAACGTTAAGGACAGCTAGGAATAACCGGTTTGTTATCCCTAAGTAATACACTAATGCACCTGCGGTGGTGGGTAACCCTGCAAGTAGGGATAGCGCTAATAGGTCCCTTAGAGGGGGAATCCTCCTATAAACTAAGGCGGAGGAGGAGATGGCTACTCCTTCCGTGGCGTTATGAACAGCAAAACCAATGGTGAAGGCTAACGCTGAGCTCACTGAGCCTGAAAGCAATGCAGCAGCTATGGCAAACCCCTCCCCCACGTTGTGGGCACCTAACCCAGCGGCAATGGTAAGGGGAATAGTTGCACCCGCTATGAACCCTAAGGCTATGGGTAGTAAATCCACCTTCCTCACCTATTCCACGGCTAAAATTAAATTCTTAAAAGAGTTTCTTACTACAGATAGGAAGTTTGGTGGAAAATTAGAGGAGCATAAATCAGCAAGTCAAAGCCTCTGACTGTATGAGGAGCTTTGAGAGGTTGGATTTTCCTTGCCGTGGTTTCATAGGCTCCTCCACCATGGGTCATGGGGAGCCCAAGTCAGCACTAAGGGGCTTACTGAACACCTTAGCAAGACTGAAGTTTAAAAGCACCCCCATGAAACCCTACTATAGGGCGAGGGTTGGCGGTTTATTAGGAAAACCTAAGTAAAGTAATTAAATGCGGTTGGTGTTAAGGTTAACTGAATGATTAGTGTAGTTAAGAGGTTTGGTGGGATTGAGGTATCGTGCTGCGGACGCCATATTCTAGTTGACCCAACCCGTAGATTCCCCTCAGGTAACTATGATGCAGTGCTCATTACGCATGGCCACAGTGACCACTACACGAGCCACATATCAAAGGCCAGGAGGGTCATTATGAGTGGTGAAACCTTGAGGATTCTCAGGGAGTTCAGGGGGGTGAGACTTGGGGCTAATGTAACCGTCGCCCACCCCAATAGGCCAATAATCTTCGACCACTTCAGTGTGGTACCGCTTAACGCGGGTCATGTCATGGGTAGCCTAATGTACCTACTGGAGTTTAGGGATGGTTCAGTGCTGGTGACGGGCGACATGAATGTTGAGGATAGTGTTCTGCTTAAGGGGGCAGAACCCTACCCAGACGTGGATGTACTGGTCATGGAAAGCACCTACGGTGACCCAAGCTTCCAATTCGAACCACGCAGTGAGGTGTATAACGAGATACTGGACCTGGTGGATAGGGTTAGGGGTAAGGGGCTTAGGCTTGTCCTCTCAGGCTTTGCCCTCGGTAAGGGCCAAGAATTATACGCATTACTCAGGAACAGTGGGATCGACGTATCAATGGACACTAACGTTGACTCGCTAAACAGGATACTCCTAGGCGTGGGCAACCGTAACGATGGCGACGTGGTGGTGGCTGATTTACCACCGAGGGTTAAGTTGAACGGCGATTCGGTGGTGGCTATGGTGACTGGGGGAGCGCCTGGAGGGTGGTTGAGAAGTGGGGTGCACATAAGGTTAAGTAACCACAGTGACTTTAATGGCTTGGTGGAGTTCGCCGTTAATTCCAGGGCTAGGAGGATATACACTGTTTACGGCTATAGTGAAAGGTTGGCGAGGCACCTTAGGCTTGAGTATGGCTTAAGCTCCTACCCAATACCTGACAACACGTTAATTTAGCGCGTTAACCCGTTAACCACCAACTGCCAGGCGCTAGTCGAATTCGTCCCCCATTTCGAGGAGGTTATCCAGTAGCTGCTTGCGGTAATCCTCATCAACCTCCTCCCCTGAATTACCCTTATTCTCAACTATAGGCACCTTGGTGCGCTTATCCTCATTAACAACGCTCTTCTCTATGAAGGACTTCCTATCCTTCTTAGTAACCTTCTCCTCATAACCACACCTAGGGCACCTTAGGTACGTTGTACTCCCCCTCTTCACCGGGACCATTGCGGTTCCACACTTTGGGCAGAACTTCATAATCTAGGTGATTACAGCTTACTAATAAATGCTTCGGTGATTGAAAAAGTCATGCCATTAAACTTAATCAAAATTTAATAATGGCGCCTAGGCATTACACAGATATAGGCCACATCACCGTGTAGTTAGCTGTACTAATGTCCATTGTATCATTTTGTATGAATTCGTTTAAGTGCGGCTAATAACAATGAATGTGTGAATGTATGTAAATACTTTTAATGGCCTCTGTCTCACAGTAATTTTTATAAATTGAACTAGCTATATATCAGGCAACAGATATGGCTAGTTATGGCGCGTTGCGCATACCAAATCATATTGGGATAATACCAGATGGCAATAGGAGGTGGGCCATGGCTCACGGTGTTGACATATACACAGCGTATCTAATCGGATCTGATAAGGTTGAGGAGGTCTTAGAGTGGGCCCTTGATAACAATATACAGACAGTCACCGTGTATGTGTTATCCTACGAGAACTTCATTAACAGGAGTGAGGTTGAGAAGAGGATACTTTACGAGCTACTCATCAGGAAGCTTAAGAAGGCCAGGGAGGACCCCAGGATACATGATAACAAGGTTAAGGTTACCCTGATAGGCCGCTGGAGAAGTTTACCACCATATGTTGTTGATGAGGCTATTAAAACGATGGCCGCCACTGAATCTTACAACTCGCACTTCCTCAACCTAGCTGTTGTGTACGGTGGCTACCAATCAGTTGTGGACCTGGTGAACACAGCCATTATGAAGGTGGGTAAGTTGATTAAGGACGAGGAATTAGTTAAACTGCTGCCAACTGGCTTCCTACCGAACCCCTTCATAGATTTAATCATCAGAACGGGCGGCGAAAAGAGGTTAAGCAACTTCTTCCCGTTGGAGTCTATATACGCTGAACTGTACTTCCTCGATAAGTATTGGCCAGACTTCAGTAGGGAGGATTTCCAAGAAGCCTTAAGGTACTATGCCAGTGTTGAGAGGAAATTCGGAAGGTAATTCATCTTTCACCGATTAACTTAAGCTGAACGTGAAATTTTTACATCTCCTTTAAGGTCCTTAACACTGCAATACCTTAATTACACGACCCTCCTTTTCTCAAGTATCTTATCTATGAGTGTTAGGGACTCCCCATCATGCTCAATGATCTGCTTTGCAGGTGGTAGCTCAAAGTAATTGCCTATCCTCGATGCTACCCTCTCCCCATAAGTTGGTACAAATTCATTCTGGTAGAATATGCCTATGGGTATTTCCTCATCCATGGGTTTCCTAGCCCTCTCAATAGCCTTAACCAATTTTTCATCTGCTTCCTTTGGGTCTTTTACCACTGGGTCCCATTTTTCATCCTCTAGTTTTCTTATCCTCTTCTCGTACCATTCCTTTGTGTTTATGTCGTTGTATGTTGGGCATGGTTGCAATACGTCTACTAGTGCCAGTCCCTTATGCCTTATTGCAGCCTTAATAACCTCCTTCAGGTGTCTTGTGTCGTATGCGTATGACCTAGCCACGAAGGTGTACCCACTTGCCAGTGCCAGTACTATTGGGTTTAAGGCATCCTTAATGTTAGGCTTTGGTAAAGCCTTAGTCTTAACATTCCTAGGCAGTGTTGGTGACGCCTGACCCTTGGTTAAACCGTAGACCCCATTGTTATGGAGGATTATGGTCATGTCCACGTTATACCTACCCGCACTCACGAAATGCCCAACACCAATACCAAGCAAGTCACCATCACCACCATTAACAACAACCTCAAGACCAGGATCAGCAAGCTTAACACCCATAGCATAAGGAATAGCCCTACCATGAAGAGTGTGAACACCACCGACGTTTAAGAAGTCAGGCATCCTACTTGAGCATCCAATACCCGAGACCACAACAACCCTCTTAGGGTCTAGACCAAGCTCAGCAAAAGCCTGAGACTCAGCAGCCAAAATACCAAAATTACCACAACCAGGACACCAATCAACCCACTTCTTACCCCTATAGGCCTGTGGACTTAGAGAGACCTTAAGCACCGCCATTTAGGACCACCCTCCTCTCATTGGGGTTGCTTAGTATGTGTTTAATAGCCCACTTAACCTCAGTCCTGGTTATCGGCCTACCATTCCACTTAAGCACGTAGTGAGTTGGCTCCACACCGGCGTTGAGTTTCATCAACTGCGCCGCCTGGGCCGTGTAATTGGCCTCAAGGTTTATGATCATTTTCTTACCCTCAAGTAGCTTCCTGATCAGGTTCCTTGGGTATGGGTTAAACATCTTAACTTGAATAACTTGAACGTTAATACCTTCACTGGCTAACTCATCCATGGCGTCTATGGCTGGGCCCTTGGGGGAGCCCCAGGTGACTATGGCAATGTCTGAGTCCTTCCCATAAACCCTGAGCCTCTGCTCCTCAGGTATTTCCCTATCAGCCGTCTCAAGCTTCTTAAGCCTCTTCTCGTACATCTTGATCCTATTTTCGCTCTCCTCGGTTATTATACCGTACTCGTTGTGTTCATCACCGCTGTAGTGCATTATGGCGTAGCCCAGTGGAACCCTGGGTGATATACCGTCGTCCGTGAATTGGAACCTCTTGTAGTCCTCAACCTCCTTATACATCAACTTACCCCTATCGATGATCTTCTTACCCTTATAGTCCAGTTCACTCTCATCAATTATTGAGTAGGAGTTCGCCAGGAACTTATCGACGAGGTGTATTACCGGTGTTTGATAGCGCTCAGCTAGGTTAAGCGCCCATATTGCATCCCAGAAGGCCTCAACGTGGTCACCGGAGGCTATCACTATCCTCGGGAATTCACCGTGGCTAACGTTAACTGCGAAGAGTAAATCACCCTGCTGACCCCTGGTGGGCATGCCAGTGGATGGGGCACCCCTCATGTAGTAGGTTACCACAACGGGGGCTTCATTCATCCCAGCCCAGCCAATACCCTCAGCCATGAGTGAGAAACCTGGCCCGGAGGTTGCAGTGGCGGCCCTAACACCCGTTAAGGCTGCCCCAATGGCCATGTTAACCGCCGACAACTCATCCTCAGACTGGAAGACCAGGACACCTGCCTTCTTCAACTCCTTGGTTTCAGGGTCAAGGACGTCGACGACCTCGTTATCCTCTATGAAGGTGCTCTCGTCGGCGGCTGGGGTTATTGGGTAGTAGGTCTGTACCCTCAGACCGCCGGCTATCTTACCTAAGGCCACGGCAGTGTTCCCATCAAGCTGGACCCTATGCCCGTTGACTGGGATTTCGGGTAGGTTGTAGGCTGATTGGACTAGGTCATAGCTCTTCTCGGAGGCCCTCTCGTTCATCCTGACGTAGAGTTCATTCCTGAAGAAGACCCTTAAGGCGGCCCTTAGGTAGTCTAGCTTAATGCCAAGTAGCCTAAGCGAAACGGCGGAGGCTATTAGGTTCCTAGCCCTCTCTACAACGGATGTGGGGAGTTTGAGTTCAGTGGCCACTTCGCTGATTATCTTACCGTAGTCGACGGGTACCAGCTTAACGCCCTTGCTTGAGGCGTAGTTTAAGGCATCCTTAATGGTGGTCCCGTAACCGTTTGACGTGAGCAGCTTCTCAATCTTCTCAGCCCTCTCAGGCTCCATGCTTTGAACTGTGCTTATCTTAGTCCCCTCAAGGGTCTTGTCGTATATTATGTAGTCCCTCGCCTCCATGAAGTGTTGGAAGACTGTCTCGGCGTCGAAGGTGGCCAGTATGTTAACCTCATCTGATAGGCTATGCATCTTAACGTCGCTTATGGTAAGGTTAAAGTAACTGTGCCTACCCTTAATGTTTGAGTGGTACTCCCTATTACCATATATGTAGTACCCAGCCCTAGCCACCGCATTACCGAAGATGCTTGCCGACGTGTCCACGCCACTACCCTGAGCCCCACCTATCATCCACGTTATCTTAACTGTCATAAAACCTCGCTAAAATAACACCCCTTGATATTTTTAAATCTTTCTAAGGGAACACCACGACTTTTAGCAATGATTTTTGAGTAACCACCCATGGTTGATTTGATTTACTTAAAGTTAATTTATGGACCAACGTAGTTTGTGTGTTTATTTATGTTAAACGTGGTTAGGGGCGTTGGGTTGGACTTAAGTGTGTAATCAGTTTTGGCATAGATCATCATGGTCAGGGCCGTCTGGGTTCATCACACCTAAGCCCACTGGCACGGGCTTAAACGCTTAACTAGTCGTTGGTTGCCAGTTGCTTAACCCTGGCCCTACCCATAACGGCCTCAATAACCTTAGCCCTACTGCACCTAGCCTCACTAAGCCTACTAACGGAGCCCACATACACGTCACCGTTAGGCAATTTAACCCTAACCCCCCTGCCTATTGACATTGCCGCTATGGTAACAACCCTACTGCTCAACGGGTCCCCAAGCCTCTTGGCATCGTTAATCTGGGTCGTGCATTGGGCGTATAGCATTGCCTCAATGTTAACGTCCCTTGCTATGGAAACCCCATCCCTAACGCTCCTGAGGGCTAGGTAGAGGTAGTAGGCTAGGTCACTGGCCGTTGGGGCAGTGTAGTTGTTTATCACCAGTAAGGCGTCCGCATCAACCCCATTGATTATATTGCCCAAGGCCTCCCTGGTTAGGGGCTCGTCTAGCAGTACCGTGTAGACCACCAGCTGAACCTCCCCTAAATCCGAGTTGAGCCTAATTGGGTTAAGTCCATTCGACGCCCCCTCACCCATGGTGGCGTGCATTAACCCATAGCCGCGGCGCCCCTTTATAATTCACTCCACCTAGGCTGCCTTAATGGCCTAGCCGCCGTGGATGTAGGATAGGAAGAGGACTACGTCGCCGTCCTTAAGCCTCGTCTCAAGCCCATTGAGCAGCCTGATGTCAACGTCGTTGACCGCTGCATATACCCCGGGCCAGAGTCCATTATCCTCAACCAGTCTCCTCCTTAGCCTGGGGTTTTGCTGGGCCAGTTGCCCCAGGAGTTCCCTCAGGGTTGAGCCGCACTTAACCTCAACGTCGATTGAGTCAGAACCGGCGAAGGACACTAAAACACCGGCGAACTTAACCCTAACCCTACATTCACCCACAGCCCGCTCACCATTCAGTGTTTATAAATCATACGCCAGCGTAATTAACGTGGTAGCTGTATGATTAACGGTTTTTAAGGGTCTAAAATTGAATCGAGACGTGAAAAATCACAACCAGCCGCTGCTACTGAGACTTGGCGGCGACCTAGGGCTGCTGGTGCATAGGGACTACAGGGGGTTGATATACAGGTCAAGTATAGTTAAAGTGAGTGTGCATCTAAGGAAGGCGGGTGATGTGGCCATAGCTGACTACGTTGAGATGGACCCCCTCTCAACGGTTAGGGCCGCTAGGATCCCAAATAACAGTCTCGGCCTAGTCATGCTAGCCATGCTGGCTATACCCAGGGGCTTCGTGGTCTCCTACAGCGACATAGCTGAGTTACTCAACATGACCCCACGCCTGGTGGGGTTATTCGCATCCAGGAACCCGATACCGGTCATAGTGCCCTGCCACAGGGTGGTTAATAGGGATGGCACAGTGGGCGGCTATAGCGCATGGGCTAGGGATGGTAGGGGGGTTAAGGCATTGCTCCTGTCCATGGAGAGGGTGAGGATTAATGGGTTTAAGGTTGACAGGGAGCACTTCATGGACCCCAGGGAGCTTAAGGACAACTTCTACAGGATATACAACTACTACCACGCATTAATAAGCGAGAGGAATGGGCACAGTGAGGAGGATTAACGCACCACGGTTAACTCGACCTGGTCACCCTCACTTAACCCATATTCCTCGGCGAAGCTACCCCCGTTTACGGCTAGTTCAAGGAAGTTCATGCTGTTGAAGAGGGCCAGTGCCTCACCCCTATCCACGTAGCCATAGGACCTATTAACCCTAAGCCTAACCAACCTACCCTTAACGTTGACGGTTAGCAAATCCCCATAACCAATGTTGAACATACCCCTCCTAACGCTTGTGAAGACGTTGCCGAACTTATCCACGTAAACCACCTGAGCCTTAATCACACCACCCTCCAACCTGGGCTCAGGCATGGTCAACTTTACGTAATCCCTAACCACAGGCCCATAATCCTCAAACCTGGTTAAGCCAATGTGGGCCGCGGCCGGGGCGAAGATGTCCCTACCGTGGAATGTTGAGGAGACCTCACCCAGCATAACGGACCTGTTGCTGATCTCCCTAACCTCCACCACACCATCATCACCAGCGGCCATTGTTAAGACACCGTTGTCGGGCCCTATGAAGTAGTAGTTCCTACTCCTAATAGCCAAGGCCCTCCTACTAGTCCCAACACCAGGGTCGACGACGACCACGTGAACCGTACCCCTAGGGTAATACCTATACGTGGCCCAGAGTATGAAGGCAGCCTTAAGCACGTTGAAGGACGGCACATCGTGCGTTATATCAATGACCACGGCGTCTGGGTTAATGGAAAGTATGGCACCCTTCATTGAGGCTACGAAGTAATCCCTAGTACCGAAGTCTGTTAGTAGTGTTATCACTTGGCGCATACAGCCAACCAACCCCACAACCCATTACAGCCTTTTAACCTTAAACCTGTAGTTAGATTGCGGAGTGCCATAGGTTTGTTAACTGGGCTTAAGTAGGGTGACGTTAACTTTAGCTTAACCCTACGTGGGCTTAGTTAACCATTAATTGGCTAAGAGCCAAACAGTGGAGGTCGTTGGCGAGGTGGTGATACTGGTCACATCCATATTGGCCGTTGGCCTAGTGCTAACATACGTAACAGTGACCTACGGCAACTACGCAAGCTACATAACGGCGCACGGGGAGTTAGCCAACATAGTTCTCGAGGCCTACGGCTACCTGGTCAACGGCTCAACGGTGATCATACTGGGTAACCTGGGTAGGGTGAACGCCTACGTGGCTAAGGTATATGCACTGGGCAGTAACTCAAGCACGCCTATTAGCCTAAGCAACGTTAGGGAGTACCTAAGCTACACGTCACCCCAAGCCTCAAACCCAGTGACCATTGATGGTAGGCTCCTCCTGGAGCCAGGCCACATGGCCATAGTCGTGGTTAAGGGCACTTACTGGGGTGTGTCAGTGGAGGCCTGCCCAACTCCAACATCCAACACCTGCGGGTGGGTTATGCTCAAGTGGAGTGTATCCACCTACACACCAGTTAACTCAACCTCGATTCAAGGCCAATTAGGCTCCATCAACGTTGGCTCAGTGACCATTGAGGTCACCAATGATACGCTGAGCATACCCTGGGTGGTCACGGTGACCATTAACGGGCCTGGGGGTTATACGTACAGTAAGGGTGGTTCAGGGGACTTAACCTGGGTTCAGACATTAGCCAACAGCCTACAGACACTGGACACTTCAATAAGCCTAGTCAACCAAAGCGGGTACGCCGGTGGATTAAGCATATACCAACTGGGGGACTCCACCTACGGATGCATAGCCGAGCCGAGGGGCTACTTGAACGTTACCTCGGGCGTGGTTAAGTACACGATTAACTGCTATAGGCTACCCACCAGCCAAGTCACGATAATAGCCTACTACTCCGGCCCAGGCCCAGCCGAGTTAACCCTAGACCCAACTTGGGTGCTGGTTAATGGCTGGAATAAATTCACCCTAGAAACCACGCCAGGCCCCCATGAATTGAGTTATGCGGCTAATGGGGTGTGTTGGTTCAACGGTACCTTAACGGGAAGTAGCGGTAGTGTTGAGGTTAACGTACCCAACTCAACCTACACAATACTGGTCAGCCTAATATGCGGTGAATCCCCATTCTACGTAAACGCCCACGTGGAGGACAACTTAACCACCGGGTCTGGGGAAGCCCACTACATGATCTACACAGGTGATGCTAACCACCACGTATTCGATGAGGCCTCAGGCTCCACAAGCCAGTGGTTTAGGCTTAGGCTACCTGGCCTAAGCGGCTACGTATGGGGAGTGGTGACGGGTGGGGTGCCTAGCCAATACACCAAGTGCTACCTGTACAATGCAAGCCTACTGGGCATAGGCTCAACACCACCTGAATACCCGGTTACAAATGGCTCAACAATAAGCCTATACGTACACTGCTTGCCCGGTAGCGGGGTTGTTTACTGGATTGTTAAGCTCCAGGGAGCCGTGTGGGATATGGGCATTGTCTGGTGGACTTTAACGGACTCCTACGGGCACAGCGTCACCAACCAGATAAGCAATTACAACCCGCAGTACAGTGGCAACTTCAGCGTGAATGGGCCTGATACACTAACACTATCACTGTACGTTGAGCCAGGCTTCCACTACGTGTGTTCAGTAGCCTCGCAGAACCCGCAGACCGTGAACCCAGGGCAGACGGCTACATTCACCATAGACTGCAATTACGTTGTCAGTAGCCCCACCAGCACAACCACCACGACGACAACAACCTCAACCTGGGGTGGCTACTGGAGCCTCTACATTACTGTTAATGATAACCCAGGAGTGAGCTACACTATCACTGACCAATATGGGAACAACCTCTCAGGCAGCCAGTCAGTGAGTCAAGTATTCTTCGCAAACTACCCACCAGGAACCAGCGCCCAATTAACGGCTAGTACAACACCAGGCTAC
>Ga0081534_100211_pt1 | contig 20547 bp, 23 predicted proteins | sample MonGeyMetagenome_FD_71019 | JGI IMG/M metagenome (GOLD analysis project Ga0081534, IMG submission 71019) | Hypoxic/sulfidic aquatic microbial communities from Monarch Geyser, Yellowstone National Park, USA - MG (SPAdes) v1 (version 2) | ecosystem: Environmental > Aquatic > Thermal springs > Hot...
CCTGGCGTCGTCCCTCCTCCGCGGCAGGAGGAGGGCGATGCTGATCTACTCGGCGGCCTTCCTCGCCTCGATGTACCCGGCCTCGCTCGCGGTCCTGCGCGGGGGCATGGCCCTGGCGCTCGCCGGCTCGGGGGCCCAGGCTTTCCTGGAGGCCATGATATTCGCCCCCCTGCCAGCCTTCCTGTCCGAGTCGTTCAGCAGGAGGTACAGGGCAACCGGCGCCGGGTTCGCCTACAACGGGGGCCTGATAGTCGGCTCCTTCGCCATACCCATCACGCTGGCCGCGGCCGGCGCGCTGGGGTTCCCGATCGCGTGGCCGCTCACGATAGCGGCCTGGGGCGCCCTGATGATCGCGGGGATGCTCCTATCCAGGGAGACGTGGCCCGCCGGGGCGGGGGACGCGATAGCGCGCTGACGCGCCCGGATCAACGTTAAAAATCCCCTCCACACCTCGCCCCACGGAGCGGAGGGGTGTCGGAGTGGCTACGAGCCCGGCTGCAGACCGGGTACACGTGGGTTCGAATCCCACCCCCTCCTCCACCGAATGCGCCCTCGAGGCCCTGCGCGCGCTCGCCTCGCTGCTCGAGGGGTGCGGGCTCCGGGTCCCCCCTCCGCCCGGGGTCCGCCCGGATCCCCTGCCGGATCCCTCGGCCTGCGCGCTCGTCGACGTGGAGCTCTTCGCCGCGATAGGCCTCCTGAGGGAGCTCGCGGGGATGGCGCCCGCCATCGGGTGCGCCGCCGCGCTGCTCGCGGCCCGCGAGGTCGCCGCGATCCTGGCCGCCCGCGACCTGCCGGGGGACGCCGCCGCCTGGGCGAGGGCCCTCGCGGGTCATCTGACCGGCGCCAGCCCGCGCGGGCTGGCGCCGGTCAGATGAGGGATCATCCAGCGCCTCGATCAACTCCGGCGGCACGCGTCCCATCCCCTCCTGGGGCATGGGCCCGTTGCAGCGCGTGTGATGGGGCACATGGTCCAGTGCGCCAAGTAGGGGACCGAGGCCTTCGACGACCCCTTCCCCGTCGGCGGGCGCAGACCGAGGCCGAGGAGAACGTTCGGGAGCCTGAGGAACTGGCTCTCCACATTCATATTCGTGCGGGACCTCGTGTTCGAGGACGGGGGCCTGGGGAGGCCCCCACTAGTGTGGGGAGAGGAGGGATGCCGCGTTGGCTGGACGGGCCGCGCCCGATCCTCTCGCTCGGGTAGGAGGTGGGCTTAAGGTAATGGAGCCCTTGACTCCACATCACGCTTAAATCGGGTTCCGGCCGCGGCGGCCGCGTGTCACAGCTGGGCAAGGTGGGCAGGAGGTTCTTCGAGGACATAATATACAGGAATCTGGGGGCGGCCGACGACTCCGTGATCCTGGGGCCGGCGTTCGGCGTCGACTTCGGGGTCCTGAGGCTCGGGGACTTCGACCTGATAGTCGAGGTCGATCCCGTGTACGTCGTCCCGCAGTACGGATGGGACCGCAGCGCGTGGTTCGCCATACACATACTCGCGAGCGACGTGGCCGTCTCCGGCGTCCCCCCGCGGTACCTGTTCATTGACCTGAACATCCCGCCCGAGATGACGGACGACGAGCTAGGGACCCTATGGAGGGGCATGAGCGACGAATGCAGGAGGCTCGGGGTAGCCGTCGTCGCCGGCCACACGGGGAGATACGCGGGCACATCTTATCCCATGATAGGCGGCGCCACGATGGTCGGCGTCGCCGAAAGGGACCGCTGGGTCAGTCCCTCGATGGCGAGGCCCGGCGACGCGATCATACTGACGAAGGGAGGCGGCGTGGAGGCGGCGGGCATACTGGCGGCGATGTTCCCGGAGGCGCTGGAGGCGGAGCTGGGGTCGGAGGCCGCCAGGAGGGCCCAGGACATATTCTGGCGCATGACCGTGGTTCCGGACGCGCTGGCGCTGGCGAGGCTGGGCCCGAGGGAGGGGATCCACGCCATGCACGACGCCACCGAGTACGGGGTGTGGGGGGCCCTGAACGACGTTGCAGAGGCGAGCGGCGTCGGCATCAGGGTGAGGGAGGGGGACCTGTTCGTGGAGGAGGACGTCTCGGAGGTCCTGCGCGTCTTCTCGGGGCTCACGGGGGTCCAGATAGATCCCATGTCCGCGATAAGCGAGGGGACGCTCGTGGCGGCAGTGCCGCCCGACCGCGCGGAGGAGGCGCTGCGCGAGCTCTCGAGGGAGGGGATACGCGCCGCGGTCATCGGGGAGGTCGTCGAGGGCTCCGGCGTGGTCGCCGTCGGGGAGGAGGGCGAGAGGAGGATCCCCCCGCCCGAGTCGGACCCCTTCTGGCCCGCGTTCTTCAGGGCGGTGGAGATAACGGGGGGTGCCAGGGGATTGGGAGGGTCCCCCCGGTCGCGATTGCGATCGCCTGGGGCGAATTTGGGCCCGCGGTGAAGGGCGAGTTTCGTCGCCCGTTTACCACTAGCGCGGCCGAGGGGAGACGCGCGGGCGCGCCGCGGGATCCCCTGATAGAAGGACGCCGGTCGATGGGACCGCCAGCGGGCCGCACGGCATTAGCGCGCACAGCTCCTGAGAACGGCCCCAATCCCGGGCAACCTGGGGGGCGATGCTGCTCCCCGGGAGGAGGGCGGCCTCGGAGATCCTAAGGGGACCTGGGCATCGGCGGTCGGCCCGGGACCACTCCTCGACGAATGCCCTCGCGGCCGCCCTGGGGTCCGGGGACCCGAGGATCGCGGATATCACCGCCACCCCGTGGACGCCCAGGGACCTCAGCTCCCGCACGTGCTCGAGCCTTATCCCCCCGATCGCGTACACGGGCACGCGCACCGAGCGCACGATGGACGCCAGCCCCTCGGGGCCTATCACCCTGGACCCGACCTTCGTCGGGCTCGGGAACACGCTGCCCGCCCCTATGTAGTCGGCCCCCTCCAGCTCCGCCCTCGAGGCCTCGGCCGGGGTGGAGGCGGAGGCACCGATTATCGCTCCCCCCAGCATCCTCCTCGCCCGCTCCACCGGGAGGTCCTCCTGGCCCAGGTGGACGCCGTCCGCGTCGGACGCGTAGGCGACGTCCGCGCGGTCATCGACTATGAAGATCGCGCCGTAGGAGGAGCACAGCTCGCGGATGGCCCTGGCCTCCTCCACCATCGCGCGGGCGGGGCGGGACTTCTCCCTGTACTGCACTATCCTCACCCCCGCCTCGAGGAGGATGCCCGCTGCCTCCAGGTGCCCCATCCCGAATTCCCCGCTCGTTATCCCATAGATGCCCCTGGGAAGCGCCCTCGCCACGTGCCGAGGCGGCCGGGCGGGCTAATATCGGTTTCGCGGGGGCCGGTGTCATCCGCAAGCGCCACGGGCGCGGCGCAAAGGCTTAAAGGGCGAGCGCCGCCACTGGCTTGGGCCGGTAGTTCAGTGGTAGAATGCCCGCCTCGCACGCGGGAGGTCGGGGGTTCAAGTCCCCCCCGGTCCACCATCCCGTCCTCTAAAAGCGTTAAATCGTCGATCCCTCGAACCGGCGGCGTGAAGGTACCGGAGGCGAAGTACATCTGGCTCGACGGCCGCCTCGTCCCGTGGGCCCAAGCGACCACCCACCTGATGACCCACTCCCTGCACTACGGCACCGCGGTGTTCGAGGGCATAAGGGGGTACTCCTCGGCCCCCGGCGGGGGCGGCGAGCTCAACGTCTTCAGGCTCCTGGACCACATGAGGAGGCTGGAGGCGTCCGCCAAGATCTACGGTTTCCCCCTGAGGTACAGCCCCGAGGAGCTGGCGTCCGCGACGCTGGAGCTCCTCAGGGCCAACGAGCTGCACGAGGACGTCTACATAAGGCCCCTCAGCTACCTGGGATACGGCACCATCGGCCTCGTCTTCTCCGATATAGAGCCCCACGTGGCGATAATAGCCTTCCCCTACGGCAAGTACTTCCACAAGGACGGGCTCAACGTGATGGTCTCCACCTGGAGGAGGATATGCCAGGAGGCGACGCCGCCGGCCGCCAAGGTCTCGGGGCACTACGTGAACTCCGTCCTGGCGAAGATGGAGGCCCTGAGGCACGGGTTCGACGACGCGCTCATGCTGGACTCCAGGGGGTACCTGAGCGAGGCCACGGGGGAGAACGTGTTCCTGGTCAGGGGGGGCACGCTCGTGACGCCCCCGCCCTCCGCCGGGATCCTGGAGGGGATAACCAGGGACACCCTCATCAGGCTGGCGCGCGAGGAGGGGATCCCGGTGGAGGTGCGCGACGTGTCGCGCCACGAGCTCTACGTCGCGGACGAGGTGTTCCTGGCCGGCACCGCGGCGGAGGTGACGCCGGTGCTCTCTGTCGACGGCCGCACGGTCGGATCGGGCCGCCCCGGCCCCGTGACGTCCCGCCTGAGGGCCCTCTACGAGTCCGTCGCCAGGGGCAGCGATCCCAGGCACCCCGAGTGGAGGACTCCGGTGTACGGCAGGGGGACTTGAGGGGCCGCCGCGTCGCCTTCCAGGGCGAGAGGGGAGCCTTCACGGAGGAGGCAGCCCTGGCCTACTTCGGGGACTCCGTGGAGCTCGTGCCCATGAGGACGCTCCGCGAGGTGTTCTCGGCCGTCGAGGGGGGCGGGGCGGACTACGCGGTCATCCCCATAGAGAACACCCTGGCGGGGAGCGTCGGCGAGGCATATGACCTGCTGCTGGAGCACGAGCTCCGCGTTTACGGGGAGGTCATACTCAGGGTGGAGCACCACCTGCTGTCGGTGGAGGGCGCGACCCTGGAGGGGATAAGGGAGGTGTGGTCGCACCCGCAGGCCATAGACCAGTGCAGGAGGTTCCTGGAGTCCCTCGGGGCGAACGTCGTCCCCATGTGGAACACGGCGGCCGCCGCCAAGAGGCTGGCGGAGGTCCGCGACGCGCGCGTCGCGGTGATAGCCAGCAGGAGGGCGGCCGAGATATACGGCCTCAGGATCCTGGCGTCCAACGTCGAGGACGATAGCAATAACTACACGAGGTTCTTCGTCATCTCCAAGGAGTCCAGGCCGCCCACCGGCGATGACCTGACGTCCATAATATTCTCGACGAGGCACGAGCCCGGGGCCCTCTACAGGTGCCTGGAGCCCTTCGCCGAGAGGAGGATAAACCTGACCAAGATAGAGTCCAGGCCCGTGCGCTCCCGGCCCTGGGAGTACAACTTCTACGTGGACATCGTGGGGCACGTGCGGGATCCGGTGGTCTCGGAGGCGCTCGACGCCCTGTCCCGCAGGGCGACCTTCGTGAGGGTCCTGGGATCGTATCCCAGGTGGAGGCCAAGGGATGCTGGACGAGGACAGGGAGGAGCTGGCCAGGGAGGCTAGATACCTGGCCCTCCAGGGGCTGGTGGCGGGGAGGGAGGGCAACCTGAGCGTCCGCCGCGGCGGCCTGGTCGCCATAAAGGGCACCGGGGTCAGGATGCTCGACGCAGGCCCCCGCGACTTCTCGGTGATCGACATGGAGGGGAGGGTCTTGGAGGGGCCGAGGCCCAGCAGCGAGTTCCGCATGCACCTTGGCATCTATGCGGCTCGCCCCGACGTCGGCGCCATAGTGCACGTCCATCCGCCCTACACCCTGTCGCTGCGGGCGCTGGGCGTGGCGCCCGAGCCCTTCACGGAGGAGGCGAGGCTCTACTATGACCGCGTGTGCGTGGTCCCGAGGCTCCCCCCGGGAGGCGAGGAGCTGGCCTCCGCCTCGGCCTCCGCCGCCTCCTCGGGCTGCCGCGCGATACTCCTGGAGGGCCACGGGCTCGTGTTCGCCGCCGGGGGGCTGAAGGAGGCGGTCGACGGGGCGGTGGCCGAGGAGCGGTCCTCCCAGGTGCAATTCATGTCGGTGATCTCCGAGCTGCTGCAAAAAATTTATCTCTCATGCGCTGACCGCCGGAAGTCCGGAGGCTGATAAATTGTCATCCTCGGGATTCGAGTTCGAGGTGCGCATAGGGCCCCCGCGGCTCACCCGCTTCGAGCGCGCCAGGATAATAGGGGCCCGTGCCCTCCAGCTTTCCCTGGGCGCACCCCCCCTGGTGCCCCAGTCCGCCGTCGGCGCGGGCGTGAAGGAGACGATAGAGCTCGCCAGGATAGAGCTGGAGTCCGGCGCCCTCCCCATATCGATAAGGAGGACCCTCCCCAGCGGCGAGTACCAGGACATACCCATACGCGCCCTCCTGCAGGGGGGCGTTGGCCAAGCGAGGGGAGGATCCTCCCGATCCTCCGCAGCACGGCCGCCTCCTGGGATGGTGGCCGGCCGCGCTGAGGCGGGGCGCCCCGTCCCTCCAGCCACTCCAGGGGGCTGATGAAGCCGGCGCGCGGGCGCCGGCGGGATGCCCGTCCGGGCGCATCTGAGGGCTCCGTCGCCTCGGGCGCATCGAGGTCCCGGACGCGAGGAGCCCTCCGCCCGATTTCGCGCGATCGCCGATCCGGATCCGGAGGGGGGAACTCCCGGAGCGCGCCGCGAGCCTGCGAACGAGGGGACGGAGGCCTTCGACTGCGTCACGCCGGCGATGGGGAGCCTCGAGGAGGGCGTCCGAGGGCCCTGGGAACTGGAAAGTGGCCGGGCGAGACGCGCCCGATCCTCTCGCTCGGGTAGGAGGTGGGCTTAAGGTAACGGAACCCCATCTGGGGCGCTAACGCTTAATAATGGGACCGTGGATGGCGAATCCAGATGTCCGAGGAGGCGCAGGGCGAGAAGGAATATCTTGCGGTGACGGACCAGAAGCCTGTGTCCGCCTATGTGATATCGGGCGAGGTGCAGCTCAAGGCGTCCGGGAGGCTGGTCCTAATGGCGCGCGGGAGGAGCATAAATCAGGCCGTGGACGTCGCTAACATGATAGTGCAGCGCTCGGAGGGCTCGGCCGAGATCTCGGGCGTGAGGATAGCGAGCGACAGGCTCCCGGACGGGAAGTACATCTCCAGGATGGAGATAACGATAGAGAGGAAGGGTCGACCCGGCACCGGGCACCGGCTCGACGCGCCCGCTGATGGGAAGACTGATAAGAAGATATAAATATAACCATGGCTACCTCTATGCGTGCGTCCCGATGCGCTAGGCACGGCTGGGGATGAATGGGACAGCGTGGAGCGCATGATAATCGAGAGGATCCTCAGGTCGGCCGCGACCCAGGGGGATCGGGAGTTCCCCTCAATAGGCGATTCCACGCCCCCCGGGCGCTACAGGTACTCGCCGGGCAGGCGCGCTTGGGTCCGCGTAGCCGGGGAGCCGCCGCTCGACGGGCTCCTGGTGCTGCTCTCGGTCGCCGCGGGCTCCTGCAGCCCCTGCGCCGACTTCGCCGAGCTGGCGGCCGCCGCTGCCGGGTCCGGAGGGGTGGCGTTCGAGCTCGAGGTCAGGTCGCCGGATGCTTCGGAGGACGATGGCCAGCCCCGCCTCTCCATATCCTGCCTCTCGGGAGGCCAGCCCCTGCGCTCCAAGAGGTATCGGGGATCCTTGGGGCTCTCCGAGATCTCCGCGCTCGTGGTCCGCGCCGCGCGCGCCTGCCCCTCCGTGGACGAGCGCCGCGTCATAGCGTCAATACTCGCCGTGTGCCCCTGCGCCGATCTGTAGCGCGCCCTCACCTGAGCTCCAGCGCCCCGGCGAGCAGGGCGCGGGCGGCCCTCCTCACCCCCTCCACCTGGGGCTCTATCTCCTCGTCCCGCAGGAGGACCCCCTGGCCGCTCGCCCCGTCGTACATACCCACTATGAGCAGCTCCCCCAGGGGCACCTCCCTCCCGCCCACCACCGCGATCGCCTCGGATCCGTAGATGGGGCCGCTCGGGAGGGGCAGGGCGCCCTCCAGCCGCCCCGGGAGGAGCCTGAATCCGGGAGGGAGCCTCCTGAATGTTATCTCCATCCCCTCCGGGAGCCCCCCCGCGCGCGGCGCCCCGCCTCCGAGAGGATCGCCTCGGCCTCGCGCTCGAACTCCCCGATCGGGACTTCGACCCACGCGCCCCTCGGTATCGCCAACGCGCGCCCCATGGAAGGTTGGTAATATAAACTTGACCCAGAGCGGGTGGCGCGGCGCAGAATAGTTAAATTGATAAAACGCGCACCGCGCTCGAATTGGGCTCCGCATCCGCGCGGGGATCGGACCACATCGTCAGCAGGCTGCCGCTCTCTTGGACGGAGCCGGGGAGGAGGCTGGCCTCCGTCGTGGTCGAGGCCTCGGGCTACTCCGCCGTGGAGGAGGAGCACCGGGCGATGGAGTCGGCCGGTGCCAGGATCCTAGCCACCCTGTGCGCCCCGTCGGAGGGGCGCGTGATGTGTGAGTCAATAGTGGACCTCGGGGAGCTGGACCCGAGGGAGCTGGAGTCCAGGCTGAGGTCGATGAAGGGCATAGGATCGGCGGAGGTGCGCGAGGGCGCGGTGAGGGGATTCGCGTCCCTCCCCGGGAGGACCCTGGAGGCGGCCGGGGCCAGGTCCATCCTGATGACCTCCCGCGCCCTCCGGGGGATGCTCCTGGGGATGAGGGAGTTCCTGGGGGAGGAGGTGGGGGAGACCGCGCTCTACTACATAGGGTACTACTCGGGGAGGGGGGCGGCGCAGGAGCACGACGAGCTCCTGGGCCCGGGGGCGGCGCCGCGCGTGAACTTCGCGGTGCTCCAGGCCCACGGGTACGCGTCCTCCATCGAGGCCCTGAGGAGCCCCGATGGGTCCCGCTACAGGATAGAGGCCCGCGACCTCGTGGAGTGCGACCTCCTGAAGGGGAGGATGAAGGGGGAGGACGTCCCACTGGTTCCGCGGGATGCTCGCGGGGATCCTTGAGGCTTCGGAGGGAGGGGAGTGGGAGGTGGAGGAGGTGGAGTGCGTCAACGAGGGATCCGACAAGTGCGCCTTCGAGGCCAGGAGGAGGGCCCCCGGGCCGCCCGCCCCAGGGGGACAATAGATATATCTGGGCAGCGGGGCACGCTGCCCCAAATTGGTCGCTGAGAGCCACCTCGTGATCTCCAGGGGCCGCGGCCTCACCGTCAGCTCCAGGCCGATCGAGATGGTCGAGCGCAAGGGGAAGGGCCACCCCGACACGATGTGCGACAGGGCCGCCGAGGAGGCCAGCATATCCCTCTCCAAGTACTACCTGGAGAGGTACGGGAGGATCTTCCACCACAACCTGGACAAGTGCGTCCTGGTGGGCGGCCAGGCCAGGGCTTGGTTCGGCGGCGGAGAGGTCCTGGAGCCGATGTACCTCATGATAGTAGGTAGGGCGACCACCAGGATCGAGAAGGGGGGCTCCACGGACGCCGTGCCCGTGGGGAGCATAATACTCGGCACGATCAAGTCGTGGCTCAGGAGGGAGTTCCGCTTCCTCGACGTGGACTCCCACGTCGTGGTGGACTACCGCGTGAAGCCGGGGAGCGCCGACCTCGTGCACGTGTTCGAGTCGGGCTCCGGGGTCCCGCTCGCCAACGACACGAGCCTCGGCGTCGCGTTCGCCCCCCGCACCGAGACCGAGAGGCTCGTCACCGAGACCGAGAGGCTCCTGAACTCACCCGAGTTCAAGGCCAGGCGCCCCGAGGTGGGCGAGGACGTGAAGGTCATGGGCCTCAGGGAGAACGACAGGATAAGCCTGACAGTCGCCGCGGCCATGGTCTCCAGGCTCCTGGAGAGCAAGGAGAAGTACATCTCCGTGGTCGAGGAGGCCAAGGAGGAGATCCTGAGGATGGCCTCCCGGATAACCGACAAGGAGGTCGAGGTCAACTTCAACGCCGCCGACGACTACGAGCGTGGCCGCTATTACCTGACGGTCACGGGGCTCAGCGCGGAGAACGGGGACGACGGGCAGGTCGGGAGGGGCAACAGGGTTGGCGGCCTGATAACCCCCATGAGGCCCATGTCCCTCGAGGCAGCTGCCGGGAAGAACCCGGTGAACCATGTCGGCAAGATCTACAATATAGCTGCCCAAGAGATAGTGGACAGGCTGACGTCCGAGGTCCGGGGCGTGGAGGAGGCCTACTGCTACATGCTGAGCAAGATAGGCCACCCGATAGATGAGCCCCAGGCGATACACATAGAATACTACGGGAGCGCGGGCGAGGATGCTGTCAGGAGGTACGCGGAGTCGCTGGTGGAGGACGAGCTCTCCAGGCTCCCCCGGATCTGGGAGGGCATCCTCCAGCGCAGGTACGACCTGTTCCGAGGGTGCGAGGCCTGGCCGGATTGGGCTGCCCGACGCCGCGCATAATACTGGAGTTCTGGTACCCCTCGGACGTCGAGCTCGTGGGCAGGCTGAGCTCCAGGGGCCTCGTCGACGCGGCTTTCGCTCAGGACCTGCCCTTCGGGACCGTGAACGCGGACTCCCTGGTCGCGGCCCTGTCCGTCCAGTCCCTCGGCGTCACGGCGATCGCGGCCGTGCCCCTGGGCTCCAGGAGCTCCGCCGCCTCCCTCTCGAGGATAGCCACCGCCTACGTCTCGGGGCTGGGAGGAGTCCTGATAATCGCCGGCGACACGAAGTCCTGCGCCGACTCGCTCGACGTCCTGGAGGCCCTCAGGTTCGCGGCGTCCCTCCCCAACGTCCCCGAGGGGATCCGCGTCTCCATCTACTTCAGGCCCGCGCTCCGCGAGCGCGAGTGCTTCCTGAGGGCGGCCGCAGTCGACCCCGGGAGCGAGCGCTCGGTCTCGTTCGCGCCCGCGAAGGTGGAGGCGGGCGCGAACCTGCTCATGTCGCAGCTGATGGCGGATCCGGCGTCCGCCGCCGGGGCCCTGGAGAGGCTCGAGCCCCTGGGGGTGGCGGTGGCGCTGGGCGTGCCCTACGCGCCCACCGAGGGGGCCCGCGCCCGCTTCGAGTCGCTCTTCGGGGCCCGCGCCCTCGAGCCGCGGGAGATGCTCAGGTCCCTCGAGTCCGTGCCCAAGCGCCTCAGGCGCTCCCTCTACGTATCTCCGATAGGGCGCTCGCGCGAGGGGCTGGAGGGGTTCCTGGAGTCCGCCCTCTCCCTCGTAGGCTAGGCCGGGGCCGGCTAACGATTTAAAGGGACCGGGCCCGCGGCCGGGCGTGAGGTACTGGCTCCTCGACGTGCTGGCATGTCCCATGTGCAGGCACTTCCCGCTCGAGCTGCGCGCGTTCGAGGAGCGGGTGGAGGACGTCGAGGTCAAGCTGGAGGAGGCCCCGTGCGAGCTCGTCTGCTCCTTCAGGGGCGCCGACATGAGGGGCGTGGACAGGAGATCCTACGTGGCCAACTGCGCCGAGTGCATGAGGCACGTCATAGTCAACGGCATCCTCGTCTGCCCCAAGTGCGGCCGCTGGTATCCCATAATAGATGAGATACCCCACCTGCTCCCGGACAAGCTCAGGGACAGGAACAGGGACCTGGAGTTCCTGTCGAAGTACAGGGACAGGGTCCCGGACGTCGCGCTCAGCGGGAAGCCCTACCACCTCTGATCGTCACCCCGGGCCCCAGGCCCAGCTCCCTGGCTATCTCCTCCAGGAGCGCCCCGCTCCCGGCCGCGATCACCCTGACCCTCTCGAAGGAGTCCAGCCTGAGTGAGTCCAGGTCCGCCGGCTCCAGGACCGCCAGGTGACCGCCGGCCGACTCGAGGAGGAAGAGGGACGGGACGCAGTCGAAGGTCCTGAGCCCCCCGTAGTGCGCGACGAACGCGTCTATCCTCCCCGCGGCCACGTAAGCTATGCCGAGGGCGGCGCTGCCCAGGATCCTGGGGTACTTCGTCCTGCCCAGGATCCTCGCCAGGCCGCGCGCCTCGTCCCCGCCGGCCGCACGGGTCTGGGACTGCAGGTCCACGACCGCCTCCTCCAGGCGCTCCACCCCGGAGGGGGAGGCCGGCGTCCAGCCCACGTAGACGCCCGAGGGGTCGCCCCAGATGATCTCGCCGGTCGAGTGGTTCAACACGCCCGCCGCGATCACGTCGCCGTACCTCCTCCCCCCCGGCCTGGTGACGGCGATCGCGGTCGAGAAGACCGGTATGCCCCTCCTGGCGTTCATCGACCCGTCCACCGGATCCAGGAGGACCAGCGGCCCTCCCCTCCCCTCCCCCTCGATCCCCGCCTCCTCGGTGACCACGTACGCGTCGGGGAGGGCCCTCCTGACCACGGACAGCACCGCGTCCTCGGCCGCCCTGTCGACGAGCAGCGTCGCGTCCCCGAAGTATCCGACCGTCCCCGTGTACTCCCTCCCGCGGTCCGCCAGGGACTCCGCCACCGCCCTCTGCGCCGCCCTGAGGGAGTCCCTCACGAGCTCGAGCGCGTCCGACTGGTTCAAGCGCTACACCTCCAGGAATATCCTGGAGCCGTCGAGCTCGAACTCAGCCCACCCCTCGCCCTCCGGCGCGTCCAGGAACTCCACCCTCCTGACGCGCACCAGCCTCGCCAGCTGATCCGCCCTGGACTCGAGGGACCTCCTGGCCTCGCCCGTCAGGCCGGCCACCCTGGCGACCTCGAGCACCTGGGTCGGCACGTAACCCCTCTCCTTCCTCAGCACCTGGATCCTCCTGGCGACGTCCCTCATGAGCCCCTCCGCCACCAGCTCCTCGTCCCTGACGGAGTCCAGGACCACCGCGAAGCCGTCCCTGAACGCCGCAGCCCTCCCGGGGCCCGCCTCGAGCGAGAACTCGACCATGTCGGGCGTCACCTCGATCTCCCCGGCCCCCGCCCTCAGCCTGGCCGACCCCTTGGAGCGCAGCTCCCCCTCCAGCCACCAGGGATCGGCGCCCGATATCGCGGCCTCCACCTCCCGGCTCGCCCTGCCGAACTCCCTGCCCACGCGGGACCTGACGGGCCTGGCCACCAGCCTGGCGCCGAGCTCCCCGGGCCCCCTGGCGATCCTGAGCTCCCTGACGTTCAGGGTCCTCCTCAGGAGCTCCAGGAGCCCCTCCGGGATCTCCACAGGGGACAGGATCGTCGCGCTCCTCAGGGCCCACCTCCTCTTCAGCCCCGCCCTCATGCGCGCCGAGTTCGCGACCGAGACGACGCTCCAGAAGGCATCGAAGGCGCGCTCCAGGCCGGGGTCCGAGAGCTCGGGCGCGGGCTCCGGGAGGCGCTCCAGGAGCAGCGTGGACCTCCTCCCGCCCGAGAAGAACCTGTTGTAGATGTGGTCCGTCACGTACGGTGATATGGGGTGCAGGAGCCTGATCACCGCGAACAGCGCGTGCGCGAGCACGTCGTAGATGGCCATCCTCCTCGGGAGGGTCTCCGGGCTGTCGTCCCAGAGCTCCTGCCTCACCAGCGGGATGTACTCCTGGCTCAGGACCTCCACGATGAAGCGCTCGAGCGCCCTGGCCGCCTCGTGATACCTGGCGGAGTCGTACGACTCGATGGCGCGCGATATGAGCCCCTGGAGGGCCGACAGGACCCACCTGTCCTGGGGGCCCAGGGCCGGGTCGCGCGCCAGCTCGAGCGCCCTCTCCCCCCTCCAGGCGTACCCGTCGTACCCCCCGTTCACCCCGAGGAACTCCGCCAGGTTCAGGAGGGTGCTTATCACCTGGTAGGGCCTGCCCCTCATCTCCGCCTCCGAGAAGTTTATGGGGTCTATGGGGCTGGACTTCCAGGCGAGGTAGAAGCGCAGGACGTCGACGGGCTCCCTCTCCAGTATGTCCAGCGCGTAGATCACGTTCCCCCTCGACTTGCTCATCTTCTCCCCCCTCTCGTCCAGCACGTGGCCTGTGAACAGGAAGGAGCGGAAGGGCGCCTCGTCCCTCCCGGTCATTATCACGTGTTCCATGAGGAGGGAGTACGCCCACCCCCTGGTCTGGTCTATCCCCTCCGTGAGGAAGGGGACCGGCACGAGCGAGGAGAACTCCTCGTCGGTCATCGAGGCGTAGGGCGCGGCGCCGCTGTTGTGCCACGTGTCCAGGACGAACGGCTCCCTGCGGGAGGGCCCCCCGCACTTGGGGCACCTGAGGACCACGCGGTCTATCCACGGCCTGTGGAGCTCGAAGTCCGGCCCGTCGGGGAGCTCCAGGGCCCTCTCCAGGATCTCCCTCCTGGACGACACCAGGAACTTGTGGCCGCACCTCTCGCAGACCCAGATGGGCAGGGGGGTTCCCCAGTACCTCTCCCTGCTTATGCACCAGGGCCTGGCCTCCCTGATTATCTCGAGGAACCTGTTCCTGGGCTGCTGATAGTAGTACTCGACCCTCTCGGCCGCCCTGAGCGCCCTGTCCACTATCTTATCTATCCAGTAGTAGTACTCGCGCCTGGCGACGAAGACCAGCCTGTGCCCGCTCCTCCAGCACACCGGGTACTCGTGGACTATCCTCTCGGCCCTCACCAGGAGGCCCTTCCTCCTGAGGTCCTCTATCACCTCCTGGTCCGCGTCCCTGACGTACTTACCGGCGTACTTCCCCGCCTCCTCCGTGAAGACCGCCTGGTCGTCTATCGGGTTGAAGACGGGGAGCCCCCTCCTCCTGGCGACCTCGAAGTCCTCCTCCCCGTTCGCCGGGGACAGGTGCACGATGCCGCTCCCCGTCTCGGGGTCGACGAAGCCCTCCGCGACCACGAAGTGCACTCTCCCCTCCTCCGCTAGCCTCCTCTGGCCCGGGACCTCGTCGGCCAGGGGCGGCTCGTACCTGAGGCCCTCCAGCTCCCTCCCCGCGACCCTCCTGAGGACGGGCCTCCCCGATAGCCCGAGGTCCGCGATCCTCCCCTCGGCCACTACCCACACCTCCCCCCCGGCGTCCACGTACGCGTACGTCGCGTCGGGGTTCACGCCCACCAGCTCGTCCGTGACTACCGTGAAGGGCATGGTGGTCCACACGACCAGGTAGGTGTTCCCGGAGCCGGCCACCCTCACCTTGTAGTACACGGACGGGTCCTCCAGCATCTCGTAGCTGGACGCGACCTCGCTGTGGCTCAGCGACGTCTGGCAGCTCGGGCAGTAGGCCACCACGCGGTACCCCTCGCCCAGGATCCCGGACTCCCAGGCCCTCCTCAGGTACTGCCACTCCCTCTCTATGTACTCGTCCCTGTACGTCCAGTAGGCGCGGTCGTAGTCGAACATCATGCCGAGGAGCCTGTCGGCCCTCCTCCAGGCCTCGTTGTACTTGTGGACTATCTCCTTGCACTTCCCCACCAGCTCCTCGACCGACGCCCTCCTGAGGACCTCCGCCTTGCTCCCCGTCAGCCCGAGCTCCCTCTCCGCCTGGAGCTCGACCGGCAGCCCCTGGGTGTCCCAGCCGGCCCTGAAGACCACCCTCCGGCCCCTCATGGTCTCGAGCCTGAACCAGACGTCCTTCAGCATCCTCCCCCTGATGTGCCCCACGTGCGGCTCGCCGTTCATCGTGGGCGGGCCCTCGATGAAGCCGACTACCTCGCCCCCGCGCGACTCGAGAGCCCCCCTGACCCCGTCGGACTCCCAGATGCGCCTGACCTCCTCCTCGAGCTCCTTCAGCGACGGCTTACCCACGGAGAGGGCGCCGGGTCGAGCCGATAAAAGCGTTAGCGACCCACACATTTATAGCGGCGATGCCGCGCCCCCCCGTGTCGGGGTGGCGCCGCTCCTACTTCGCCCGCTGGTTCCTGCTCGGCTCGCTCGTGGGGCTGATATCGGGCGCGGCCGCCCTCGCCCTGCAGTACCTGACCATCGCGGTGAGGTCGTTGGCGCTGGGGTCCCTGGGCTTCCGGGTGAGCCCCCCGTCCATCCCCGGGCCCCCCGGGGGCCTGGCGTTCCTGGGGATAGCCGCGGCCGCCGGGCTAGCGTCCGGGCTGCTGACGGAGGCGGCGCCCGAGGCCAGGGGCTCCGGCATAGATAGCGCGATAGCGGCGTACCACGAGCTGGGGGGAGCTATCAGGAGGGCCGTCGCGCCCATCAAGCTCCTGGCGTCGTCGATAGTCATGGGGGCCGGCCTGAGCGCCGGCGATGAGGGCCCCATCGCGCAGGCATCGGCCGGATTCGCCTCCTGGGCCTCGGACCTGATGGGCCTGGATCCGGGCGAGAGGAGGGCGCTCGTCGGCGTGGCGATAGGGACCGGAATAGGCACGATATTCAAGACGCCGATAGGCGGGGCATTCCTCGCCGCGGAGATACTGTACAGGAGGGACTTCGAGTACGAGCTGGTGTTCCCGGCCTTCGTCGCCTCGGCGGTCGGGTACACGATATACGGCGCGGTCACGGGGTACGGGCCGATCTTCGGCTTCTACACCGCGCCATTCGATCCGGCGCGCCTCCCGCTCTACGCCCTCCTTGGGGTCCTCTGCGGGCTCGTGGCCATGGCCTACGTGAGGGCCTACAACGCCGCCGAGGACGCCTTCTCGGCGGCCAGGGTGCCGCGCTGGGCGAGGCCCGCCCTGGGGGGCCTCGCGGCGGGCGCGATCGCGCTGGCCTTCCCGGAGGTCATGGGGACGGGCACCTCCTGGACCGCCGAGCTCCTCTCGCCCTCCGCGCCCGCGCTCTACGCGGGGGCCGGCCTCCTGATCCTCGCGGCGCTCCCCTTCGCCAAGATCGCGGCCACCTCCCTCACCGTGGGGTCCGGGGGGAGCGGCGGGGTCTTCGCGCCCGGGATATTCGTGGGCGCCGCGACAGGGCTGCTCTTCGGGGCGCTGATGCACATGCTGGCGCCCTCGCTGGTCCAGTCGCCGGTGCCCTTCGCGATCGTGGGCATGCTGGCGGTCTTCGGGGCGGCCGGCAAGCTCCCAATATCCGTCACGGTCATGGTGGTCGAGATGACGGGGAGCCTCCAGCTCCTCCCCGCGGAGCTGATAGCGGTCACGATAGCGTACGTGGTGTCGGGGCCCGCCACGATCTACAGGTCGCAGAGAATGTCGCGCGCGGGCGCCGCCCGGCCCTCGCCATCGGCTGGGCGGGACCTGACCTCCCTCGGCGCGCGATCGATGCGAGAGGTAGGTCTTTATCGCGAGCCTCACGTCGGAGGACTTGACGGTCTTCCTCCCGGCGTGAGTGGCGAACTCGACAGCCCTCTTCGCGATGTCCAGCCCTATCTCCTCCAGGGCCCCGCGGAAGTCCTCTATAGCGTCCTCGCCCACGCGCTCGGCCCCGGCCTTCTTGAATATGCGATATATTGCGGCCGCACCGAAGTCCGGTTCGGACATCATGCCACCCCGGAATCGGCTGAATCTCGCCCATATAAAGCTCTTTTGGCCATATCTCCCGATTTCTGCGAGATCCGACCATCCAGACTCCATAATCGGGAGATGTGCCGCGCGTACGCGCGCCGACGTCGGCCACGTCCCCTCAAGCCGATAGATGAGCCTAAATCTGAGGGGAGCCCCCGCTCAACGCGGATCCGGGGGCCCGCTCCACGTGGTCGCCCGCTCGGTCCGCTGGCATTTCCCGGGCCCCGGGCCTGGCCTTCCACGGATGCATACTATTCATCGAGAGGCCCCTCCGCAGGCGCCGCTGCCTCAGGAGGATCGGGGCGCCCGGCCGCGCGGGCGTTCGAGCGCCCGGGGGCTGGCCCTCGGCGTTCGCACCCGCGCGGGGCCTCGCGTTCGAGGGCCAGGACCTGAAAGGCTGCTGAGGGGGGCTCGCAGACGTCGCGGCTCTCAGTTGATGTTGTAGCGGAGCGCGGCCCCTTCGTCCCCAGGAAGATTTTTAATCGTACTCCCCGGAGCCGAGACAATGGCGAGGCTCAGCATGATCGCCGAGGAGCTGCTCAGGCGCTACCCTGACAGGTTCACCACGGACTTCGAGCACAACAAGAGGGCGCTGGAGGAGCTCGTGGAAGCGGAGTCCAAGTACGTCAGGAACGTGCTGGCCGGTTACATCACCAGGTACATGAGGAGGATCAGCGCCGCGGCGGAGGCCGCCTCCCCGTCGGAGCCCGGCGAGGAGGCGGGCGGGTCGGAGGCGGGGGCCGCCTCCACTTGAGCGGGCTCCGGGCAGTGGAGCTGAGCGGCCTAGGGATCCGCCTGGGATTCGCCCCCCTCGGGGCCTTGAGGCAGCACGAGGAGGTCTTCGCCGACGCGGCGCGCTCCCTGGCGCTCGCCATGGAGTCGGAGGGCGTGCTGCTGGACCCCCTGATGGTCGACTCGTCCACCCTCACGGTCCTGGACGGCGCCCACAGGGCCTTCGCGCTCGCGTCGCTCGGCGCACGCTGGGCGGCCGTCGCGGCCGTGGACTACGGGTCACCTGAGGTCTCGGTTGGCCGCTGGCTCAGGGCCATCGATCCGGGCGCCGCCCGCGAGGCGGCGCTCTCGCTGGGCATGGCGGAGGAGGGCCCCGAGGCCGCGCGCTCCGCGGTCGATTCCCACGGGCCGCGCGTCGCGGTCCTGATGCCGGGCGGTCCCTCCTACTTGGGCCCGGCCCTCGGGAGCGCCCTCGAGGCGCACAGGCTCGCCAGGTCCATTTGGGCGCGCCCCGGGTCGCATCCCGAGCTCATCCCTGACGATGAGGTGGGGAGGGCACTGGAGTCCGGCCGCGCGGTAATATATGTCAGCGCCCCCTCCAAGCTGGACGTCCTGCGGGCAGCGTCCTCGGGGGAGCTCTTCCCCCCGAGGAGCACGAGACACCGCTTCGGCGCCAGGCCCCTGGGGCTGGGCGTCCCCCTGGGCGTCCTGAGGTCCGACTCCGAGCCCGACCTCTCGCCCCTGGAGGAGGCCGCGCGCTCCGCCGTGCTCCAGCCCGGCGATGAGGGGCATCGGGGCGAGAGGCCGCTCATCGTTAGATGGGCCGCGCGGGGGCGATGCGCTTGGTGGAGGCGCTGGCTTTCGCGCGCGCGGTGCGCTGCGACTCGGCGCCGGGCGACTGGCCCCCGGGCTGCACAGTCCAAGTGGTGCCGTGCCGCCTCCTGCCGGGCCTGGAGTTCGCGCTGATAGCAGCCGCGCAGGCGCGCGAGTCCAGGAGGAGAGGGATCTGCGTCGCCAGGAGCGCCGAGCTAGACCTACTTCTGAGGCTGCTGCGCACCGACAGGATAGAGGCGGCGCTGGCCGCGGTCCGCGGGGCAGGGCGGGAGGAATGCTGCGTGGTCGCGGGCTACGGGGGCGGCGCGTGCTCATCAGTGCTCGACTCGCTCCCGGAGCCGCCCTCGGTCGAGTGGGCCGGGGGCGACTGGAGGCTGATGGTCGAGGAATCGGCCCTCGTCGGGTCCCGCCCATCTCCTTGTGAGGGAGTTCTCGACGCCCAGGAGGTCCATGACCCTCCCCACCACCGAGTCCACGAGGTCCTCGATGGTCCTGGGCCTCCCGTAGAACCCGGGGGATGCGGGCATCACTATTGCCCCGGCGGACGAGGCCCTCAGCATGTTCTCTATGTGGATGGTGCTCAGAGGAGCCTCCCTCACCAGCAGGATCAGCCGCCTCCTCTCCTTCAGGTGCACCATCGCGGCCCTCACCAGCAGGTTGTCCTCCACCCCGTGGGCTATCGCCGCTAGGGTCCTCATGCTGCAGGGCGCTATCGCCATGCCGTCGGTGCGGAAGCTCCCGCTCGAGATCGGCGCGTCCAGATCCCGCTCCGAGTACACCCTGGCCCCCCGCAGGAGGTCCTCCAGCGGCGCGTCCAGCTCGTACCTCGCCGTGAGGCGGGCGGCGTCGCTCACCACCGCGTAGACCTCGTGTCCCGCCGACGCCAGCGCGCCGACGAGCCTGACCCCGTAGATGGCGCCGCTGGCCCCGCTCATCCCCACGACGTAACGGCCCAAGTCGGCCTGGATGCGGCGGCCGGCCTTTAAAGGGTGCCGGAGTCGGCGCTCTGGCAGAGGACGGTGAAGGAAGGGGGGTTCAACAGGGCGCCGTTCACCACAATACTCAGGAATCCCGCATATCGCCTGGGGATGATCTCCGGCGCGCTCGCCATGACGGGCATAGCCTGGGTCTACGGCCTGACGCTGGGATTCTACCCGACAGTACTCTCTTATCACGGATTCCTCCAGTTCCCGCACTTCCTCTAAGTCGTCATAGTTGCAATCTTAGTTTCGCTCGTAGGATACCTGGTATCGGGAGCGCTGAGCGACCGCGTCGGCAGGAGGCGCACGATGATCGGGTTCTCTATGGCCGCCTTGGTCGCCGCGGTTCCGATCACATAGTATCTTATAGATCACATAGATCGTATCTTATAACATGGAGCCGTGTACGGCTTCTACGGCGTCATCCCCGCCTACCTCTCCGAGAAGTTCTCCACGGACGTCAGGAGCACCGGCGTGGGCTTCTCGTTCAACGGCGGGTTCATAATCGGCAACTGGAGCACCGCCATACTGCTGCTCCTCACGTCCATGACCAGCGCCGCATTCTACGCGTACTGGGGCGCCTTCATATTGGTGGGCGAGCTGTTCATACTGGCATCAGCCCTGATGTCGCCGGAGACCAGGGGCGCGGAGCTCGGCTGAGGCGACCGGGGCGCGGGCGCGCAGCTCCAACGTCACGCTTAAATCAGCGGTTCGCCGCGGATGGCGCGCTCCGGTAGTATAGACCGGCCAAGTATGCCGGCCTCTCGAGCCGGTGACCCGGGTTCAAATCCCGGCCGGAGCACCATAAGGGGGCGCATTTCGTGGCGTCCGCTCGACGCCGAGATCAGGATTCTATATCGGCAACTATTTATCGGCGCGCGCCCCGGCCCCGGACGTGGAGGCGCGCGGGACTAGCGTCGTGGAGAGGGCCGTCGAGCTGTTCTCCAAGCTCGACGCGGAGCTGGACGGCCTCGAGGCCGAGGTCCGCGCCTGGGGCAGGCAGCTCCTGAGCCAGGCCGACCGCCTATCGGCCG
>Ga0081534_100213_pt1 | contig 20503 bp, 19 predicted proteins | sample MonGeyMetagenome_FD_71019 | JGI IMG/M metagenome (GOLD analysis project Ga0081534, IMG submission 71019) | Hypoxic/sulfidic aquatic microbial communities from Monarch Geyser, Yellowstone National Park, USA - MG (SPAdes) v1 (version 2) | ecosystem: Environmental > Aquatic > Thermal springs > Hot...
TGGAGGTCGATGGGGATAGGTTGAATGCCCACGGCCACTCATGTACGAGTAAGTGCCTAACTGATGTGTTAACGCCGTACTTCAACGATGTGGTTTTGAGGCGTAAATTCCCGCTGATAATTGCGATTGCCAAATCACCTAAAGCACCCACGCCTTAGATACCTCATAACAACGCCTACGGATAAACCCTCAATACCCGCCACAGCCGAGGCAATCAATATGTTTACTGGTGTTGGTGGGTCTATGATCGTGGAGAATAACGTAAGTGCCGCCGCTAAACCCAATTGCGCTAGGGCTAAGGTTTTGAGCAATGGCTTATTCACGACACACCTCTCCTCCCTAATCGTAGTTACTAACTTCACAAAAACCAATACTGCCAACCTGACTTTTAAGTGTTTTATTTGTTGATGGTACGGGAATGCTTATTAGGTTTAGTGCGCGTTTCACATAATGAGTGTACTTGAAGTTCTTAATAATGCCATTAACGGCGTTAAGGGTCTCGTCGATGAGTGCATAATCATAGCTAGGAACGTTAGGTGGTCAATGATTAGGTTCGCAAACAACGAACCGACAATAATAAACAATTGGCTGACACAGGAGGTGAGCCTGTACGTTGCCAAGTCCAGGAGGTACATAACGGCATCGCTCACATCAATAAACGCCAGGGACATAAGTAATGAGCTGCAGAGGATGGTTAAGAGGCTCGAAAACCTGCCCGAGGACGAACTCTACACGGAACTAACGCATGTCGGCAAACCCAGCCAGTTACCTGGGTCCTACGATAAGAACATCGAGGTTGGTGTTGACAGGATTGTCGATAAGCTCAACAATGCGATAAACGCATCCTTGTCCGAGGGTTCGAGTAGGAATGCAGGGGCCCTAACGTTTGGCGTTGAGGAGAGGTATTATGTGGATACCACAGGGCTTGAGCTCGAGGATAAATTATCATTCGTAACACTGACGATAAGGGCCTTCTTGGATGATGTCTCGGCAACCTCCGTATCCGTATCGAGAACGTTAAGCGAATTCAAACCCGAGAATGCAGGTAGGGAGGCTGGATCATTGGTTGCGCTGGCGAAGGGATTGCCTGAGGAGAGGATAGATAATGGGCGTTATGATGTACTGCTCGGACCGTTGGTTGCGGGTCACCTGTATGGATTGCTAGCATCCACCTGGTTCAATGCCTACTCAATAATTACCGAAATGTCTGGTGTTACTAGGGATGACGTCGGTAAGCAGGTGGCCAGTGAGAAATTAACCCTCGAGGACTTATCGGGTGAGGGTTCCGTGGTTGGTTCGGAGGCCTTTGATTATGAGGGTAATGCCACGACAAACCTCACAATCCTAAATGGGGGTGTCTTAACGAGCATTCTTCACAATAACAGGACAGCCGCGCGATTCGGTGTAACCAGTACGGGGCATGCTGTGAATAATTGGGTTAGGCCAAGCCCAAGGCATGTGAGGATTGGTGCGGGTAGCTTATCGAGTGATGTTGATACTGTGATGAGGGAATTAGGTAGTGGATTGTTGATAACTAATAATTGGTACACTAGGTTCCAAAATATTAAGGAGGGTTTGTTCTCGACAGTTGTTAGGGATGTTGCATTGCTTATTAGGGATGGAAGACCTGCTGCCAGGTTACGTGGATTAAGGATTGCGGATTCCTTCAAGACGTTGCTTAGGAACTTCACGGACTCTAGTAAAGATATGAGGCAGGTCTATTGGTGGGACATGCCTATACCGGCTTCATCACCATTCTACGTTTTGATCAGGGGACTCAACATAACGAAAGGTTAGGTTGGTGATTTCAAAACCCTAACCCCACTAACCCTGAAGGTCACGCCACCCAGGAAGACAGGCACTCCCTGCTCAGGGTTTCCCTTACCGCAAGTCCCTGGGAAGAAGCGTAGGTCATTAGCCACAGCGTCCACATTGCTCCATAGGGTCTTGGTGTCAACCTCAATGAATGGGTCCCTAACCATGTACTTGAGATCCCCATTCTCGATGTAATAGGCCTCGAAACCACCATACCTACCGAACCAACGCCTATCATCGATGTTCCACTCGGTGTATGAGGCAATGAATAAGCCCTTCCTCGTCTCTCTAACAATCTCCTCGGGCTTCCAATCACCAGGTGCCAGGTAGGTATTTGCCATCCTAGGTATCGGTTCCTTATCAAACTCACTAGCCCTAGCCGCCGCATTGCTCGTTAGCCCTATGTAGCTGGCGTACTCCCTATTCATGAGGAACTCATTGACATAACCATTCCTAATCAAGTACCTAGGCCTAGCAGGCACGCCCTCCTCATCCACGAGGTAATAACCGTAACTATTGGGTATTGTTGGGTCATCGATTATCGTGACCAGGTCACTACCCAACTTGTAACTACCCAGGTAATCAACCCTCATGTAGGACTCACCCGCCTCAGCACCCTCCCTACCCATTATCCTATCCAACTCCGACGGGTGCCCAACACTCTCATGAACAAATATGCCGGCCAACTCGGGACTAAATACGACATCCATCACGTCATCGTGCGGAAGCGGCTTCGCCTTATCAAGGACATCCCTGATCGCGCTAACTTCCCTATCCAACTCCTGCTCCACATTGCCCAGTATCTCAAAACCGCCCGAACCGCCAAACTCCACATTCCTCTGGGCACTACCCTTCTGTGGGTCATAGGCTATTAATGAACCGAATAAGTAAATCCTCGGTACCCTACTCCTCACGTAAGCTCCATCACTGGTTATCAATACCTTGTCCGTAATTTTAACGTTAAGGAATAGGTTCCTAACCCTAACCCTAGGCTCGACCTTAATGCGCGAATCAAGCCCCGTTAGGTACTTCACCAAGTAATCATCACTCAAATCCTCAACCTTAACCCCCTCATTAACGCTGTAGGAAACCCTAGCCAACCTCTCATGACCAAGCCTTATCTTCCTCCTCCTAATCCTAGCTACAGCCCTGGCGTAAGTTACGGCTCTACTTACGGCATCCTTAATTGAGTCCCAGGAGGTGTCGCTAGTTGCTGCGAAACCCCACATACCATCAACTAAAACCCTAACTGAAACACCGCCATAGGAGTAATTACCAATTGATTGGAGGGCACCATTCCTAACATGTATAAAGCGGACAGAATCTACCTGGAATCTGGTCTCGGCGTATGAGGAACCCATGCCAAGGGCTAGGTCCACGGCCTTAAGTATGACATCCTCGGAAACCTCCATTAATAAATCAATGTGAGTCACCTAATTAAAAATTATGAGGACGAAAAGACCTAATCCTTCAATGAAGGGACTTAAGGTCTAATGGTCTAATGAACGACAAGCCCCGCCCCCTTCCCTTTAGGGCAAGGAGATCAGCTCCTCCATATCGTTAGCATCCAGGTACATTAAGTACCTACGCCATAGGTAATCAAGGGCTTCATCACCACCCCATAAAACCCTACCCTCATCAATAACGGTCTTAACAAGACTAAGTGGTGCGCTTTCGAGATCCACAAGATCTATCAAATCCTCATGAACACCCAATGCCTCGGCCAAGTCAACAATTAGTGAACCCAGCTCGATAGCATTATCAAGCCTCCTCTCGAAGACCACTGCTATGTCATAATCCCTATCAGTACCAACCCTAGCCCTGGAACCGAATAAGAAGGCATACTTAACTCTGTGCTTCATGAAAACATCACGCAAGGCATTAATGTTTAAGTTAGGGCTTGGATCATTGCCGATCACATCCCTCAACCTATTGAGTATGGGTGGTAACTTATTGACCATCTCCCTAAACGTCGCCATTCCCGTCGATACATCAATCTCCGCATAACCGTGGATTAAGACGCTTCTGAAACCGGCTAAGCTCACGAGAAACCTACCAAACTCCTCACCCAGGTTAAGCTTCCTGGAGAGCCAAAGGGCTAATTCACGGTAAGTCTCAGGCTTCCTACCAACCTCGTTGACAGCAAGCATCGCCGCTAAGTCCAGCAACGACTGAATAACCAATTGTCCCAATCTCTCGAGTAAAACCTGTCACTACACCCAAAACCCTATTTTGAAACTCCCTAAAGTAGTACTTAACAAACCCATACTGCCTCCTCAACCTCACAATCAAACACCTATTGCTCAAAACAATAAACAGGCACTAAATAATTTTCACCTACGCACCCCTAGCATGCTCCCCACAAACCACGTTGTAATAAGCGTCTGGCGCCGGTATATCCCGAAGAATAACAACTCTGCCTTTAACGATGACGTATATGGAACCACAATTAAAATACCTCGCTAGGAATCCCTGGGAGATGAAGCAATCACTTATTTGTGATTTCTCGATTCTACGTTCACGATAGAGTCCTTTGATTGTTATGGCGTAGTCATCAATGCAGTACGTATATGATCTCTTCCACACCATATACACCGATAATAATGCGTACCATATAGCTACGAATATTAGGTAGTTGATTATTTTTGATGGGGTTATCTCCAGGAATGGCGTTAGTATTACCAGTAATATTGTGCCCTTTATTACGGTTTTCCTAATCACGGGCTTTAAACACACCTTACTATTTACCATAAAAACACGCCAATATAGTCTGGGGAGTAAGGCATTAAAAGTAGTTATTTACATAAGAAGAGCATTAGTACCATGGCACTTCTTGAAATCGAGCATTTGAGTATTATGTATAGGACACCATTTGGCAATGTTAGTGCATTAGATGATATTTCACTTAGTGTTGATAAAGGGGAGTCATTGGCTATAGTTGGTGAATCTGGTAGTGGTAAGTCCACATTAGCTCTCGCGATAGCTAGGTTATTGCCGCCAAATGCTAGGTATGTTGGTGGATCCATTATTTTTGATGGGGTTGATATACTACGCCTGAGCGAGACTGAGTTTAGGAGGATTAGAGGTACGGGTATATTCATGGTGTTTCAGGAACCAGCCACAAGCCTTAACCCTGTTTATAAGGTCAAGGATCAATTATTGGAAGCCCTGAGAATTAGGTATGAAAGGGAGGGTAGTGTGCTTGATGAGACTAAGGCTGTTAATGAAATAATCGGTGTTCTTAAGGATGTTAGGATGCCCGATCCTGAATTGATAATCGAGAGGTACCCACACCAATTATCTGGCGGGCAAATACAGAGGGTCATGATAGCCATGGGACTCCTCATGAGACCTAAATTGTACATAGCTGATGAACCAACATCAGCATTAGACGTAACAGTACAAGCCCAAATATTAAAGCTGCTTAAGGATTTAAAGAATGAATATGGTATTTCCATATTATTCATAACCCATGATATAGCTGTGGCATCAATAATTGGTGATAAAATCGCCGTACTATATGCAGGTCATCTCATGGAATTGGGAGATATGAAGAGTATAATAGACAATCCAAGGCACCCATACACCAAGGCGCTATTGAGCAGTATACCGAGGATTAGTAAGTACGAGGGCAAATTACCAATAATAGGTGGGTCCGTACCTAATCTACTTAATCCACCAAGTGGTTGTAGATTTCATCCAAGATGCCCTTACGCAATGGATGTATGTAAAAAGGAGGTACCCAGGTTAATTAGAATTGATAATACTTATGTGAGGTGCCACCTATATGGTCAATGACGTATTAATAAGGACGGAGAACTTAACGAAGATATTTTTGGCTAAGAGTTATGGTATCATAAATAGAATATTGAGAGAGAAGCCATTGTATGTGAGGGCTGTGGATGGGGTTACCATAGAAATCACTAGGGGCAAAACAACGGCAGTTGTTGGTGAATCAGGCAGTGGTAAGACAACACTTGGAAGGTTGTTGGTAACGCTTGAACAACCCACATTTGGTCATATCTACTTTAGGGATATTGATATTACGAGATTGAGGGGTAAGGACTTGCACAACATTAGATCAAAGCTTCAGATGGTATTCCAGGATCCTTATTCAAGCCTAAACCCTGTAATGAGGATTAAGGATATAATAGGCGAACCGCTCAGGAATAGGGGCATTAGGGGTAAAGCCTTGGAAGAGGCTGTCGCTAAAATAATGGGAGAGGCTGGTCTTGATTTCTCATCGTTAGCTGAAAGAAGACCTGGAGAATTATCAGGTGGACAAAGACAGAGGGTTGCTATTGCCAGGGCCCTAATTACGAACCCTGAATTCATAGTTCTTGATGAACCTACATCAGCGTTGGACGCGTCAACCCAAGCCCAGGTTTTAAATCTACTCATTGAATTACAAGTACGTCATGAACTAACGTACCTACTCATAACACACAATATTGCGGTAGCGCGATACATGAGTGACTATACTATGATAATGTACATGGGTAAAATATTTGAGGTTGGGGAAACAAACACCATACTTAAGGAACCACAGCATCCATATACCCAAGCACTTATTGAGTCTGTACCCGACATCGGCAAAACTGAATTAAAGCCACCAAGTGGTGAGGTTGGCAGCCTCGTAAATCCACCCAAGGGTTGTAGGTTCTATCCGAGATGCCCATTTAGGATGGACATCTGTCGTGAGAAGGAACCACCCCTTATTGAAATTAAGGATGGCATTAAAGTGGCGTGTTGGTTATATGCTAAACATTAGTATTTATTTTAGTAATTTTACCCTTAATATAAAGTTGAATTGAACAAGAAAAACTTAAAAATATAAATTTTAAAATATTGCTATGCCAGGAAGAGGAATATCGAAAAGTGTATCAATAGCTATCGCAGTAGTAATAATAGTAGTAATAATCGGTGTTATGGCCTATGTACTCTATAAACCTCCGTCAAAGGTTTCAAAACCACCCACAGTCACACCAACACCACCAACGACCACAACCGTTGCTCCCCCATCAAATAATACCTTAGTGGTTGCAGAGACCACGCCACCTGATAGTTTAGACCCAGCGATAGCGGCGTATACACAGGATATGGAGATACTGTATTCCTGCTACCAAACACTAGTTATATTCAATGGCACAGACCCATCCTCATTCCTACCCGCGTTGGCATATAATTGGACGGTATCCAATAACTATCTTAATTGGACGTTCTATATAAGGCAGGGTGCCTACTTCCAGAATGGGGACCAAATAAATGCAACCACTGTTTGGTTTAGTATATACAGGTCAATAGTGATGAATCAATTTGGCGCATTCAACTTCCTAGACTTGCTGTATAACGGCACCGTGGCTAGCATAACAGGTTATGCAACACCGTGGGGCGTCTGTCATGCCATGGAGGAGGTTTTCGGTCTTCAATTCCCCAATCCACAGACAAACCTGACGGGTTATGAGGAGGAGTGCGCATACGCGCTCGCTAATGTATTAAGTAACTTCAACGTACATAACCAATCAATAGTAGAATTGATGGAGTACCCAGACCAGGCCGTCGTCGTTAAGGGGCCATATGAAATTCAGTTTAACCTAATGGTACCATATTACGACTATTTAGGTGTCATGTCTGGTTCATGGGCTATGATAGTGGACCCAACATTCGTAGACCAAAATGGTGGTGTGCAGCCTGACCAAACAACATCTTATCTAAGCACGCACATGTTATGCAGCGGACCTTACATACTGGCTCAGTACATACCTGGTGAGGAGATAGTATTGACGGCTAACCCGAATTATTGGGCTGCCAAAAACCCACCAAACTTTATGCTAACACCAGCCCACATAAAGAACATAGTCATTAAGTATTACACAAGCTTCGATGAGGAAATACTTGCACTAAAAACCGGGGCTGCCCAGGCACTGGATCCAAGTCCACATGAGACCCCACCACCAATTTACCTGTCATCGATACTCTCAATACCTAACCTAGTCATGTACGGACCTGTGTGGTCTGGTGGTGATGTATTCCTAGTATTCGATACACAGAGGTATCCATATAACTTAACGGTCGTTAGAGAAGCCTTCGCATACGCAATAAATACTACGCAGATAATAGATACCGTACTCAAGGGATTTGGGGCCCCATTCCTGGGGCCAATACCTCCATACCCGCCTAACCCATACTACAACCCAGGAAACCTACCTCCATACCCATACGATCCTAACAAAGCCATAGAGCTATTGGCTAGCGCTGGGTTCCAATTAACGTTGCCAAATGGTACAGTCATAAATCCAAACGGTAAACCGTTGGTTGTGCATTTATGGTACATAAGCACAGACCTAACATTCACTCAGGAAGCCCAGATAGTACAGCAGATGCTAAGTAACATTGGTGTCCAGGTAATACTCGAGGGCGTCCCAGTCAGTTACTTAGTTTCCGCCATGGAGAATCCACCAACATCACCGCAATACCCAGGCTTCTTCCTGCTTGATTGGTTCCCTGACTGGTGGGACCCTGTGGCCCAGGAGGCTTGGTTCATACTAAATGTTGACTTTGGAGGAATTGCCGGTAATGAGGCTTGGTACAATAACTCACTAGTTAACACTTTAACCACAGAGGCTGTGTTCACCACAAACATAACACAGAGAGTTGAAATGATGAAACAAGTCTATGCGCAGGTGTATAAGGATGTGCCATACATATGGCTATACGAACCAGCATTCTATGGCTTCACATATAAGTACGTATGTGGTGTATTGATAAACCCATTAATAACAGGGTTCTATTACCCAACAATGTACTTCTACAATGGAACCGGCACATGCGTTAACTACTCACCAATATACACAACCACAGGTTAATGATAAAAGGTGATTGTGAGTTAAACTTTAAAATCATCATATTTTTCATTTATACAATTAAATTATGGGGCTTACATCATTTCTAATAAGGAGAACCATTAACATGGTTATAACAGTTGTAGGAGTCATATTCATAATGTTCATAATAACCCACGTGATAACACCAAACCCGGCAGTTGCATGGGCAGGTCCTCACCCTGTGCCATCAATAGTGGAGGCAATAACTAAGGAGTACCACCTCAACGATCCTGTTTATGTACAATTTTATTACTTCATACTAGCTGTTTTCGAGGGTAATTGGGGTGAGGACCCAATGTATCATCAACCAATCATACAATTAATAGATGTTTATTTCCCAAGAACTCTAGAGTTAACAATAGCTGCTATGATAGTAATTATAATACTTGGCGTCTTAACGGGCGCGATAGCCGCTGTACGTAAAAATACACCGACGGATTACACCATTAGGGCATTTTACCTAATTACTTGGTCAATGCCTCCATTCCTTGTGGCCATGCTCCTGCAGTTAGCTATAGCCTATAGTCTAAAGTTATTACCAGCAACTGGGCTTGCGAATCCGTTGCTACCGCCACCCAAACCAATAACTGGAATGCCTACTGTTGACGCCTTACTTGAGGGTTATTGGCCATACTTTTGGTCGAGCCTTAGGCACTTAATCCTACCAGCTACTGCATTAGCTCTCGTTGCCTTTGGAATAATATCGAGACTAATTAGGAATAGTATGATAGATATAGCATCAAAGCCGTTCATAAGGACCGCAATAATGAAGGGGCTTAAGGAGAGGGATATCGTGTTTAAGCACATGTTAAGAAACGCCCTAATACCAGCAATCACAGTCCTAGCACTAACGTTCGCCTCATTACTCGCCGGCGCCGTTGTCGTTGAGGACGTCTTCTCATGGACAGGCATGGGTTGGTTATTAACACAGGCGCTTTATCAGCAGGATTATCCATTGGTGATGGCTGGTACGTTTATAGTGGCAATAGGTGTTGTGATATCGAATCTCGCGGCCGACTTATTATATGCAATAGTTGATCCTAGGATAAAGCTTGAGTAGGTGGTGATCATGACTGCACAAACCACAGTATTAACTGAACGTAGAATTAGCCAATTCAGGCTGTTCCTATCGTATACACTACATAATCCACCAACACTCGTTGGTCTCATAATTACGGTCTTATTCTACACCTGGTCAATAATTGAGGGATTATTGCAATCATTAGGTATGTTTTTGCATAATCCAGCCCTTGGTTGGGCATTATTACCGTATAACCCATTCGCAGTTAATTACAGGGCAGCCTTTCAACCACCATCATTAACGCATCTATTTGGAACCGATAATTTAGGTCGAGATTTATTTAGCGAGATACTCTATGGTGCGCCAACGGAGGCTTTAATATCCATACTCGTCGTAGGTTCAGCCGTTTTAATAGGTGGATTTATAGGGATGGTGTCCGGTTACTTCGGTAAATACGTTGATGAGGCCGGCATGAGAGTTACCGACATGTTCCTGGCATTCCCAGCAATAATACTGGCGTTAGCCGTTGAAGCAGCCATAGGGAGAGGCGCGATAAATGCAGCAATAGCCCTAGTGGTTGTTTGGTGGCCAACGTACGCAAGGCTCTTTAGGGCTGAAACCCTCAGGGTTAAGACACAGTACTTCATAGATGCAGCTAAGCTATCAGGCACGAGAACAATGAGATTAATATTTAGGCACATATTCCCCAACGTGCTAACACCAATAGTGTCATATGCAACAATAGACTTAGGTAATGTAATACTTGCCTACTCAATAATAAGCTTCCTCGGCTTTGGCGTACCACCGCCATACCCAGAGTGGGGAAGGCTCGTATCAGAAGGATTTCAGTACTTCCCAGCACCAGCATGGTGGTATGCCATAATACCTGGGGTAATAATAACAATAGTAGTCATAGGACTTGCACTGCTAGGCGATGGAATCTCAGAATTCATAACCGGTGGAACAATAACATAACAAAACAAGTACCCACCAATTTATTAAATTCTCATGAACATGCAATAAAATGCGTAAACCTAAATAATCTCCACCGCACCCCTTTCTTTGAGTGATGAGTAGGTTGGTACGGAACGATGATCGTAACACCTTGCCCCCCACTGATCATAACCGTAATACCTGCCACACAATTTATTCTACGATAGGATAGCATCAACTGGCGATCACCTGAACTACCCATTGACTGGCTATTGGCTAGGGGAGGCACTAACACACTAGTGCCATTAATATCACTGTACCTTATGGCGTGGGACGCTTACGTTAGCATGTGGCTTGCTAAGAATGCTGATACTGCTAGTTCTAGTGAAGCCGGCCCAAGGAGACTTGGCAGTGAACATTAGGCTTTGTATTGTTTTAGTAGTCTCCTTAACTTGATCCATTGGTCATTGAATTCGATTATTGAGAAGATTGAGAGGGATGATAGGGCTATCACTGCGAACAGGTCTAGTCTAATTAATCCAAGCAGTACACTAATCACGTACGCCGTTGTTAAGGTTATTGAGAAACCTAGGTAGAAGGCTGCCCTCGGCAGTATTGCCGTTCTAACTATTAAAACACCCTCCAACACACCATCCCTCTTAACCGCCCTATACCCATCACTATCCCTAACGACAAGACCCAGTGATCTAAGCCTCTCCAGGTGATGGTAGGCCTGCCCAGGGCTTGAGAGGCCAAGAGCCTTCTGAACCTCCCTAATACTCATCGCCCTACCCTCCCTAACCAGCAGCAGGTAAACCCTTAACGTAGTTTCACCAAGCCTAAACTCATCGCTCACGATTAAGCCTTACAGCGTTAATTATAAAGTTCTAGCACTTAGAACGTTCAAGATTTAGGTGTTAGTAAAATTAAGGATGAGCCAGCGGGTGTGGTGACCAGGCATGGGTTTAGGTATGTATGTAACTGGTGTAGGGAGGGTGAAGGTGGGAAGGGTTAAGCCATACCTATTAATGGTAGGTGCATTAACAGCGTTAATACTGGCGCTTGTTGTTGCCGCGCAACCAATAACGCTCCTTAGGAGCGGTTTAGTGGTTAATATACTAAGCACAAATGGATCTCTCATCGGCATAGCAGCTTATGGCCATAACCTTGCGGTGAGCCACGTGGCAATGCGGTTAATAGAACCAAACCAAAACTACCTAGTAATAGCTTATAGCTTTAACGTAACCCAGGGCAAGCTCATCGAATACATTGGATACACGTACGTTAATGGCTCAATGCTACTGAGGGTGCTTGCTGGTGGTTCAGCAGCCCTATACTCATGGGTTAAGGGTAACATTGTCCTTAAGCCGCTGAACCAATACCCGAGGGCTAACGTAACCGTGATAGTTAAGGCCCCTAACGGTGAACCTGTCAGTAATGGTACGGTTTGCGCGCTACTGGCACCACCAGTATTCCTACCATTTGTGTTTTCACCCCACATGACATCACCCTACGGTGAGTTGTGCGTTAAGGTCTCTAGTGGCATGGCCGAGTTCAGTAACCTACCTCAAGTACCCTATTACCTGGTCTACATCAACATGATTAGGCTTGGTGGTGGTAAAATAATTGTTAAGCCCATTGGCAGTGAGGTTATCAGCATCTATGGTGTTCCAGTGAACGTAACCAGTTACGAGGAGATCATAAACATAACTAGGCCATCATTCGTACTGCTCACAGGCATGAACATGACTATACCTAATAACGGCACGGTAACCATCAAGGTCAAGGTTAGGTTAATTGAACAAATACCAATCATAAGACCCGTAACAGTTGCTTCACCTGCTTTACCAATTAATGAAAGCAGCTCATTCAACATAGACCCAGCCGACATAGTCTACATGCTGAGTGGCGCATCAAGCATAGTGCCATCAATATCAACGGGGACCACCACAGGTGCACCAAAGGTAGTAACCGTTGGCGGTATGGGTCAGGCAAAACCCCCAGTACCCTACGGCCTAGTTGTATCAATAGTCGCACTGGCGGTGATGGTTGGCTTAACCATGGCCATAGTAGCCCTTAGACTAGCCGTTAGATCAAGATGAACTAACCATGGCTAGTGAAACACCGATAATTAGCAGGTATGACACCTATAGAAGGTTTAGAATAAGCCCCCTGAGGCGTATGTAAGCCCTAGTTGAGACACATTAAACATGGGTTACCCTTAAAATTAAGCTTTATTTTCCTTCACGAAACTCGACGGCGTACAGCCGGGCTTGGTTATGTTAAGCCCTTTGCCATGCATGACTCCAGGATTAAGCACCATGATTAACCCCTCCACTCTTCACTAAAATCGACATCACCGCAGTTGGTGCATTGGTTAATGTCACTTGGTACTATTCTACAGGTAGTACTTAGGCGACTCCCTACTTACATACCCAGACACCGAGTCGGCTATATAGACAAAGCCTTAGGCCCTTCCTCTCCATCAGCTCCACAAGTAACTCTTCGGTTTGCTGAGGGCACTAGCAAGCTGGGTGTAGAGGTAATCCTGGAGAACGAAAAGGATTGCTTGGGTGCATTGAGGAGAGGAGCGATGGTACACCAGGGAGTGTTTGGGCAAGACTGCTGCTGAATAGCATCGAGTCAGCAGCACGAAATATAACGAGGATATTCAGGGAATCATTGAGCGGAAACCCACACTTTATACCATCATCGGTTGATTGACATTATGAAGTCACTGACATCCTAATAGGGCTAGCCATAGAATGCCTATTTATGTTACCCAACGCATAAAGAACATGCTAAGCAAAGTAGGGCAAGAATGACTAGCAGGTTTGATATGCAGGGCTAGTCATAGTGGTATGCATGATAAAGAGGGATTGATTGGAAAGTTGGTGGGCCCGGTGGGATTTGAACCCACGACCTACGGGTAGCTTCGCCATACGGCTCTGGAGCCCGCCGCTCTGGACCTTGCTGAGCTACGGGCCCGATATATTGTTTTTAACGGGTCTTTTAAGCTTTGCTTCATGCCCTAATACCTCTCATAGAATGCTTGCCTTAGTGTTGATCCTACGAGCCCTATTGCCACCTTAGCGTGTGGTATTGGGAATCCGTAGAATCCGTGGGTTACGCCATTAAATCTAACAACCACCGCCGGCACACCGGACTCGGCTAGCTTTGTTGCGTATGTTTCGGCTGAATCCCTGAGTGGGTCGTATTCGGAGGTTATTATTAGGGCTGGCGGTAGGTTCTCTAGGTCGTTCCTAAGGATTGGGGAGTACCTCCAATCGAAGGCGTCAGATGGTTTACTCAGGTATGCCTTATTGAAGAATTCCATTGCATCCCTCTCAAGGAAGAAACCCGTCGCATACTCCCTTATCGAATATGATGCCAAATCAACGCCTAGGAATGGGTTTATGAGAACTTGGTACTTAAGCCCTGGTCTTAAGCCCTGATCCCTAGCCATTATTGCCACAACCGCAGCCAAATTACCACCAGCACTATCACCACCCACTGCCACCTTTTCAGGGTCACCGCTAAGTTCTCCTGCGTGCTCGAGAACCCATTTAGTGGCGTCGAATGAGTCTATAACGGCGGCTGGGAATTTATTCTCAGGTGCTAATCTGTAATCTACAGAGACTACAATACAATCACAGGCATTGGCCAGCTCCCTACACAGTGGGTCGTAAGTTTCCACATCACCAAGAACGAAACCGCCTCCGTGCATGTATACGAGAATTCCAAGGCCTTTACCATCCCTCGGTACGTACACCCTAGCCGGTATCCTGGTCTCTGTGCCAGGTATTGTTATGTCAAAGACCTTGTACACAGGTCTCTTCGGTTGGTTAGCAAAGAACGCCCTAAACAATCGCCTATACTCATCAAGTGGTATTTTCGTTATTTGTGGTATGGCTTTATTCAATTCCTCAAGAATCCTCCTTACCATGGGGTCAAGTGGCATGGTTTATGCTAAATACACATGTTATTAAGTGCTTCATCTATATAGCTATTCGGTACTTCTCTATGTGCTTCATTAATAATGTTTCTCAGTTTCTCATTCATACTAACGGCATTGCTTAGTAATGGATTACCCGCAAGAATCTCGATAGCCATACCACGTGAGACGCCCAGGGCATTAACTATGGAACTTATGTACCTCTCCAACTTACCGTAATCAACAATTTTAGCATTACCAGATTTCAACTCCCGAATCTTAACAATATGCTCTCTTAATCTCCCTAATCCAGTACCACTTACGGCTATGGTTTCTATTACCGGTACACCCAATACCTTAACCATATAATCAACCCTATAATGAATACCCATCTTCTTTGCAAGATCCATCATATTCAGCACGAGTATTGTCGGTCTCCCAAGCTCAAGCACCTGTATTAGTAAGTAAAGCGTCTGCTCAGGGCTGAGCCCACCACTAATACACCATCATAGTTATCCAAAAGTGCTTCCTTAGCTGCAACCTCCTCATCAACCATATTAGGCCTAAGGCTATACGTACCAGGTAAGTCGAGCATTATTAACTTGGTATTACCAATTCTGTAATTTACCTCGTTAATGGCAACCGTTGTTCCCGGGTAGTTTGCGGTTCGCATAAATGCACCACTAAGCTTGCTTATGATAGTTGATTTTCCGCTATTTGGTATTCCCATGATTATTATTTTTATTACTTCACCGTGATCCCTACTCATTTAGTAGTCTTAAGTTAGGATTATTCAATAGTTTAAAAAGTAATTATCATTTACTTATTAGAAATCATTATAGCAAAGGGTTTATAAATTACATTAGGGTTACCCTAATGATATGAAAGCACGAGACCGAAGGGTGTGGATTCTTGGATTTGTAATTGCAATAGCCGTAATGATGGCGGTAATGTCTATGCCCCAGGTGCTTAAACCCGTGGCTAGGTTCATTGTTAAGTCAAATGGGCCCTTATTGGATTCTCGCAGTATTCATAATCGGCATAATCCACGGTTTGAAACCTGATGAGCACACGTGGCCCATTACAATCTCTTACGGATTAATGCAAAGAAATACACGCGGTGTTATTACAGCAGTTGCTGTCTTTGCGGGCGCGTTGACCCTCGTTTGGACGCTAATGAGCGCCTTAGCCGGTCAATTAATGGGATTACTAGATACATCACTTCTCGATCCCTATGTAGATATCATTGTCGGCCTAACAATGATCGGAGTAGCCGCATACCTAGTCTTTGGAAACCATGAACACACCGAGGAAGTAAAGACGGCTGATTATAAGGTGATTTGGATACATGGTTTGGCGGCGGCATTCGGTGGCGATTTCTTTATAGTGCTTATACTCACGATAGCCCTAATCCCCCTAATATCGCCAGGCTTATCGTTTTTGGTAGGTTTAGCGTTCGGTATTGGTTCATTGATTGCCCAGTCCGTAATTGTCATCGCAGTGTATAAGGGTATTGTACGTAGTGTTAGAGATTGGGGTACGGCTGCTATGGCTGGTAGGATAGCCCTTGGCATATTGGGTTTATTCATGATAGGGCTTGGTGTTACCTCATTAATACTTCCCATTGAATGGGGGGACACAGTTTATTAAGTTCCTAGAAACCCAGTTAGGCGTGGTTGAGTCGGAAGTCATCAGATTAGGGAGTTCGTTATTTACGTATCCAGTAATTAGACCTAGAAGACTTAGGTCTAGTTGGCTCATTAGGAACCTCGTTGCCGAGACTACGCTTAGACCTGATGATCTCATTATGCCCCTTTTCATTAAGGAGAATTTAAATGAGCCCGAGCCCATAAAGTCAATGCCAGGTCAATATAGGTGGCCCCTTAATGATAAGTTAATTAACTTCGTGGATCAACTAGTGAGCTCTGGCGTAAAGTCTGTGATACTCTTTGGAATACCTGAGCATAAGGATGAGTGGGGTAGTTCTGCCTATGATGAGCATGGGATAATTCAGAGGACAATAAGGTTCCTTAAGGATTCCTTCGAGGACAAATTAGTGGTGATGGCTGATGTATGCCTATGCGAGTATACGGATCATGGACACTGCGGTGTGGTTAAGAAATTACCAAATGGTGGTTATATTGTTGATAACGACACAACAATAGGGCTTTACGCGAAGACTGCCGTGACCTATGCAGAGGCTGGTGTTGATGTTGTGGCGCCGTCTGGTATGATGGATGGGCAGGTTAGGGCAATTAGGGAGGCGTTGGATAGGGCTGGGTTCAGCAATGTCGTGATAATGGCGTATAGTGCCAAGTATGCAAGCTCGTTCTTCGGACCCTTCAGGGAGGCAGCCAGTAGTGCTCCTAAGTTTGGTGATAGGCGTAGTTACCAGATGGATCCTAGGAATGCGTACGAGGCTCTTAAGGAGGTTGCCATGGACATTGGTGAAGGCGCCGACATAGTCATGGTGAAGCCAGCAACCCTCTACCTAGATGTGATAAGGCTCGTTAAGCAGAGCTTTCCGGAGGTTCCCTTGGCGGCTTACCAGGTCTCTGGTGAGTATGCCATGTTAAAGGCTGCGATAATGAATGGCTGGCTCGATGAGAGGAAGGCTGTTCTTGAATCATTGATTGCGATTAGGAGGGCTGGGGCGGATTTAATAATAACGTACTTTGCAAAGGATGTTGTTAATTATATTGATGAGATTGAAAGGTTGTTTTAATAAGCCCGTTTTCTAAAAATAAGTATTTATTCAATATACTTATTTTTATTCTAGGGAAAGCAATATAAATCCCTCTGCCCACAGCATCACGGATTGTTATGGATCTCAACCAATTCCTGTCCGAAAGGACTAGATTAATGAAGGCGTCAGAGATTAGGGAGCTCCTTAAGTGGATTACGGAAAATGTGATTTCATTCGGAGGGGGTATGCCTGACCCATCATCCTTCCCAGTTAAGGAGATCATGGAGATCACCAGGGATGTCGTATCAACCAAGGCGGATAAGGCGCTTCAATATGGAACCACGGGTGGTGTTGCGGAATTGAAAGAAGAATTGATCAAGTTTATGGGTAAAGTTGGCATTAAGGTTGATGGTCCTGAGAGCGTGATAATTACCGTAGGTAGTCAAGAGGCCCTCGACATCATTGGTAGGTTATTCATAAACCCTGGCGATTACGTAATTACAGAGAGCCCCACATACTTAGCCGCATTACAGGCCTTCAGGATATACGGACCAAGAATAATTGGTATACCTATGGATGAAGAGGGCTTGAAAGTTGATATTCTCGAAGAGACGCTTAAGAAAATCAGCGATGATGGTAAGGTTAAGTTCGTCTATGTAATACCCACGGGTCAAAACCCGACAGGGATTACAATGAGTAGAGAGAGGAGGAAGGCTCTTCTCGAGGTCGCGAGTAAGTACGATGTGTTGATTATCGAGGATGACCCGTATGGGTACATATACTTCGGTGACGGCGAACCCCCTGATAGGCTTAAGGCAATGGATAGTGAGGGTAGGGTGATTTATCTATCCACATTCAGTAAGATTGCCGCGCCAGGTCTGAGGCTTGGTTGGGTTGCTGCAAGTAGGGAGGTTATTAGGTGGTTTGAGTTGGCTAAGCAATCCATAGACCTACACACGTCAACCCTCAACCAGTACATAGCCGCCGAACTGCTCAAGAGAGGTGTCATAGAGAGAAATATACCTAGGATTAAGGAGATATATAGAACCAAGAGGGATCTCATGCTCCAAGCCCTAGGCGAGTACATGCCAGATAGTGTTAGTTGGACAAAACCGTCGGCTGGCATGTTTATTTGGTTAACGACACCCGAAAACATTGATACGGGCGAAATGCTTAATGTGGCGATTAGGAAGTATGGTGTGGCCTATGTGCCAGGTAAGTCCTTCTACCCCAATGAGGAGAGGCGTAACGACATGAGGCTTAATTTCACATACCCAACACCGCAGCAGATCTTTGAGGGTATAAGGAGGTTATCGTTAGCCATTAGGGAGTATATTCAGTGATCAAAATTTCTTTTAGTTTCACTAAAGTTTCTCGTGAAGTTTACAAAGTGTTTTTCACGAATTCTTATAAGCTACCTCTTTATTGATTCCTGAATGCAGAGACGCGATATTAACAGCGTGATTAATGAGGCAGGCATTAATAGGCTGGGTGATGTATTGGGTATTGTTGAACGTAGTGTTAATGAAGGCAATAGGTTGATTTTGACTGTAGGCTCGAGACTTAGTTACAATGATATAATTAGTAGATTATTCATTGGTTCCTACGTGTTGGTGATAGACTCTACAACAAATAGCGAGGTGATGCTAAAGGTCAGTAAGATAGAGAATATACCTAACCCACCACCATCAATTGGAGGTTTAGACTCAACCTATGTGAAGGTTTTCGGGGATTTCGTAATTACAAGAACGGGTAATAATGGCACGTATAGATACTCATCACTCCTCATAATACCGGCGAGCGGTAGCTTATTATTATACCCAAATGATGAAACTATTCGCGACTTCTTCGGTTTGAGGGGCAATCTACCAATAGGTAAAGCCGTGATTAACGGCTTTAGTGTCCCGGTGGCAATAGATAGTAAGGCATTGGATAAGGGTATGCTCATAATTGGACAGCCAGGGTGTGGTAAATCACTCCTAACTAAGGGAATCATTAAGGAGTTGTATGCGATTAGCGATTATAGGAACATAGTGATAATCGATAGAACGGGCGAGTACACAAAATACCTTGTAGAGAGGGGTCTTAACGTCTCATTATTATTGCCTCTCGACCTAATGAGGCTTGGTCGGTCAATCGATATTGATGAGTTAAGAAGGTACGTAATTGACAAGTTGAGAGTCCTTGGATTTCGGAGTAAGGTTAAGGTAAAGATGAGCCTTTCTAAGGATGATGGTGTTGAATTCAATGTTTATTTCCCTAAGCGGGAATTTGGATCGTTAAGCGTATTTCCATCATCAATTAGATTTAGGTGGTTTATTGAGAGAGCCATTAACTATCTAGATCCTGAGGTTAAGTATATAGTCACGACATTAATGATGGAGAACGATAAGTCACTAAACACGGTGCAGAATTTCATGAATGCGCTAAGGAACCCAGAGCTACTCAATTTACTTAATAAATCATCCATTAATAAGGCAATGGACCTCGCATACTTACTAAGAAACTCAGGTTATTTCGATGCAGTAATTAATGTTGGTGGTGAAAACATTGATATATCCATATACAGCCCCATGAGGTTATTACGGAATAAGCTCGTGATATTCGACATACATGAACTACCCGAATATTTATTAAATGTTTACGAGGTTGTCCTGGTGGAAGATATTATTAGGTGGCTTATGGGCTTAAGGAATGGTAAGGTGATTATTGTGGTCGATAACGCCGAGGGTCTCATGGGCAGTAGTGACTTGCTAAGTACGTTAATAAATAATGTGAGGATCGGTAGGATCTACGGTGTATCGTTCATAATAGCCACAAGGACATTCTCCAGGAAGTTATACAGGGAGTTTGGTAATGTGGTTTTCATGAGAATGAGCAATTCACCATTAAGGATTAATTGCAATGAGACAACGAACTTACTTAACAATGAATTTATTTTATTATCTCCCTGGCTGAATATCGATTGCATAAAGGGTTCAATAGCGTAACCCTTAATTAGTCCACATGGAGTTTGGGGTAATGACCGTATTAATTATCGAGTTACCACCATTAAGGAGAATTGATAACCTGGATAATTACCTGGAAATGGTGAATTCCGTAGTGGATTACGCAACGCATATAGATATTCCAGACTCAACCTTTGCAAACCCATCTGCAAACGCCGTATTAATAGGCTCCTTGATTAAGCATAGGTTCAGTAACGTCGAGGTTATAGCAAACGTTAGGGT
>Ga0081534_100214_pt1 | contig 20480 bp, 20 predicted proteins | sample MonGeyMetagenome_FD_71019 | JGI IMG/M metagenome (GOLD analysis project Ga0081534, IMG submission 71019) | Hypoxic/sulfidic aquatic microbial communities from Monarch Geyser, Yellowstone National Park, USA - MG (SPAdes) v1 (version 2) | ecosystem: Environmental > Aquatic > Thermal springs > Hot...
TATTCTTCCCAGCTAATAATAGTGCTATAATGGCTAATGCACCCAGAGGATTTTATGGAGGTGCTTCTGGCTTATCCAGAACTTTATCAAATATAGGGACTCTTTTAAGTTACGTTATAACAATAAGTGTATCCTCTGCAACTGTTCCTAGATATGTCGCATTTGAAGTATTCCTGGGAACTACAAATTTAATAGGTGGTGTGGCCAGTTCTTTCTTAACGGGTTTAAAGTCAGCTCTCTATGTATCTTTAGGAATACTATCTATTGCACTAGTTTTATCCGCATTAAGAGGTAAAGAAGATAGAAAGCAATTATTACAGGTAAACCAAAGTAATAGTCAATAGACTTTTATCAAATTTCCTATCCCTTTATTTTAATTAATTGTTAATAGCTAGGTTTGAGCTTATAAGTTATTATCTAAGAATATACAATATTTATTTTCTGGCTTGAATTTGCAGGGATATTTATAGAGTTACAATTGATACTGAATTGTTAGCAAAGGTTATAGATGAACTAGAAGATTACTTGATCAAGGTATATCTGATAGAATAGTAATGAGCTTACTAACTCTACTGCCTGAGACTATTTTAGTTATCGTTGAATCTATTAGTGGTCATTATGGCATAGCCTTAGGTTCTTCTATAAGAGATAATGTAATATGGTTCACATTAGATATTGGTTTAGTAAGAATAATATATAAGTTAAAGATAGATTGCAAAATCTAAAATAAATTATAACATAGTATATATTAATATTCTCATAAAGTTATCATTCGCTTTGACAGTATAAATAGAAATAATGAGATAACAACTTACTTACGCCTTAAATAAATGATTTTTGAGGGATCTTTTATTAAGAGTCTATAATATATATCAGTCTTTAATGTAGTCGCGGGCCATCCTGGCACTTTATATGATTTCTTGGTCTTTTTCGCTTTTACAAATTTTTTCTCAACTAATAATATCTCTGTTGTGCGGTTGTGTTTACCTTTAGCATGAATTTCATAAAACCTGCCATTCAGACTGAACGTACACGGTAGCCAATTTACGCCGTCTAACGAAAATTCGACATATATTGACACATACTTCGCATCAGGTATAATCTGTGCGGTATTCGGCCTTATGATTTTTTCTCTATAAATCACACCCTCCTTCGGCTCCCATATGCCCACCAGTCTCTTTAAGAACCTTAGCATATCCTATTCATTAGAAACAAAATATTTAAATCTTTAACCAAATGGCTACTTTAGGAAAGCCTCACTTATATTCCTGTATTGGTCTACATAGATCATATGTTTTCCACCGACGCTAATAATTCTCTTCACATTCATTGTACTGTTTATCTTGTTGAGTTTGATCGCTTCATTGTTATCTCCAATAATTTCTATATCATTTTGTTTGTACAAAAAGAGCATCATGATTATAATAAGATTTGAAGGAAGAAAAACTATTTTTGTTAGAATGAGAATTCTAATAAATGCAGTGGCAGTTAGTTTAAATCCCTTTGAGCCTATAAAATTTTAGGTTTATTTAAATTAAAATAAAATTAAAAAAATTACTTTATTTGTATTTGCTTTTCTTTTACACTTAATACCTGTCCAATTCCTATTGTTTTGTTCATATCTCTAATTGCAAATCTTCCCAAAGATGTGTTTGGGAAATCTTCAAATCTCTCTACTACTAATGGTTTTGTTGGTACAAACTTTACAATTGCTGCATCTCCAGTCTTTAAGAATTGTGGGTTCTTTTCAACTTCTTGTCCAGTTCTTGGATCTATTTTTGATTGTATTTCTGCAATTTTACATGCTACAGCTGCAGTATGTATATGTATTACTGGTGTATATCCTACAGCAATTGCAGATGGGTGATATAGTACATAAATTCTTGCAGTAAATTCTTCTGCTAATTTTGGTAATGGTTCTCCCAATTTTCCACATACATCACCCCTTAATATATCACCACTTTCTGGTCCTTTAACGTTAAATCCAATATTGTCTCCTGGTAATGCCTCATCCAATTTTTCATGATGCATTTCTATAGATTTTACTTCACCTACAACACCGTTTGGTTTCTTTGATGGTAAGAATATTACTCTATCACCTGGTTTTAATCTTCCAGATTCTACCTTTCCAGTTGGTACAAGTCCTACACCTTTAATATTATATACATCACCAATTGGTATTCTTAATGGTTTATCTACCAATCTTGGAGGTTCATCTAACATATCAAATGCTTCATATATTGTTGGACCATTATACCATGGCATTTTTTGTGATTTTTGTGTTACATTTTCATCTGATGTGTATGCAGCAACTGGAACAATTGCTTTTATTTGTTTTTCAGTATAACCAATTTGTTTTGCCAATGTTAATACCATATTCTTTATCTGTTCATATCTCTTTTGATCATAATTTGCAGCATCCATCTTTGATACTGCAACAATAATTTGTGGGATTCCCAATGTTCTTAATAATAATAAGTGCTCTCTTCCCTGTCCTTCTGGACTCAATGCTGTTTCTGCTTCACCAGGTGCTGCAGAAACTACTAATATTGCTGCATCAGATTGTGCAGTACCGCTAATCATATTCTTTATAAAGTCTCTATGACCTGGAGCATCCAATATTGTTAATACATATTTCTTTGCAGGTATTTTAATTGCAGCTACATCAATTGTTAATCCTCTCTTTCTTTCTTCTATTGATTTATCCATTAAGAATGCTAAATAATCTGTTTCCTTTCCAAGTTCCTTTGCTATATTCTTTAATTCTTCCAATACTTTCTGATCTATTAAATTCAAAGATACCATTAGCCTTCCTACTAATGTTGATTTTCCATTATCTACATGCCCTACTACTACCAAATTAATATGTGGTTTTTCTCTTGCCATTTAAGATTATATTTATAAAAAAATTTATATATAATTCAGCCAGATACTAAAGGTTGTAATATATTATTAAAGAAACTATATGGCAAAGCCCCCGCAAACTCAAACATTATATAACTATAATCTGGTGTTGTATATACTGAAGGACTTAATCCATATTGCTTTAATTGATTTAATGCATTATTAACTTGCTGGACTGTTTGGAATGTAATTGATGATGTCTTTACAGCTATTATAAATGTTGGAGTTCCTCCAATTCCATATTCACTTGCGTCATAATTTTCTTCATTATATATTTGAGAATAATATTCTGAACTATTTACACATGAATCTATTTGATTAACATTTAATCCCAAAGCCTGAGCTTCTTTATTAAATACATTGTACACATCTTGCTGATTTGATAAAGTATCCCATGATATATTTTGCATTTGATTATACCAGCTCCAATTTGCAAATTCTTCCCATGCATTAAATCCATATAATGTATATACACATGTTAAATATTGTGATGTTATATTTGCATATTGATGTATTTGATATAATGGGAAATTTACATATACCCATGCTATTTTTCCATTATCTATATAATTTTGCTCAATTTGTGGAAATGTTTGTAAATAAAATAGATCACAATATGGACATGCATAATCTGAAAATTCATATACAATAACATTTGTACTATTTGGATTTCCATATACTGGATCTATATTTGTAATATTTGGTAATGGTACCTGTGGTAATGTTTGTAAATATGTTTGTAATTCATTTGAAGAACTATTAGATGATCCATATACTTTTATATTTGATATTGAATTTGCTATAATATATGCTCCTATAATTACCGATATTGCCAATATTACAAATCCTATTATTATTGATTTCTCTAAATTTAAGTTGAAATTCGATTCTTTCTTTTCTTCATTTTTTTCTTTTTCATTTTCCATTCAAAATATTTTAATAAAAGATTTTTATTTATTTAGATTCATTACTTTCAAGTAAATAAAATATTCCCATTATAAATGGTATTATTGATAGAGTTTTTGAATGAGTTAATACATAAGTTAAAATTCCTAACAAAATTATTATCCCAAATATTATCATATCCATTTTGCTTATTTTTATCATAATCATTATTGTAAGAAAACATCTTATATACTTTATCTTAAATATATAAATTTATGTTAGAATATCGGATCTATGAACATGAATTGGACTAGAAATATAGAAGAAGAGATAAAAAAATTCTGGAAGGAGAATTATATATATGAAAAATGGATTTTAAAGAATGAGAAAAATAAAAGATATATATTTTTAGAGGGTCCACCATATACAACAGGTTCTCCACATATGGGACATGCGTATAATAGAACAATTAAAGATATTGTATTAAGATATTATCAAAAGAAAGGATTTAATGTATGGAATCAGGCTGGTTTTGACATGCATGGACTACCAATTGAAGTAAAAGTTGAGGAAAAGATGAAGATTAGAGATAAAAGAGAAATAGAGAAAATTGGTGTTGATAAATTTATTAAAGAATGTTTTAATTTTGCATATGGATCAATGAATGAATTTACAAAATTCTATGAAGATATGGCACATTGGCAAGATATAGATAACCCATATTTACCAATTAAAAATGAATTTATTGAAAAAGTATGGGAAGCTTTAACAAAGGGTTATGAAAATAAATTAATATATAAAGAAAAGAAACCTGTTTGGTGGTGTCCTCATTGTCAAACATCATTATCAAAACAAGAAATAGATTTGGGATATGAAGATCCTTTATATAAAAAAGAAATATCAAATGCAATTTATGTAAAGTTTAAATCAAAAGATATGGAAAATACATATTATATAATATGGACAACTACTCCATGGACATTATTATATAATTTAGGTATTATGGTAAATCCTGAAATAAAATATGTAAAAATAAAGGTTCCAAAGATTTATGTTGAAGAATTAGAATTAGATTATAATAATCATAAAATTATAAAAATGAATATTAAGAGAGAAAATAATTATGAATATTGGATTGTTGCAAAAGATATATTAGAAAAATTAATGAGTAAATTAAATATTGAATATGAAATAGTAGATGAATTTTATGGAAAAGATTTAGAATTCAAAGAATATGAACCTTTATTCTATGATGAATTAAAGGATTATATAGAAAAACTTAAATCAGAAAGTAGTGGAGTATTTAGGATTTGGCTATCAAAAGAATATGTAAATACACAGGAAGGTACTGGTTTGGTCCATTCAGCCCCAGGTTGTGGTTTTGAAGATTATGAAGTTGGTAAAAAATATAATGTCCTTCCATTTAATACAACAGATGAGACAGGAACTATTCTAAATATAAAATATTTTGAAGGATGGATTGCAAAGAAAGATGATTATAAATTTATATTAGAAGTATTAAAGAAAAAAGCTTTGATATACTTTGAATGGTATGAACACGATTATCCAATATGTTGGAGATGTAGAAATAGAGTAATTGTTAGATCTCCAGAACAAATATTCATTAATATATCTTCAATAAAACCAAAAGCATTATTAGATATTGAAAATGTTAATTTTATACCAGAAGCTGCAAAAAATGCATTTATAAATACTGTAAAATCTGCACCGGATTGGGTAATATCTAGACAAAGATATTGGGGAATTCCAATACCAATGTGGGTTGATAAAAATGGACATGTAAAATTTGTTAGAAATGTTAAAGAATTGGAAAAATTGACTGGATATAAATTTAAGGAAATAATAATAGTAGTAAAGTTTACAGATTACACTGAAAAATTATTATCAAGATATTTTAAAGAAAATAAAATATATTATGAAAGTGAAATAAATGATGTAAATAAATTATATGATGTATTTAATAAATATGAAGATAAATCTATAGTAATTGTAAATAATTTTAAATATGATATATTAGATCAAATAAATGATCTATATTATGTAAGGACATATGGATCAAGGGATTATGATATAATATATCTATATAATTATAATTTACATAGACCATATGTAGATAAATTTACATTCAAATGTGAAATTTGTGGAGAAGAAATGAAAAGAATTCCAGATATATTGGATGTATGGGTAGATTCTGGTTCAGCAACAGTAACAACAAATACATATCCTGTAGATTTCATAACAGAAAATTATGATCAAATTAAGGGATGGTTCTATTCTCTAGCAATGGTAGGTGAATTATATTATAATGATATACCATATAAAAATGTATATGTTGGTGGATTTATTTTAGATGCATATGGAAGGAAAATGTCAAAATCTTTGGGAAATGTTGTTTCTCCATATGATATAATTAATAAATATGGAGCAGATACAATGAGACTATATTTAGGATCAATTGTAGAAGCATATGAAGATATAAAAATAAAATGGGAAGATATAAAAGTTAAATATCAAGTAATAAATACATTATTAAATATTTCAACATATTTGGAAGAATATTCTAAATATTATAATATAAATCCTGCAAAATTAAATGTAGAAAATTTGAGATGGGAAGATAGATATATGTTACATTTCATAGAAAAAAGTAAGAGAGAAATATATAATGCATTAGATAACTATTTGATATGGAAGGCAGGAAGAATATTACAAGATATGATATTAGAATTATCAAGATTCTATATAAAAGCTACAAGAGAGAGAATAAAGAGAGAACCTGATAAAGTATTATTTGTAATATATAAATCATTATATAATATAATAAATGTTGGATCCATTATAATTCCATTTATTTCAGAATATATTTATCAAAAATTGAGAAATTTATATGGATTAGAGGGAGAATCAATAATATTAGAAGACTTACCAAAAGTTGAGGAAAAATATATAGATGAAAAAATAGAAAAAGAATATGAAATATTTAATGGAATTGTAGAAAATGCATTAAAATTTAGAAATATGTTAAATATAAATATAAGAAGACCATTGAAAACATTATATTTATATAAATGCGATAGTAGAACATTATTAAAGCTTTTAGATAACCAAGATATTGTAGAATTATTAAAAGATTATTTAAATGTAAAAGATGTTGTATTTGAAAATATTACAGAAAATTTCATATACGTAAACCTAGGTTTCGGAGACTTTAAATTAGGATTTGATACTAAATATTATCCAGAATTGGAAGAAGAATGGTTATATAGGGAAATAAGAAGAAGATTACAAGACATAAGAAAGAAAAACAAATTAAGAAAAGGTCAGAAGGCAAATATAGAAATATATGCTGATGAAAAGCTATTAAATATAATAAGAAAATATAAGGATACCCTAGAAAAGGATACCGACACCATAATAATAATAAAGGACTCTAATGAAGGTCTAAATAATGTAGAAAGAATATATGAAATGAGCATATTTTATAGGCTAAATATTTTATAAGTTTTTATTAAATTTATTAAAAAATGGTTACATGGGAGATTTCTAATGCTGTGGTTACTATATATTTTAATGTAAAGCTACCATTAGATAAAATTGCAAATCTAATTCCTTATGCTCAATACGATCCAGAAACATTTCCTGGATTAATTATACCACTAAAAGAAGGTGGAAGTAAAGAAGAAAATGTTAAAGCATTGGTATTTAACAGCGGAACAATAAATATATCCGGAATAAAAAGATTAGAAGATATAGAATACGTCGCAGAAAAATTAAGAGAATTATTTAAACAGATTGATATTGAACTTCCAAAAGATTATAAAATAAAGGTACAGAATATTGTTGTAAATGGAAAATTCGACTATGATAATATAGATATAGTAAGATTGGCAGATGAAATACCAGATTCACAATATAATCCAGAAGCTTTTCCGGCTGTTACTGTTGTATTTGATGTATCAGAAAATTATAGAGTAAAATTTAATGTATTTAAAAATGGAAAATTTGTATGTCCTGGATTAAAAGGTGAATTTAATAGTTTTGATGAGATTAAACAACATGTAGATTATGTATTGAATTCATTCCAGGAAAAAGTAATAAAAAAGTATGTAAAAAAATAGCTTATAAATATATTTCATTATAATAGAACTATGACAGAATCATCTGGAACAACAATTGTTGCAATAAAATTTAAGGATGGAGTATTAATTGCATCTGATAAACAAGCAACAGCGGGAATGATGGTATATCATAAAAAAGTACAAAAATTACATCAAATTACTGATAATATATTGATGGGTGCTGCTGGTTTGGTTGGTGATATTCAAGCTTTAGTAAAAATATTACAAGCAAATTTAAAATTAAAGTATTTAAGATCAAAAAATGAACCAACTGCAGAGGAAGCTGCGAATTTTCTATCAACATTAATGAACTATTATAAATGGTTCCCATTCTTTACAGAAGTTATAATTGTTGGAAAAGATAATGATGATTACAATATATATGAAATAGATGAAGCTGGAGGATTAGAAAAATATGATAACTTTGTATCTACAGGTTCTGGAATGATGTTTGCTTTAGGTGTATTAGAAACAGAATATAAAGAAAATATGAGTGAGGAAGAAGCAAAAGAATTAGCAAAGAAAGCAGTATTAGCTGCTATAAAAAGAGATTTGGGATCTGGATATGGTATTGAAATATGGACATTAACAAAGGAAGGATTGAAGAAAGAACTTTATGAAGTAAAGGAAGAATTACAGAAAAAATAATTTTTTTAAATTTTATAATCAATTATAAAAGGTATTTACATTATTTATGATGAATATTAAGGATGAATTATTAAAGGAATTCCAATCAAAGGATATAAATAGGATAATATTTGAAGGTCCAAAGATAGTGATATATGTAAATAATATAGATCTATTTATAAAAGGAATTGAAATAGGAAAAAATCTGGCACAGAAGTATAAAAAAAGGATTGAAATAAGGGTAAATCCAAAATTATTAAAGGGAGAAGAATATATTAAGGAAAAAGCAAAAGAAATATTAAATGGAATAAAAATAAAAGATATATACCTTGAAAAACATAGATCTACATTATATATTGAAACATATGAACCTGAAAAAATTGATTTAAATTTAATTAACAAATTGAGAGAAGAAACACTATGTAATATTATAATACAGAGGGCGCCATTAAAATCTTCAAAAATAATAAATGTTATCAGAGCATATTTACATAAAAATTCTTTATATAAATCTGAATTTTTAAATAAAGTTGGTGAAAAAATATTGGAAAGAAAACCACAAAGATTAGATCATTATAGAATTGTCTTTTTAGGTGCTGGAAGAGAGGTTGGAAGATCTTCATTTTTATTACAAACAAAAGAAAGTAATATTTTATTAGATTGCGGTCTAGGTGCTGGAAATTATTCAGAAGATAGATATCCAATATTAAATATTCCCGAATTTGATATACAAAATCTAGATGCTGTAATTATTTCACATGCTCATTTAGATCATGTTGGATTTATCCCATATTTATTTAGAATTGGATGGAGAGGACCTGTATATTTAACAGAACCAACAAGAGATATTGCAGCTTTGGTTTTATTAGATTATTTAAAAGTAAGTAATAAACAAAGTAAAAATCCAATATTTACATCAAAAGAAATTAAATTATTTTTAAAACATTCTATTACATTAAATTATTCTGAAGTAACTGATATAACTGGTGATATAAAAATATCATTACACAATGCAAATCATATAATAGGATCTTCAATGGTTCATATAAATATTGAGGGAAAACATAATGTATTATATACTGGAGATTATAAATTTAATAAAATGCCTTTATTAGAAAGACCAAATACAATATATCAAAGATTGGAAACATTAATAATTGAAAGTACATATGGTGGATTTAATGACAAACACCCATCAAGAGAAGAAACTGAAGCATTATTTATTCATGATATAAAAGAAACAATTGAAAAAGGTGGAAAAGTATTAATACCAGTATTGGCAGTTGGAAGGGGACAGGATGTTTTATTAACATTACTAAATGCAATTGAAAATAAAATATTACCAGAAGTAAATATATATTTAGAGGGAATTGTATGGGAAACATCAATGATTCATACAGCATATCCTGAATTTTTAAGTAAAGAAATTAGGGAAAAGATAGAATCTGGAAAAAATCCATTTGAAAGAGAAAATGTAATAAGAGCAAGTAAAAAGGAAAGAGAGCAAATTATAACATCAAAAGAACCTTCAATAATAATTGCAACATCTGGTATGATGCAGGGTGGTCCTATATTAGATTATTTTAGTTATGCTGCAGAAGATGAAAAGAATTTATTAGCTTTTGTTTCATATCAAGCACAAGGTACTTTAGGTAGAACAATATTGGATGGACAGAGAGAAATTGTATTGAATGATAGAAAAATAAATATAAAAATGAAGGTAAATAAATATGAAGGTTTTTCTGGTCATGCAGATCACTTTGAATCAATATCTTTTATTAAATATTTAAGACCAAAACCAAAACAGGTTCTTGTAGTACATGGAGAAATACCAAAGCCATATGAATTAGCATCAAAAATATATAGAAAATTTGGAATATATTCTTATGCGCCAAAGAATGGAGATATAATTAGATTATAAAATTTTTTTAAAAGAAAAATAAATGATTAAAAAATATAGATATATTGCAATTGAGGGAATTGATGGTTCTGGAAAAACAACAATTGCAAATTTGTTATATAATGAATTATCTAAAAGATATAATAAGGTAATATTAATGAAGGAACCATATGATAATGATTTATCCAAAAAAATAAAAGAAATAATTTTAAAAGAACATAAAAAAAATTTAGATTATGGATATTTATTAGCATTATTATTTACCGCTGATAGAAGTATAAAAAATATTGATTTAAAGAAATATTTAAACAATGATTATATTGTTATTTCTGATAGAAGTATTTATTCTACATTTTCTTATCAAATTTTATATGAAGGAATAGATATTGAATGGTTAAAATGTGTATCAAAATATATAATTAGACCAGATATTACTTTTATATTAGATGTTGATCCAAAAATTGCGGTAGAAAGAATAAATTCAAGGGGTAAAAATATTACAAGTTATGAAAATATTGAATTTTTAAGAAAAGCAAGGGAAAATTTCTTAAAATTAAAGGAAATATTTCCAGAAGATAATATAATTTATATTGATGGAGAAGAAAAACCTGAAGAAATATTGGAAAAAATATTAAAGATAATAGAAAAATAATAGATTTTTGTAATAAGCGTATAAACATTCATTTTACTTGAGGTATCTTTATAACTAATTCCCATAGAGTTTAAAGTTAAAACAGAAAATTTTTTAGATATAGAAGAAAAATGAAATATATGGATACAGACATTGTAAAAAAGAGAGCAAGGATAATCATACCAGTTTTAGTATTTACGGTCTTTCTATCTTTTATTTCTGCCATTCCTTTTATAGCACTGGGAAATACAGTATCGGGTATAATATCTATCTTAATAGGTATATTCCTAATTTATGAAATAAAAAGAATAAAATCAATAATACCTCCAGAACCTGCAGATATTCTATCAGTTGGAAAATACGGAATTTTATCAACAATATACTGGTATAACAAAAGTGGAGTATGGAAAAACAATAAGATAATTTTCACATGGAGTGAAGTAAGTGATGTATTTATAATCAGAACATGGACTGAAACTGGTAGATCAACGCGCACTATTTTATCTACTACAGGAGAATTTCTTACATATACATTTGGCCTAGTTAGATTTGTAATGAAAAATGGAGAATATATTGATATAGACAGAGTTGTAGACCCAGAAACGGTGGTTTCTTTTATAAAAAAGATGTATCTAAAATCTAACTTTTAGTAGATTTTACAATCTTATTTATTTTAATATACTTATCAATGAGTTAAATAATCCATAAAAATTAATTATTGAACTAAAAAAATAGTAAAAAACAAAAGATAAAATTATAGTAAATATTGCATCTGATAACCAATGTTTTAAGGTAATAATTCTCAATATTGGAGTTATCAATAATAACATATTTCCGGTTATTATGAAAGATAAGATTGCAATAATAGTATGTTCACTTGGGAAAGAATGATTTTCATAAACTAATATAGCAAATCTTTTATCGAAGAAATAATATGGTCTTTTTCTATTAAATATTAATTTTAATAAATAAGTTATTGTAGTAGATATAATAAAAAGGAAAATATAACCAAAATTAATGAAAAATAATATATATAAAATGAAAGATATATTTATTAAATATGATATTGCATCAATTGTATAAACAATATCTAATCTATCCATTAATTTTTTATAAAAAAATTCAGATATTTTATAATCAATCATAAACATTTTATTAAATAATATTTGATCATTTATCATAAACTTCTATATGAATTGAAATTTTTTAATATTCTTTATTATGATTTTCATTTCAATAAGGATTTTGAACATAATAAAGATTCTTACTTTATAAGCATCGTCTATATTTAAAATTTATAAATTTCAAAGTAGTATATAATAGGACCTTTTTCAAAATTTTAATCTTATGTGCCTTATATATGCTACTTTGAAATTTATAAATTTTAAGTTAGCTAAATATATAAGACTTTTTATATTCAATTTATAAGGATTTGCTTATATTAATAAGAAACATTTATATTAGTATTTACCTATGAAAAACTAAATTCCAAGGATGGAACAACTATTCAGAGATTATATTACACTTTTTATATATTCAAAATAGGATACTTATTATACCAAATTTTTATAAAAATGGTATAGTTACTATACCAAAATATTATAAATGATTAAAAAAGATTTTACCTATTTAATAACCATTTCCATAAAGGTATTAATTTTATTTCTTTATTATCTTCAATTATTTTATCTTCTAAATCCCATGTAATAATTTTTAGATCATTACAATTTAATAAATTGGATGCCTTAATTAATGATCTTATTTCTCTTCTATCTATTTCATCTATATTATTTATATAAGAAACCTGAATTAATTCTTTTATTATATTATTTTCTTTTATTAAAAAATCTACTTCTTGTCCCTCCGATTTCCCATATTCCTTCCAATAATAAAATTCTTTTTCTCTCCTTTTTAATTCAATTGCAACCAAATTTTCCATTAACTTTCCTTTTGTTTCAAATAATCTAAAACCAACAACATTTGATAAGCCAGTGTCTATTGAATATACTTTTCTTGGGACTTTTTCTTGTTTTTTCAATGAAGGATGATACATTCTAACAAAAAATATTAAGAAAGACTCTTCCATATAATTAGAAAATCTTTCTATTGTTAATTTATTTATTTTTAGAAAATCCTCTAAAGATGAAAAAGTGGTCAAAGAAGATATATTAGATAAATAAAATTTTGCTAGTATTTTTATTTTTTCTTTTTCTCTTATATTATATCTAAATATTATATCTTTCTCTATTATATCATCAAAATACTGCAATAAAATTTTCTTTTTAATTTCATCATCTTTTGACAAAACAACCTCGGGAAAACCACCAAAATTTAAATATTCCTCTAATAGTTTCTTTATTCTATTTAAATTGTTTAATATTTCTAATTTATCATTAGTGTTTATTTTATTTGCATATAATATTTCCTCAAAACTAAATGGAAAAACAACTATATCTAAATGCCTTCCTGTTAGTAATGTAGATATTTCTCCTTTTAATAATTTTGCAGAAGATCCAGAAACAAAAATTTTTGCTTTTTTTAATTCATGCATTGTTCTTACCCATCTTTCCCATTCATTTACCTTATTTATTTCATCTAAAAATATTATAGGATTCTTTGGCTTTAATTCTTGTAAAAATATGTTAAATATTTGATCTAATAAATCTATATTATATTCTCCAAATCTCACATCTTCAAAATTTACTATTAATATGTCTTTACTATCTACCATATTTCTTTTTATTAATTCTTTTGCTATTTGTCTTAATAGAAATGTTTTTCCAGCTCTTCTTACACCATATAGACAAATAACCATGTTTGAATTCATGTATTTTAAAGCTTTTTCTATATATTCTTTTCTCTCAATACCTACATCTATATCTTTCTTCCAAAAATTCCAGTCCAATAATATACTTAATATTTCATCTTTATTCATTATATCGTATAATTTATATTACAATATTTAAAAATTTTGTTATATATATAAAACAATATCTACAGATTTTGTTTCATGGACTATACAAAATTCTATCATAGTTCCAAAATTTCTATATTATATTTTTTAGCTATTTTTTTCAAATCTTCATCGTAAGTAATAAATGGACAATTCAATCTTTTAACAATTGATAATAAAATAAAATCATTTAAATTACTCTTACTTAATTTTTTATTATTTTCCTTTATCATCTTTAAATCTTCCTTAACATCTTTAATTTTTATACTTTCTATTTCAAATAATTCTAAGTTATTTATTACTCTATAAATAGTATCAATATTATTTACATATTCTATTAAAACCCCAGAAATTCATAAATAACTATTTATGGCAATATAATATCATAACTAGTTAATATGTCTAAGTTCTTCTGATGATCTTTGTAATCTTCAAATGTGCTCTGACTAAAACATTTGCATCAATAACTATTCTTTCTTCTTCCATCTTTTTATTTTTGGATCTTCTTCTTCAATAATATCTTTATCATATTTTTCTATAGCTTTATTTATATCTTCTTGAGTTAATTTTTTACCTAATCTTAATTTCACCCATTCTATTGGTTTAATAATTATAGAATTATTTTTATCATCTTCTTCTACTTTTAAATATTGACCCTTCTTTATATTTAACTTTTTCCTAATTTTTGCTGGTATAGTTATTCGGTAATTTTTAGTAACTTTTACTTTCATAGTATATTGATTTATACCATTACTTGTAAATATTATATCTATACAAAATATTTTCTTTATTTATCTATTTCAACTTAAGTTATTTGTAATGATCGGATTTTTAAAATATTAAAAATAAATAACTAATAAACTAAAAATTACATTCTAAATTAACCTCCCTGACCCCTTGATAATTTGGATATCCTGGATATTATTGTTGTGGCATGCCCTGTCCTGCCATTTGTTGTCTACCATAATTTCTCGCTATTTCATTTAAATCCCTTTGGACTAAATATGGCATAATTATATATACAAATAAGAATACTATAAAGTACAATATTGCATCATCTTTTTTAGTAACATAAGCCCATCCTTCTGTATATCTATATAGCCAATATATATTTACTATTGGTATAAAGAATAGTATAAATGATGGTATATTTGCGCCCAATTCATTCAATTCATTTTTTGTCTTATACATCCAATATAAAAAGTATATCCCCAATGTTACAAAACCCAATATATAAACAAGAAGTATATTTCTTTCCTTTGGCGCCATTTAATTTTGTTTTTTGTTATTATTTATAAATCTTTCTTTAATTATTTTTTTATCTTTTTCTTATTTAAATAATCTTTAATAAAATTATACAAATCTTCACCAATCTTTTTCTCATTTTCCTTCATAACTTTAGACAAATCTTTTATTATTTCAATATTTTCTTCAATTATTTTTTCCTTTAAACCTATATCTGGTTTGCTTTCTAATTTTTCTAAATTTTCTTCCATTTTTCTTGTAAAGTTTATATCTAAAATATCCGGATAATATTTCTCAAATATTTCAACAATTTTTTTACCTAATTCTGTAATTTTTATTGATTTACCTTCTACATATTTTCTCTTAAATAATATTTCAACAATATCTGCCCTTGTACTTTTTGTTCCGAGATTCAATTCTTCCATTTTTTTAACTAAGGAAGCTCTATTATATCTTGCTGGTGGTTTTGTTTTTTTCTTTGATATATAAACTTTATCTATAAACAACTTTTCTCCTACATTAAATTTTAAAGAAACAAAATTATCCTTATATTTTTCCCAATAAATATCCAACCATCCTTTATATTTTATATCATAATAATCATAAACAAAATTTTCTTTTGTAATAACATTTATTTTATATACAATTGCTGGATCATAAAATGTAGCAATAAATCTTCTAACTACTAAATCATAAATTAATTTTTCCTTATATTCTAAATATTCTGGAATATTTCCTGTGGGATGTATTGCTGGATGTACATCATCTTTAGATCCATTGTTTGGTTTTAAAATTGGTTTTTCCAATAAAATAACAATATATCTCTTATAAGAATTTATTAATGATAAATTTGATAATATCTCTTTAAAGTTAATTGTTTCTGGTAATCTTTGGGAAGATGTTCTTGGATAAGACACATAACCCTTTTCATATAAAGATTGTAAAATATCTAAAGTTCTTTTTGGACTAATTTTATAATATTTATATGCATCCATCTGTATATCTGTTAAATTATATGGATGTGGTGGACTTATTTTTTCCTCTTTTTTATCTACATTACTAACAATTAAATATTTTCCCAAATTATTTTTTATTTTGTTTGCTTCATCTTTATCCTTTATTTTATCTTTTATATATGAGAATTTCAACTTTTTATCATCCTTTATAACTAAAGCTTCCACTTTATAATATTCTTCTGGTTTAAAATTTTCAATTTCTTTTTCTTTATTAAATACTAACATTAATGTAGGACCCTGGACCCTTCCAATACTTAAAACAAATTTTCTAGTATAATAAAATAAAGATTTTGTTAATGCTCTAGATAGATTTATACCATATAACCAATCAATTATATGCCTTGTCTCTCCTGCATATATATATCCAAAATTTAAACTTTCTTTCCTATTATTAAAAGCTCTTACAATATCTTTATACGTTATTGCAGAAAATATCATTCTACTTGCATTTTCTTTATTTAATACATATTTTAAAATATTATAACCTATTAATTCCCCTTCTATATCATAATCTGTTGCAATTATTATATTATTTTCATTTCTAAATTTACTGAACATTTCAATATAATATTTCTTTGCAATAATTCCATCTTCAAAATATGACGGAACCCACCTATAATTAAATGTAGGATATTCATATTTTTTATCTAAATCTGATAATGTAAATAAATGACCAATTGAAGGGGCAACATATACATTTTTTCCTTCCAGATTGAAATAATAATAATATACATTTTTTGAAAATTTTATTGTTTTATACTTATTATTTGATAAAAATGATGAAATCTTTCTAGCTACGGAAGGTTTTTCTGCAATTATTAGCATTAAATATTTTTGTTAATTATATTTTTGAATTAAATAAAATCTACATTTTTATACATTTTTGAATATTCTAAATAACCATAAATATAGAAATTATTTACTACCAATAAGTTGGATATATAACCATTTATTTCTTGAAAGATTCTTTATATTAATGAATAAGCTCTATAAATATATAATTATATATCTATCCTCAACTTTAACCCCGGAAATACCTTTCCTTATCTTATTAATAAATAGAGAATTCATAAATCCATTAATTTTGATTTTATTATCATTTCCAGTAATTATTTCTTTTATATTTTTATCTTACCTATTTAGAGATTCTATTACAAGAGATCCAAATCCAATGGGTGTTTTTTACTATATATCTAAATTATCTAAATATTTATTACCAATCTTTGGATTCTTTTATTACCTATCAATAATATCTTTTATTTCTTCAGAATTACTATTGATAAATGATTCTTTCAAAATTATAAATCCTTTCTTATTTTTAATACCATATATATTAATATTTAATTTTATAGTACTTAATCTATTTAACATAGATATTGAAAGTAAAATACAAGAAATTATTTCATACATTTCTATTATATCTCTTATAATTTTAATTTTGCTTTTCATATTTCCAATAAATATGAATATTCAATACAATTCAATAAATCCTTTTTTATTTACAATAGAATATAATGTAACAATATTTTCTGGTCTAGATATATTTACATACTATTCTAATTATTCAAACAATAGAAAAACTGGAAACGCTACTTTTTATGGGACAATACTTCTATCAATAATTTCTATATTATTATATATAAGTCTGTTAAATATTAAAACAGAAAATATTAGCAATATAATTATTTTAATATTTTTGCCAATTAGTATATATTCTACATATATATGGTTTTATACTGCAAATAAAATATTGGAAAATATATCAGAAAATAAATTATTGCCATATTTCTTTAGAATAAAAAATAATAGGGATTCTCCAATTTTTAATATATTTTTATCCTCTTTTATTATTTTAACCTTCTTGTTTTTAAATAATTTTAATTATTTATTATCCTTTTTCTCATCCTTTACAATTATTATATACGTACTATATATAATGTCTTATATAAAGATTAAAGTGGAGGGAAAAAATTTACATAAATGGAGATTGATAAAGATATTTATTGCTGTTTTTTCAATGACAACTTTATCTTATCTATTATTTTATGATTTTCTAAGTAATATATATTCAATTATACTATCTTTTTCAATATCTATTATTATACTAATATTAACATTATATATAACGTGGAAGAAAAATACAAAATTTATAAAATTCTACTTTTCTAAATTATATTTTATCCCATATTTAATTAGAAAAGTAAGATATAAAGAAGATATAAAGATAGTTGAATATTATGTAAAAGATGGATATAAAATATTGGATTTTGGCCCTTTTCTTGGAGATATATCCATAAATATAGCAAAAAAATATAATGTAAAAGTTTATGCCCTAGATATATCTCAAAAAATTATAAGAAAATTACAAAAAAGAACAAAAAATATGAAAAATTTCTTTGTATATATTGCAAAAAAGGATGAAATTCCAAAAATCTTCTATAATAACATTGATTTAATAATTATATATGAAACATTAAAATTCATTATAGATAAACATAAATTTGTAAAAGATATATATAGAACATTGAAAAATAATGGGTATTTAATATCAATAACTTATGCAAGCTTTCTAGAAAGAAAAGATATAGAAGATGAAATTAAAAAAATCAGAGAATTACTTGAATACTATAATATAAAGACTTTTTTAATAAAATCTCAAAAAAGATTGTATACTAAATATATATTAATAGGTAAGAAAATTTAATATAATGATAAATTATTTCGAATTAAAGAAATGGTATAATGATAATGCTGAAAAAATAAATAACTCAATAGTAAAAAATATATATAATATTGAAGATGGAGTTGTTTTTGAATTATATAAACCTGGTTTGGAAAATAGATTTTTATATATAATCCCAGGAAAAATTATTTTTCTATATAATGTTAAAGAAAGAGAAGAAATAAATAATTTTACACTAAAATTAAGGAAAGATTTTAATGAAACAAAAATAAATATTGAAATTGATAATAATGATAAAATTATAATAATAAAAAATAATGAAAAAAGATTATATGTAGAGCTTTTTCCAAATGGATTGTTAGTTGTAACTGATTATAATGATATAATTCTATATGCAAACCAATATAAGAACTTTGGAGTAAGAAAGATCTTTAGAAATGAAAAATATACAAAACCACCAGGTTCTGTAAATATTATAAATAATATAAATGAATTTTTTGAAAAGGTAAATAATACAAATAAAAAGGATGTTGTAAGATTTTTAGCAGTAGATTTATCTTTGGGAGGAAAATATTCTGAATATATAGTAAAAAAAGCAAATATTGAAAAAAATAAAAGTCCAAAAGAATTAAATAAAGAAGAAATAGAAAAAATATATAACATTTATAATGAAATAGTAAACTTAAAGATATTAATAGATGAAAATGGAAATATTGTTGAGGATATTAATAAATATTTCATAAATCTTTATTTAAATAGTAGGGAAAATAAAAGGATAAGAAAATTAAATGAAGAAAAGGAAAAAATAAAAAGAATAATTGAGGAACAGAAAAGATATTTGGAAGAAATTAATAAGGAAATTAATAAATTAGAGAAAATTGGTGAATTTTTAAACATATATTCATGGATATTCAAAGACTATGATGAAAATAGTATAATAAAAAATTTTAGAGAACTTAATATTAATATAGATATTAAAAGGGATAATAAATATTTAATTGTTAATATAGATGATAAATATTTAGAGAATAAATAAATTCTTTTTTCTTTTATTTTTTATAAAATTTCTTCTTTTAAAATTTATATATTTACCCAATAAATATATAAATTTTTTTGGTAAGAATTATTAATGGCAGAACAATATATGGCATACTGCGTCAGATGTAAGAAAAAGGTACCAGTACAGAATCCACAAAAAATTACATTAAAGAATGGAAGAACAGCAATAAAGGGAACATGTCCATATTGTAAGGGAACAGTATATGTATTTGTTAAGTCTGAATAGGTTATTCAAAATATATTCCTTTTTGTTTTTGTATAAGATCTAATCTACTATTTTGTTTATTAATTCTTGGTCTTTTTGTTTCTTCATCGGTTCTCATTGTTATATCTAATTGTTTTAAAAATATATTTAATCCTTCCTTATTTTCATATATACCCAAAGCTTTTCCATATTTACCAGGTTCTCCTATAAATACTAAAATTCTATCAGAAACC
>Ga0081534_100215_pt1 | contig 20476 bp, 19 predicted proteins | sample MonGeyMetagenome_FD_71019 | JGI IMG/M metagenome (GOLD analysis project Ga0081534, IMG submission 71019) | Hypoxic/sulfidic aquatic microbial communities from Monarch Geyser, Yellowstone National Park, USA - MG (SPAdes) v1 (version 2) | ecosystem: Environmental > Aquatic > Thermal springs > Hot...
AAGACCAGGGGCGACGTGAAGGTGATATGGATGCAAGAGGGCATCAGGAACGACGAGGCAGCCAAGAGGGCCGAGGAGGCGGGACTGATCGTTATTCAGGACAAGTGCATGTACAGGGAGTACATGAGATTGATCGAGAAGGCGAGGGAAATTCCTCCAGTGACATCATTAAATCTTTGAAAAACTTTTAATTTTTGAAATTAAACTTTAAGTTAGTGGAACTCACGGAGGCCCTTAAGGAGACGTTAACCTGCTGTTTCAAGCTCTCCGAGACGGACTTAGTGGTCCTTTCGGTCCTGATGAGCATGGGGAAGGCCTCCAGCGAGGAAATAGCTGAGCGCCTCAAGGTAAGCAAGACGACCGTGAACAACTCCATGAGGAGGCTGTTGGAAAACGCCCTGGTAGTGAGGGAGAAGGATCAGACGAAGAGGACGGGAAGGCCGAGGTACTACTTCTCCGTTAGTCCTGACTTCGAGAAGGTGATAAAGGAGAAGGTTGAGCAATGCTCAAAGAGACTCTCTAGCCTGATTGAGTGAGTCCAATTCCGACATCTCCTCGTCGGTCAGGTTCCAGGAGAGCTTACAGCTGTCCTTAAAGCCCAGCAACTTTAGGACTTTCATGGATACGAAGGGTTTCCCTTCATATATGACGTAGCCGAAGGGCAATACGACGGTTCTCTTCGCCCTCAGGAAACTACACTCGAACTTCAGGCCCCTAGCTATCTCTATCTCCTCGAGCCTCTTACCCTCCATGACGAGTTTAATCACGAGAACGGCGTTATCGATAGGTAACTGTAGCTTGCCGAGGTTCCTTACCTCGGCCTGAGGGAACTTGGACGAGAGGAGCTGCCACGTTCTCCCTTTGGGCGGGTGATCTCCCAAGATACCACCTATGACTACCGCGTCTTTTTCGACGAGGTCCTCAGGTTCCAGCTTCCTCTCCGCCTTGGGGTCCAAGATTATGACCTTGTCGAGGTCGAAGACCTCATAGAACCTTCTCTCCGTCGAGGGAAGCCCTTCAATTTTAGCGTTGGTTATGAGCAGGAGATCCCCAGCAACCTCGTAGGAATGCTCGTACTCGTAAAGCACCCATTTGCCGAGAGGCTCGAGGTTCTCTATCACGATCTTCATGCCTTCGTTCACGAACCGTGAGTCAACCCTCGGTTATATCGGTTTCAGAATTGAGCCCTGGTCGTTCGAGTTTCAGGAGCTCCTATGACCTAATTCCTTAGGCCTTCGTCCTCAAACACTCAACTACCTCCTTAACTATAGGGCTCACTGAGCTCTCGTAGCTCGAGTGGTAGACTATCACTGCCTTCTTTATGTCCGAGATCGACCTAGCGATCTGGGAGACCTTCGAGAGCTCGTGAAGCTCACCGTCATATACGTAGAACGCCTCGTTCTCCCTCTCCTTATATGGGACGTCCCTGAACTCGTGGAGGATGATTAGGCCTTCCGAGGCCTTGGTCAGGTCCTCGACCTTTTCCCTGATCTGGTTAGCGCAGTCCTCGTTTAAGTCTACCTTAACCCTCTTCCACCCCCTCCTGTAAATGACGCCCTCGCCGAAAGGCTCTTGGTCCTTCAGGAGGTTCAGCACCCTGAAGTCGACGTAGTTGAGAAAGTCCTTCACGTCTGGGATCGGCTCCAGCTTTCCCGAAGCGAAGAGCTTGGCCATACCTTGGGCTAAAATGGCGTTATACATCCCCACGACGCTGTGGAAGTACACGTTCTGATACATGTACATCCTGGCCAACAAGAAGTGCTCCACGATCGGTTTGGCCTTCTTGAAGACGGCCAGCTTGCCGTCGACGAAGACCAAGAACCTCTTGAGCCTCTCAACATCGTAAATCCCGTACTCCACTCCCGCGTGGTAGCTGTCCCTCAGCAGGTAGTCGCCCCTGTCGGCGTCTATGAAGTTGCTTATAACTAGGGCTGCCAGCCTCTCCTCTTTATTCCTCGGACTTTCCCTCAGCACCCTCTTAATGAAGCCCACGGGATCGGAAAACGTATTCCCGAAAGCCTTCTCTAACGCCGAGGACATCTCCTCCTCTATCAGTTTAATGCCCAGCTCTACGTGCGTTTTCCTGCCCGAATAACCCTCCACTTTCCCGTAAATTTTAGAATAGGTCTCCAGCGCGTTCTCATAAGTGTGAGAGAAGGGCATGTGGCCGACGTCATGAAGGAGGGCGACCGCGGAAACTAGCGATATGTAGTCCTCGCTTATGAAGTCGACCTCGGAGTTCCTCCTTATGTACCTCAAGAACTCTGAGGCGAGGAACATTGCCCCCAAACTGTGCTCGAACCGGCTGTGGGTCATCCCTGGGTAAACTAAGTAAGCTAGGCCGGTTTGAGTGATGTACCTAAGCCTCTGGAAATAAGGGTCGGAAACTACGCTTACTAGCTTGTCGTCCAGCTCGATATAGCCATGTACTGGATCCCTTATGAGCTTCATAGCTTGTAGTTCGTCAAGGCCAGAAATATCGCTTCAGCGACTTTCATAGCGCTTTCCTCTAGCTTCTCCTTAGAGATCCACTCTTTCTTCACTAGACTGTCGCTTATCACGACCGTCGCCGCCGTCTTAAGGTTCCTCAGCCTCCCTACCACGAAGAGGGTCGCCGCCTCCATCTCGACCGCCACGTTTCCCCTCTGCGACCACTTCTGGGCGAAGTGCTCGTCCTCGGCGTAGAACGCGTCGCTAGAGAACACGTTCCCGAGGGAGAACCTAACTCCTTTGGCCTGCAACGACTTAACGATTTCAGTAGTTAACTCGAAGTCGGGGGTCGCGGCTGGACAGGTCGTTTCTCCGAAGTATTGGGCGATCAATCCTCCGGGGTTATAGGACGCTCCGGTCACGACGACCACGTCGCCTAAGGAGAGCTCGGGAACTAGACCTCCGGCGGTCCCTAGCCTGACGAACGCCCTACCTCCCAACATAGCCAACTCCTCCAGCACGATCGCCATAGAGGGGCCCCCGATGCCGTGCGTCGCTACCGAGACCCTCACACCGTTGTAGTATCCTGTGTAGACCAGGAAGCCCCTGTTCTCATTGACGAGCACCGGATCCTTCAATAATTTAGACAGCAGCTTGACCCTCCCTGGGTCGCCAGCGACTACTACCCTTTCCGCTACATCGCCCTTCTTCGCCAGTATGTGAACGGGGTTCACTCGTCAGAAACGGTACCCCACGGTTAAATCATTGTTCTTTTCAGCCGGTGCTCATCATCCGTGCCATTACTCCCCTACGGTCGACTTCGAACTCGAACGTCAACTAGCCCTTAAGTTTAACTCTCTAACGGCCATTTTTAAAGAACAGCTCGCGCGTTTAAATAAGGAGGCATGAAAGAAAGAGTGGTCGAGGCTAAGAAGATAATCGGTAAGAAGGTAGCCAACGGGAAGGTTTACGAGTATGAGTACTACACGCTACCCCTCAACATTTACATCCCGAAGTCGGTAGTGGAACGGTTCGGGACGAAGTTCATAGTTAGGATCGACGAAGAGAGCGGCACCATAACGATACTCCCGCAGACCGAGGAGGTCACCTGAAATAAAACAAAACGTTTGGGCTTTTAGGTTAATTAAAGGATCTTAGTGTGAGTATAAACTATCTAGGGCGGTTCACATTATAATCCTCAAAGTGATCAGAGTCGTTTTGAGATGAAAAGAATTCTAATCGTAGGTGGCGGAATAGCGGGTTTGGGTGTAGCGAACACCCTAGCCGAGAAGTTGAAAGGGGCCGAGATAACGGTCGTCAACAAGGAGGCCTTTTACTTCGCGGGTCCCTCGAGGCCGTTGCTCCTTACCGGTGAGCAACAGTACGAGAGGATCATCAGGGGGTATGAGGAGGTAGGGAACAAGGGGATAAGGGTAGTAATCGGCAACGTCACTAAGGTCGATCCAGACAACAGGAGCGTAACCGTAACAGAGAGCTCCATGGGCTCGCCTAAGACGTTGAACTACGACTACCTCGTTCTAGCTCCAGGCGTTGTCTACGACGGTTCCAAGATAGTCGGTTACGACAAGTACTGGTACAAGAACACAACCGTTTACGACCCCGGGAGGGTGAACGTACTAAAGAAGAGGCTTTGGAGCGAGAGTTCCGGAACGCTCGTCGTTTACGCCCCTAAAGTTCCCTACAGGTGCGCTCCGGCGCCCACTGAGACCGCCATGCTCGCCCACACCATCCTTAAGAACAGGGGCGTTAGGGACAAGTTCAGGATCATTCACATCGACGCCAACGACAAGACCCAGCCTCCGGCCATAGCCGACGTGGTGTCCCAGGTGTACCAGCAGGCAGGCATCGAGCTTATCACCAACTCCGAGATAACGGAGATAACAGATAACAGCGTGATAACGAGTAAGGGGGAGAAGATCCCATACACGATCCTGGCCATGCTAGAGCCGAACAGGCCACCCAAGTTCATCGAGGAGGCCGGCCTAGGGTCGCCGTACTTCGACGTCAGATCCCCTCAGGATCTGAGGCACACCAAGTACGACGACGTGCTGGCGGCGGGGGACGCGGCCAAGCTGCCTTTCCCTAAGAACCAGGAGATCGCTTTCGAGAGCTCCCAGTTCGCGGCCAACAAGATCCTGGAGATGGAGGGCTTAAGCGAAAGGGTTCCCGTTCAATACGCCTTCGTCGGCTGGGCTTACATGGGCAACCCGGAGGGCATGCTCGAGACCCTGAGCCTCCAGTTCCAGCTGGACTTCACCAAGCAACCGCCAGCGGTCAGCAAGGATCCCAAGCTGAGCAGAGACTACACGCTTCAGAAGGACCGCTGGGAACAGGCTTACTTGGAGAGGCTGTTCGGGTATAGGATCTAAATTCATAGAACTTTTTGATCTGACTACATTAGCGAGAATTGTCGTTATCCGTACTTCTTTTGGATCTCGTCAAGGTAACAGGAGGGATCCCTTTCCCAGAAGTCCCCGGTCACGGCGTAGGCCCTGGCCCTTAAGCCACCGTTACAAACCTCGAAGAACGGGCAGGAGGAACACTTAACGTACTTCTTCCTGTCCCTGAGTTTCGCGACTAAGGGATGAGGCTTGTCCCACGGCTCCTTAAGGTTCTCAATGGTGCCTATAGGAATCGGGGTGAACTGGTCTGGATAGATAATTCCTTCTGGCGAGACGTCAGCGATCCTCTCGCCGCTCTTGTTCCCTCCGTTCCTTTTCAGCAGCTCGTAGACCGTCGGGCTTCTGGTCATCTTGTAAAGCAGTATGCCGTCCACAGGGTTGTCGGCCATGAGTACCTCGAAGTCGGTGTTCTTCGCGTAATCCGCTATCTTTTCTATCACCTTAAGCCTCTCGGAGTTAGGTATGTCGAGACTAGCGTCTGCCCTCCCCGCGTAGGCCAAGTGATAGAAGCAGATCCTATCGATGTCGTTCTCCTTCATAATCCTGAAGACCTCGTCCACGTGAGCGTAATTGAGCCTCGTGAGGGTCATCCTCAGCCCGGTCTTAAGGCCGAACTTCTTAGCCATCTTCAATCCCTCAAGTGCCCTCTCGAAGGCCCCCTCCACTCCCCTAACCTTATCGTGGATCTCCTTGGGTCCATCTAGGCTCACTCCGACGTAGTCTATGTAGTTCTTTAACTCGCTAATCCTCTCCTCAGTTATCATGGTCCCGTTGGTGGAGAGCTCCACCCTTATTCCGTAGTCGTGGGCCTCCTTGGCGATCAGGTGGAGATCCCTCCTCATGAGGGGTTCTCCACCCGACAGGAGGATGTGCTTAACCCCCATGTCCGCGGCCTGCCTCACGGCCCTAAGCCAGGTATCCAAAGGCAGGTCCTGGTAGCTCCTGGTCCCGGAGTTCGAGTAACAGTGGACACACCTCAAGTTACAGTTTCTTGTAACGTTGAACACCAAAACCAGCGGGTAAGGGCTCGACCTCCCGGAGTACCTCACGTGATCCCCGGTTTCGGGCCTACCCCTTAACAGCCTCGAGACGCTTATCAAGCCCCTCACCAGGGGGTTTTGACCTCACCGTGGAATGGGATCAGGAACTTATAAGGAAGCGACATTAGCCTGTTGAACGAGCTGATCGCCCTTTCGTGATCCTGAGAGAATAGCCTTAAAGGAGGCGTGTAAACCCCCCTAATCCCTCTGATCGCGTCCCCGGCAATTAACGTCTCGCCGTCGAAGAGGGCTATGTGTCCTTCCGTGTGCCCTGGAACGTGTATGACTTTGAAACCCGCCAGGTCCTCTCCTCCTCTCAGCCTTATCACCTCCTTCGGCTCCTCGTAAGTCACTTTGTTTATCCTGTCCATGGTCCTCTTAACGACCTCGAGGGGTACCTTGAGCTCCTCAGCAATCGCCTCGTAAGGAACGTTGAACTTCCTAGCACTGAGGACTTCCAGCTCGTGGGCGTAAACCTTGGCCTTAGCCTCCCTCCTGATCCTCTCGGCGTTACCAGCGTGGTCCTGATGCCAGTGCGTGATCACCACGTCAGAAACGTCCTCTATTGAGAACCCCCAGGATCTCAACCTAGCCTCGAGCTGCTCGAAGAGCACAGGTAGCCCCGTGTCGACTAGCATCAGGCCGCCGTTGGGCCCCCTCTCTATGACGACAACGTTCTGGTTCAAGAAGCCCCCGAAGAAGTCCGGCTCAACGAGCTCCGCTATCCTGACCCTACTAGTGAGCCGCACCATCGGAGACGAACCTCGGTATGAGCTCTATAGGGGCCCTGATTTTAGGCAGCTTGACCTCGCTGAGCGGCTTCCCGTCGACGCTTATGACCTTCTCAGCCACGACGTCACAGTACTTACACTCCGAGCACGGCCTGGTGTCGCAGTCGTTAGTCTTGAAGAATTCCAACCACTTCGACGGGAACTTGGTGTTGTCCACATAAACCTTAGTGAGAACCTGGTACTCTTGCCCCGCCCCCAGTTTGGCCAAGGCGTAAGGTGTCGCCCTACCCTGCGGGTAGCTCACTATATCCAGTAGGTTACCCTCATACTTCCTCTCGCTGTAGGCCTTTATGGCCCTCAATATCCACTCGGTTCTCTTGTTCCTGCTCGCTATCTTGAACCTATCGATGCCTATTTCTTCATAATAATGCAGGTCCTCGGGCCTGATCCACCTCATCCTTATCAGGTTGGCGAAGTCGTTCCTGACGTCGGTAGCGCAGAACATCAGAGGGTACTCGAACCAGACCCCTTTCGGTGCGGTCTCCCTGGAGAGTTCGCCCGTCTCAACGTCGTGGTGCCTCCTGTAGGCACAGCCCCAAAGGCAGGAGTTGTTTGTTATAACCTCAACGTCTACACCCCGCTTCTTAGCGAGTTTGACCACCGAGCTGAGAAGGTCGAACTTCCTGTTGTCGTCCTCGTGTAGGATTATTGTGTCAGCCCCCAGCTCTATGTAGTTCTCCACTTCTCTAATGTTGCTTATCCTGGCGAAGGAGGAGATGGAGACCTCGAGCTCGGGGTGCTCTTTCTTAACGTACTCTAAAAGAAGGGGAGTGGCGACTATAACGCCGTCTATCCCTAAGTTGACTAATTTCTCCAGCTCCGCCTTCAGCCTGTTCCAAAAAGCGTCGCTGTATTCCAACCCCCCATAGGAGGGGGAGTTCATGGTGTAGAGGAACTTGATGCCCTTGGAGTGGGCCAGCGAGATGTGCTCCCTTAGCCTCTCATCGTTCACGTCGGGCACCACGAAGGAGACCCTCCCGTGGCCGGTCAGGGTGGCCCTATGAGAGCCGTAAAGGTACTTGACGGGGTAACGGGAGGCCTCCTCGATCAGCTTGTCGTCGAAGTTCGTCCCAACTACTAGCCTCATCGCGGAAAAGGTGAGTCACTTGTAAATAAATACCAAATTATTAAAACAACATTGGGCTCGACCGCTCACTGAATATCAGGGCTAAGAGCTTTTAACTCTCAACTGAAAGGCAATAATTGCCGCGGTAGCTCAGCCTGGCCAGAGCACTGCCCTGGTAAGCTCTCCTGGTGAGGCAGGGGTCCCGGGTTCAAATCCCGGCCGCGGCTTTACCCTTAGGATTTTTGCGATTTTCCTCACGCTCCCAACGGTCTAAACTGTACCTCTGGCTTCCGTCAAGTATCGAGTTCGTAAAATATTTTGTTAATTGTGAATTTAGTTTATGAAATTTAAATTATAATAAATATATATACAAGCGAATTTTATTTTTCAAGGAAATATTTATAAATAGCGGAATACAGAAAATTAACTCGATGGTAGAAATGGACCAGGTTAAGATCTACAAGGAGTTGGATCTGACCTCAGCAGGCTGTGCAGGTCCTATAGGCGAGCTGAACCAAGTGGCAAACGATCTGAAAGAGGGCGAGGCGGTGAAGGTCATCCTGGAAGGTAAGGAGTCGAAACTCTTGGTCGAGTCGTGGGCGAAAAAGAAGGGCTTCAAGGTACTCGACGTGAAGGAAGAGGGCAAGAAATACGTCATGCTCATCGCGAAATAATGGAAGGAAGGGGTGGGTGAAGTGGCGAAGAGGATCATCATAGCCGGAGGCAACATCGCCGGAACGATAGTCGCCAACAGGCTCGCCCAGAAGTTGGACGAGGAGCTGAATAAAGGCGAGGTCGAGATAGTAGTCCTGAACAAGTCTGAAGAACACGTTTACCTCCCTGGGCAGTTACTAATGGCGTTCGGCCTCGAGACTCCCGGCGAGCTGGTAAGGAAGGAGAGGAGTCTCCTGGACAGGAGGATAAAGTTCCTCCACGGGGACGCGGGGACGATGACGAAGATCGACGTGGAGAACAGACAGGTAATCACCGCTGACGGTAAGCCCCACAAGTACGATTACCTAGTGATATCCACGGGCGTCGAATACACCTGGGAAGAAGTACCGGGTTATAAAGAGGCCTCCCTAACTCCCTACGAGTTCGACTCCGCCCTGAAGATGAGGGAGGCCCTTGAGAACTTCCAGGGCGGAACGGTCGTGATAAACGTCGCCAAGCTGCCTCACAGGTGTCCGGTGGCCCCCATAGAGACGACCCTGATGCTCGACGATTACCTTAGGAAGAGGGGCCTCAGGGAGAAGACGAGGATAGTTTACACATACCCAGTAGAGGGGGTGTTCGCGAGACCCATAACCAACAAAATGATGAAGGGGATCTTCGAGCAGAGGGACATAGAGGTACACTCGCCCTTCAACGTCACCTCTGTCAATCCGAACGAGAAAATAATCGAGTCCCAAGAGGGTGAGAAGATAAAGTTCGACATGCTTATCGCGGTGCCACCGAACCAGGGCGCTAAGGTGATAGGCGACTCAGGGATAGGCGACAGGAGGAGGTGGGTTCCCACAGACAAACTGACGTTGAGGATGAAGAACCACTCCGACGTTTACGTGATAGGCGACGCCACCGACCTCCCCGTTTCCAAGGCCGGATCGACGGCCGATTTCGAGTCCTACGTGGTCGCGAACAACTTGGCCAACGACATTAAGGGCAACCTGGGGGTGAAACACTACGGAGGAGACGTACTCTGCTACATAGCCACCGGCACGGATCAGGCCACATACATTAGGTTCAGTTACACGATGAACGAAAGCCCGCCTCCGCCCTCCTATATACACTGGTGGGGCAAGGTAATGTACAACAAGATGTACTGGACCGTCACGGCCAAGGCGAACATCTGAGTTTTCCGTTTTTCATCCAAAAAGGGGGTGAAGCTTCCTGACCCAACAGCTTGACGTCGATAAGTTGATAGCCAAGATAGACGAGAAGAAGTTGGAGGAGCTAGGCAGGTTCCTGGACAACATCTCGGTAGCCAACGACCTTTTGGAGAAGCTGAGGGAGCTCGAGCTCAGCGGGGCATTAGACGCGGGCCTCAACATGGCCTACACCGCCAAGGTCCTGAAGGACATGCTTAACGAGGAGGCCGTCGAGAAGTTGGGAAAAATGGCTTCCAACGCTATGGAACTAATGTCTTCGTTCAACGAGTCGAATCTAGAGAGCCTTAAGGCGTTGGTCTCTCGCCTCAACGTGGCGAACAGGCTGTTAGAAAAGGTCGAGGTCCTAGAGTCTACCGGGGCCCTAGACGCGGCTCTGAACTTGGCTTACGTCACTAAGACGCTTAAGGACATGCTGAATGACGAGGCGCTGGATAAGCTAGGTAAAATGGCCGCAAACGCCCTTGAGCTGGCCAGCTCGTTGGACTCAACCTCAGTGGAGGCCCTTAAAGGCGTCATAAGGAGGGCCGACACGCTGGAAAGGCTCGTCGCGAGACTGGAAGAGTTAGATAGGACTGGGACTCTTGACGTCCTCGTGAACATGGCCTACGGTGCTAGAAGCCTGAAGGACATGCTAAACGACGAGGCTTTGGGTGCGATCTCCAAATTCGTCTCCATAGTCATTGAGTCCTATCCTGCGGTTAATAAGTTCCTGGAGATCGCCATGAGCGATGTCGCTCAGAAGGTGATGAGGGCGGTCGCCTCGGAAGAGACCGCGAAAGCGTTGGAGAGCCCACCGCAGGTTAAATTAGGCAATCTCCTGAAATGGCTCTCGGATCCCGAGGTTCAGAGGGGCCTCGGGGTCTTAATGATACTGCTCAAGGCGATAGGTAAACAGTTCTCGTAAATTAAATCACGACCTAAGTGCGGATTCCTTTTTCACTTCCTCAAGTTCTGCGAGGGTGATTATCAGGCCGGCTTGGACACTTCGTCGCCGCCTACCACCAAGTCCACGGAGCTGGCGAGGCCGGCGGCCTCCAGCACCCTCCTGGCCGCATAGCCGCATGAGGAGGTGACGACGGCGATAGGTCTCGGCAAGTGCCTCAGAACCTCCGCATCTTCGTATGGGCAGACGAGGGCTAGGTACTTCTCGAGGAAGAGCCGGTTCTTCAACGCGGCGAGTTCAGCCGCCCGCCCCGGCAACTGAAGATACGCTATGTCCCGCGCAGGCAGACCCATAAGAGGCCTAACCTCCTCATACCTTATCTCCACACCGAAGCGTCTGAGGGCATCCAGCCACGCCGCCACGTGGACCCAACGACATGCGAACCTAGGGGGAACTTCCCTCAGGCGTTCCCGCACGGGCAAACCGGCGCCTGACCCCCTCTACGTTTGGTGGCAGGCACTTCTCGGTAGATGTGAGGGATGTGGTGGTGGTGGTCGGCGGCTCTGATTAAGACAATGGAGACGGCCGAGAGGGCAGGCGCCGTCGGGATATGCATAGCGAGACGGAGCCCCTGCAACAAGGCCAAAAAGATCATTACAAGCCTCCGCCAGCTCCTCGACCTAGTTGTTACGTGAGAGGTGCTGCCGTCTTGACGGTTTCACTGGCCTGACGGTGGGACCGCGCGGCTCCCCTACCTGTTGCGCCTAAAAAGACGGAGAAGCTTAATAAAACACAAAATCAAAAGGCCAAAAGGGCTCGTATCTCAGCCCGGTTAGAGCGGCGGAGGACCCAGCCGCCCGGTTCACCGAGGCTTTTAACCCGTAGGTTGTGGAATCGAATCCTATCGGGCCCGCCTGTCTTTCTGACGAGCTTCGCACGTAGGCGTCGGAGCCGCCGGTCCTGCCCGCTCCGCAGCGACGCCAAGCCGGCGGCACCTAACAGCGAGCCAGGGCGTTTACATGTTTGTCAGATCATCTAATCCTTGTGCTACCGTCGGGCATCTCCGCGACGCTTCTTCACACTCTGTTACGCCGTCCATAGAGATTGACGTGTGATTCCAAATGTCCGATAGGCCGATTTAAAATGCCGATTTTATTGTTAAGGCTGGTGGACACATGTGTAACGACGCTTGGAGACGTGGCGCCAGTCTCAATGGATTTATATAAATAAATAAGTATAGATAAGTTGTTTCGGAGGCCATGAGATATCTGTTGGTGGCGCTAGCGGTGGCTTTGGTCACTGCGATGTTCTTGGCGGTGTTCTTGGTAACCTTGGGAGCTAAGCAGAGTGTGGGAGCTAGGCAGAGTGTCGCGGCGTACATCGTGCCGCTGTATTCCTACCCGTGTTGCGGCTATGAACAGGAATGGGGGAAGTTGCTAAACCTCACCACAGACAAGGAGGTGTGGGTGGTGGTCAACGTGAACGACGGGCCCGGCTCTTCGGTGGACTCCACATACGCCTCTATCATCAGCAAGCTTAAGCAGAAGGGCTTCAAGGTGCTGGGCTATATATACAGCTCCTACGGAAAGAGAAGCTTGGAGACGATATACTCAGAGATGGACAGGTGGATAAGGTTCTACAACGTTGACGGCTTCTTCATAGACGAGGTGCCCACAAGCCTGGATTACTATAGCTATTACTCTTCGATATATAATAATGCCAAGAAACTTGACAGGTACATCGTGCTTAATCCCGGCACCAACATAGACCCGACTTTCTTCAACGTTGCAGATAAGATCGTGGTGTTTGAGTCGCCCCTCGAGGAGTACTTAAAATTCAGCTATCTGAACTACTCCTCTGTGGCGCCCGACAGAGTGTGCACAATTGTTCTAAACACGCCGCCGGACAAGGTGGACTACGTCGTGCAGAAGGCCGTCGCAAACGGCAGCAAATGCGTCTACGTACACGACAGACCCGACAACTGGCAAACCGGCGACTCGGCCTACTTCTACCTGAGCCCCTATTTGAATTGATTCTCACTTTCTCCAACGTTGTAGATACGAGTCGACGAATAGGTCGGCCAAAGCCGTCGCGGAACATAGGATGCGGGCCTAACGGCGCGCATTAGGCGCATGGCCATTCCGAACACAGCGCTGAGCCTTAGTCCGAAGGGTCGCTAACACGTTGACGAAATTTTACAGCGGGAGAAAGCCTCGTCCTTCAGGCCTGGGATGGGGGTTTAAAGATTGACGTTTCTACGGTTAGGCTACCCGCGGGGGTGGATGACCCGCGGTGCTGGCCCGGGTACCAGTACAACACCATCGGAATTGACGCAATCAGCAAATCCCCTTAGGGCGACTCACCGGCGCCCTCGTCCGGCCTTCAACGGCCCCTCGTGCCGGGGTAATGAAGCTAGACAGATTGCTGTCCCGCCGATGGTAGGTTGTTGCTCTCCGTTGCTATAGGCGGCGAAGTTATTTCTGCTGACGCTAAACTTCCCGATGCCGTTGTTCATATTCACCGACGTGAAGAGGCGGAAAATCGCGGTTGACTATCTAGCCCTTGTCTTAGCCTATGTTTCCGTTGAATACGCGCTACGGCGTATAGAGCTCCTCGCAGAAATGCGTCGAGGGGTTTGGACTAATTTGGTCGGGATAGATCACTGTTGACACACTACGTGATGTAAAAGGGCGTAAAGCGGAAAGATGGATAGCGTGTGCCGGTGGGTTTGTACGCCGTACCATCTCGCAGAATCATGCCCTTCTGTGCATGGCGATAGACATTTCAGAGCGGACGCGTAATCAGACAAATCCTGGACGTATACCGCCGCTTGTCGAGTTGAGAAATCGTTATCAAGCGCGTCTTCAGGGCCCGGTGGTGCTCGTTATGTGGCGTTAAGTAGTTGCTTGAACCGCAAGGCGTCTTAATGCATGTAGACGTTGTTAAACATGACGTAGACGGCCTCGGTCTTGAGGCTTCACACAACGGAGACGAGTTTGCGTAGGTAATACCTTAGAAGGAGACCCTCGGACACGCTCAGATCCTCCTCTATCTTCATGATACTGCTCAAGGCGATAGGTAAACAGTTCTCGTAAATTAAATCACGACCTAAGTGCGGATTCCCTTTTTCACTTCCTCAAGTTCTGTGAGGGTGATTATCAGGCCGGCGTGCGGGAACGCCTGAGGGAAGTTCCCCCTGGGTTCGCATGTCGCTGGGTCCACGTGCTCCGCGATTAGCAATGCGTCAGTCGAGCACTCGACTAGTCTCCTGATCACCCTTCTGGCCTTATCCAGGTCGTTAAGCCTCAGGTAAACCCTCGCGAGCCAGGCACTAACGAGGGTGAAGGGGTAGGCGGCCTCCCCCAGGAAGTCGTTCTTATACCTTAGAAGGAGACCCTCGGACACGCTCAGATCCTCCTCTATCTTCCTCAACGTATTCAGGAACCTCACGTCTCGGGCATCTATGAAGCCGTATAAAGGCAACGTGAGTAAAGCCGCGTCCACGTTTGAACTGCCGTAGTATTGGACGAAGTAGCCCAGCTTCTCCGAATAGCCGTTCTTCAACACGTCGTGTCTTATCTCTTCAGCTACAGCCCTCCAGTCGTCGGCCAACCCCTTGAACCCCAGAGCCTCGGCTAGCCTGCTGGCCCTATCGAGGGCCACCCAGTTCATAACTTTCGTGTGAACGAAGTGCTCCTCTACCCCCCTCTGCTCCCAGATGTCGGTACTCTTCCACCTCCAGCTCTTCTTCGTCCACCCGGCTACGGCCTCTACCGCCCACCATATGTCGTTAACGTAGTTCACGTCCTTCGAAGCCCTAAAGTACTCGAAGAGGGCATTCATGTAAGCCCCCTCCACGTCCATTTGCACTTGAATGTAGGCCGCGTTGCCTATCCTCACCGGATAGGACCTCTTGTGGCCGCGGAGCCACTCTGCCAACTCCTCCGCTGGGGGAGCGGTTCCGTCCACCGTGTACAGTGGATGGTCGAAGCTCTTCGAGGAAAGGTCAATCATGGAGGTTAGGAAGTTGAGGACGTCTCTGGCCTTGTTGAGCAAGTTCGCTTTGACTAGCGCCTCTGCGGAGTAAGCCGCGTCCCTCACCCAAACGTACCTGTAGTCCCAGTTCCTCGAGCCTCCTGGGACTTCAGGGAGAGAGGTCGTGGGCGCCGCTATGATGCCTCCCGACGGCTCGTAAATCAGGCCCAGCAGGACGAGGACTGACCTCCTGAAGGCCTCGTCGAACTCCGATACCCTAACGGCCCTGCTCACCTTCCTCCTCCAGTACTTTATGGTGAGCTCCAACGCCTCGAAGGGGTCAGGATAGACGAAGGCCTTAGAACTCTGCAGGCCGTACCTCAAGTCCTTGGAGTAAAGCAGGAAGACGTAGCCCCTACCCTTCCTTATGAGCACGTGTATTGTGTCCAAGAAGGCGAAGTCCCCTCCTATCACTACCTCTACGCCTTCCTTCGACTTGGGGTTCCTGAATGTCAGCCCCCTTTTGGTCTTGAGAACGCTGGGCTTGACTAGCCCGTACTCGAAGTAGGGGTCCACAGTCATCTCCAGGTCGACCTCGCTCTGGTAGATCCTTATCATGCCGGAAAGCGACACGGGCAGGAAGTCGATCAGCTCAGCCTTACCTTCGTCGGTCTCGAAGACCGTCCTCAGGATCAGGGTGTCCTCTATGTAGCTTTCCTTGATCGCCTTGAAGCCGTTGGTCGGGACTATCGTGAAGTGCCCCCCTCTTTCCTCGTCCAGCAACCTCGTGAAGATCGAGGACGAGTCGAACCTGGGGACGGTGAACCACTCTACGCTGCCTTCCCTCACGAGGGCCGAAGTGAGCGAGTTGGAGAGGAACTTATAGTACTCCCTGCCCAAGCCGCGCCTTACCTGCTGGTGAGGCTTTCTGGCCTTAGATTATTTAACCGTCATGTCCCCTAAGCTATGATCTATATCACTTGATCGATTAATAATACCCAGGGAGGAAATACATTACTCTTAATGTATAAGGTGACGATAAACACACAGACTCCGCCCGTTAGGTTCACCTTAACGTATAGGGAGATGCTCGACAAGTACGGCTACCTCGACGTTCCCATTGACGTTACCCAGCTAAACCCGGAGGACTACCACCTTTCTGTAGGAGGAGTAGCGAGGATGATGCTGTCCCTTATAGAGGCGGGGGCCTTCAAGTCGCCCAGGTGGGTCTCCCTGGGCCCCGGCTATCCGCCAGCCGTGAGGTTGAGCGGAGCAGAGGTACATTTCGTCGACTTGGAGCCCCTCACGCTCAGGAGGTACACCAGGTTCAAGGAAGGGTTGTACAACGAGAGTCACGGGTTAGGCCAGTACGAAATAGTTGGGGAGGAGTACATAGCCTATGCCTATTACAATTGGGTCTCGGCTCAGAAACTACTGGAGTTCTACAAGGACACCGACGTGTATTTCGTGAACGACTTTCAGCAGCTACTCGTGGGGGGCATAATAGGGCCTTCGGCGCCCGCGGTCCTTTGGTACCACATACCCTTCATCCCGGAAAAGCTGAGCAAGAAGGTAAGGGAATTCGTAGTCAGGTCCTTCGAGGAATTCGACGTCGTAATAGCGAGCACTAAAAGGGATCTGGAGGGCCTGGTCAGGGTGGGGGCGAAGGTGAGAGTCAAACAGATCTACCCCTTCATCGACCCAAACGCGTACAAGAAGCCGAGCGCGTCTGAAGTCAGTAAGGTCTCGGAGAAGTACGGCATAAAGGAAGACGAGAAGGTCATCGTGGTCGTGGCTAGGATGGACCCGATGAAGAGTCAAGATCTAGCCATACAGGCGACCAAGAACGTCGACGCGAAGCTGGTGCTCGTGGGGGACGGGAGCTTCACGAGCAAGACTTTGGGATACGACAAGGGGAGCGTGTGGGTCAACCGGCTGAAGACCTTAGCTAAGCAGTTAGGGGTCGAGGACAAAGTGGTCTTTACCGGTCACGTGTCTGAGGAGGAGCTCTTCGCCCTTTACCAAAGGGCAGACGTCGTGCTCCTGCCCTCGAGGATAGAGGGTTTCGGCCTAGTCGTTTGCGAGGGCTGGCTCTACGGGAAACCCGTAGTGGTCAGCGCCGGCGCTGGGGTGAGTGAACTGATAATAGAAGGAGGAAACGGCTACGTGTTCAGGCCAGATAACGTTCAGGAACTCGAGGATAAGCTGAGGCTCGCCTTGAAGGACGAGAAGGTAGGCTCGTTGGGCATGGAGACCGCTAAGAAGTGTTCTGTTCAGAGCGCTGTTGATCAGCTGAACGAGGCCTTCGAGCTGGCCTCGGCGGAGTACTCTAAGTGACGCTAACTTAAGGAACAGTCTTTATCTCTGTCTGAGGACATCTGGTCTCAGTTTCATTCATTCCATTTTTAGTTAAAGTTAAGGAAACGGGAGAATGCGGCCGCCGGGATTTGAACCCGGGACCTCTGGCTTGGGAGGCCAGCGTCCTGATCCAGGCTAGACGACGGCCGCAATTATTTCTCATACGCTTAACGATATAAAGCTTAACGACCTCGGCCTCTAAGCACTATCGCTACTAGGAGGGTCAACAGGGCAGCTAAGGAGTATCCAACCACGGGATATATCATGTATACGTTCACAGCCCCCTGGGAGTTCCGCTGGCCCGTGGGGTAAACTTTATGGCTGGACTGTGACGGGAAGCTCAAGTTCGCCCACTTCAGGGACTTCAGCTTACTTAACAACTCGTTGGTCACGTTGCTGAAGTAATTTGACAAGGAACTCCCCTTCGCGCTGACGGCGAAGGACGGAAGCACGGACGAGTTGCCTGGGTAGTAAGCTAGGACCACTGAGCCGTTATACCTAAACGATATCTCCCCCGACGAGTTCGTGTAGCCCACGAATATGGGTTTAACCAGGGAGATCTGCGATCCGTTCCCATTCATCGATACTTGAAGGGAGGGCGAATAGACCTCAATCTCTTGTCCCTTGAGGGGCTCTCCATCCGCGCAGAGCCTCGCTACCCAAAGGTCGGACCCTACTCTTTTCAATGAGAGGCTTGAAGGGTGCGGCCACAGGAGATAGCTATCGCTGAAGTTGCCGAGGAGGGCTACGCCCTCAAGCCCTAAGGGGCTAGTCACGTTGAAGCCGAAGGCGCCTTCTCCCGTCGATAGGCCTCTGCTGATAGCTATTGGGGCCGCCACCGCGGTACCGTTGTGGCTTAAGTAAAACAAGGAGGAGTTACCCTCCAGGTAAAGGTAAGCTACAGACCCCCCTCCTGAGCCGCCTATCACCAACTCAGCGTCCGCTGGTAGACCGTTCACTAGACCCCCTATCTGGAAGGTCGAATCGCGTAAGGGTAAGAACGTAAAGTTACTAATCCCGTTGACCCAATAGGATAGCCTGATCCCTTCCGAGCCGGAGCTGACGTTCAGGAACACGCGCAGGGGAAGGCTGGTCGAGAAAGGCTTTCCCAGGCCTACGTAGATCGCCAGACCGTCGTAATATGTATAGTTTTCCAGCGGTAAGGTGGAGCCACTGACGTTCCACACGTTTATCACTGGCGTCACGTTTACCTCGTTTCCTACCACGCTGATTAGGAGGACGTCCTGAACCCAGAGCCCGTCGGTCGTGTAAACGTTGAGCTGAACGCTGAAGGAATTACTGTCTAAGAAAGTTCCGTTCCTAAAGTAGTCACCGTAGACCTTGACTACCGATAGATTCATCCAACCGAAGACCTGAGTAGTATAAACGGGATTGAAAGAGTACTCCGCTATCCCCCTGGAGAGGGCGTAGGTCCCCGAGAACGAGACGGCAGGGGTAGCGAGGACTAGAAACGCTATAAAAACTAGCGTTATGGTTCTCATCGCTTCGACGAAGATCCCCTCCTTGACTTTTAAGCGTGTTCCAAAGCCGCTCACGAGAGCGTCGCGTTCGCCGCGGCGAGGTTGCTGTAGTTCGCGATTATTATGAGGCTCCCCGCGATGGCTAACGCGCCTAGGACGAAGTCGATGACGTATACTTTTGTCCTCTTGGCCACCTTCAGCAAGGCCCCGATGACCAGGAGCCCTGTAACGAAGGCGGTTAACACGGCGAGTACGACGCCCTCGGGAGTCAGCTGGGAGGCCACTGAGCCTATTTGGTGCCTGGTGAAGACCAAAGTGGCTCCGAAGGCCCCTAAGGCTGCCGGTATGTAAGCCAGGTATGAGTACCTGAAGGCGTCCTCTGGGGAGTAGCCCAGCAGCAGCATTGTCGAGACGGTCATCCCGCTCCTGCTCACTCCCGGCAGGGCCGCTAGGCCTTGCATCGCGCCGATAATTATCATGTCCCTCAGGTTCATCTCCCTGAAGGTCTTCTCCCTCCTCTTCTCTCTGGAAATCATGATGTAAATCCCGTCGCCGATCAGGATCAGCCCTAAAGCTAGCATCGGGTAGCCCACGTTGTACGCGTCTGAGAGAGCCTTCTCGCTAAGGAGGAAAAGGGGGACTCCAACGAATCCGGTGACTGCCGTGACCACGACGAGGTAAGTCAATAGCTTCCTGTCCCTGAAGACCCTAAGCACGTCCCTCCAGAAGTACGTCGCCGCTGAGCCTATCGACCCTATTTCCATGAACAGCCCGAAGGCGTAGGCCGTGGCTACCGAAACGTTTAGGAGTAGGGTGGAGACGAGCAGCACCTGAGTCTTGCTGCTTATGGGCAACCACTCCGAAAAGCCCTGAACGACGCCGATAACTACTGGGTCTAACGCGTTCATTGTGCACCGCTTTCAAGCTAACGGTTATGTAAGTTTAACCGTGACGGTCCCATTTCCTCACCCAGTTCTATTGATGAGTGACGCCATTATCGATGACAGAACAAAGAAAACCGAAAGGATCACTAAGTGGTTCACGAACGCCCCCTCGGGGCTCGGTCTCAGGTAGGAGTTCCACGCCAGGAGTAAGGCGATCACGTCGAGACCCAACGCTGCCAATTTCCTAACGATGCTTTTCTGTTTCATCCAAGCGTCAATACCCAAGAGCATAAAGGTTACGAAAAACGTCACGTAAAGAGTCGCGATAAAAACGATAGGAACAGCACCAGAGCTGGAGTAGATCATCAATAAAGAGGACGTAACGATCAGGGCGTTGAGCGCTATCACGATCATCCTGGAAAGCCCTCCTAACGGAGCCGAAACGACCGGGGCGAAGAGCGTGGACACCCCGAATCCTGAGGTGCCAGTAACTATTCTATAGGTCAACAAATATACAGAACTAACGTAAATATAACTAGATAATAAAGGTGCTAAAATAGAAAAGATAATCACGTTTTTAATCTTCTTGCCTCGGCTAGTCATCGCGAAAGTCCCTACAAACGAAAGGAGCGAAAACAGAACCACGCCCACCACGAAGTTGTACAAGAACCCCGTTAGGGGACTTGGGTACGCGAAGTCCTCAATGGGGTTGAAGGGGGAAGTGGCTACGAGCAAGCCTTCGTAAGCCTGGGAGGCGTTGAGTGGAAGCCCCTCGAGGGAGGCGTTTAAGATTTCGTTGAAGTACGGGAGGTCTATCAGAAACGTTGCTGCGTATAGGATCGCGTAAATTACCATGAACTTTACCCAGATCTTGAGGACCTCGTGAAGCTCGCCCAATCCGTCCTGCTGTTTCATAAGCAGTTCTAATAAGCGGGGTCAGCAGGCCTTCTGCTACCTAGTCCCTTATAAGCGGTTAAGGGGGCTTAATATCTCCAATCGTGAGGGGCCTTTTAGTTCTGCTGATAGTCATGATCATCGGGATTCTCGCCTATTCTACAGGTCTCTTCGGGCTGGCCAGCGGGAAGATAACGTTAGCTCACCTGTTTAACGAAACTATAACGGTGAGCTCCTCTGCCCAGGCCACCGTTTACAGGGAGGTGACTCTGCCAGAACCAGGACTCGTGAACATAACGGTGATTTCGGGGAACCCCGTGAGCGTGAACGTGATCAACGGAACTAAAGCAGTCGATTTGGGA
>Ga0081534_100216_pt1 | contig 20432 bp, 18 predicted proteins | sample MonGeyMetagenome_FD_71019 | JGI IMG/M metagenome (GOLD analysis project Ga0081534, IMG submission 71019) | Hypoxic/sulfidic aquatic microbial communities from Monarch Geyser, Yellowstone National Park, USA - MG (SPAdes) v1 (version 2) | ecosystem: Environmental > Aquatic > Thermal springs > Hot...
GAGCTTGGAGGGGCCCCATATGAGGAGGATGACCACGGCGATCAGTATTATGAGCCAGTCCTGGCCCGTGATGAACAGCCACATATACGGCCAAACCCCACAACCATAAAAACCTTTCGCGCCAACCCGACGCAGGCTTTGTCGAAACTAGGCTTTCCTTATGTCGTGCACATAGTCGTAGAGCTCCAGGACGTGCTTGCCTATCTTCCCCTCGCCTACGAGCCGTTCCACCTGCTGACGCGGGGCGAACATCGCGCGCAGCGCCGTCTCGCGCTCCTCCTCCGGCAGAGGCGCCAGGGCCATGATGAGGCGGCCGCCGTGCTGTAGATACATGGGCGATTTCAGCTTGGCCTTGAGGATGTCCATTATGACCGGCGCGAAGGCCCTGTCGAAGCGGGGCTGGTTGTCCGCCACGGCCTTCTCGACCTCCTCCACCCACAGCGACTCGACGATCCTCCTCGCCGTCTCCCTGGGGCTTTGAAGCCTGAAGGGCCCCGACATGTAGGCGCCGCGAAGCGCCTTCTTAACCCTGTCTGCGAACCTCTGCAGTATCCTCTCGGCGGCTATTCTGTCCAGGTCGTCGTAGAAGGCGTAGGTCCACTCCATGTGGAGGTCCCAGAGCTTGTCGAAGAGCTCCTCCGTGAACGGCGTGCCTGCCGGCACCTTGATCCTATCCTCGGCGGGGATCACGCCGAGGGGGGTCCTGGCCGGGCCCTTGAGTGCGCCGTCCTTGGTGACCGCGGCCCTGTGGCGCAGCAGGGTCCACAGCCATGTGGAGAATATGCGGTACGTGGCCAGGTCGTTCATGAACCTCTGGCCGAGCTCGTAGTCGTCTATGGCGGCGGCCAGGTTGCCGTTGAGCAGCTGGAAGCCGTAGTTGGCGGCCATGTAGAGGGCGTGTTGGATGTGCTCTGCCGTGATGTCGCCCTTCGGCGGCTCGTAGAGGGCGGACCAGAGGTCCCTCCCGCCCCACAGCTCGGGGTTGCCCAGCAGCTTCTCAGGCGTGTCCAGCATGTCGGGCCTCACGACCCATGGGGTGATGTTGCCCTCCCCGTCTATGAGGCCGAGGCGCTGGAAGAGCTGCCTCTCCTGCTCCGTCAGGCCGCTGTCCACGGCGGGTATCTTGACGCCGTCCACCTCCACGTACTTGACGGGGCGGTTCACCATGGCCTGCAGCTCCTGGAGGCTGGCCCTAAGGGGCTCGGCGCCCGCCTTGACGTAGGACTCCTCGGGCGTGGCCACCCAGCTCTGCCTGAAGAGGTCGAAGAGCCTCCCCTTGACCTTCCCCTCCAGGACGTCCCTGAGCGTGACCCTCTTCGCCGGCTCCTCCGCCACGAAGATGAGGCCTATCAGCCTCTCCCTCAGCTTGTCGAGCCAGATGCCCCTCAACGCCCTGGCGTTGTAGCGCTCTCTGCCGTAGGGGTCTCCCTCCCTGTAGAGCATGACGGCCGCCATGCCTCCGACGGGGCCGGCGTTGAGCTCGCCGTTCTTCCCGAGGCCGGCCATGAGGCACATCAAGGCGTTGTACCTCTGATACGCCATCATTATGGGGTGCGTCATCGTGATGTTCTGGGGGTCCGGGTACACCGCCTCGTCCTTCCACATCTCTATGAGGGAGCCCAGGTAGTCCCACCTCCCGTTGTTGCTCTTCACCAGCCGCTCCCGCCAGATCCAGAAGATGACGGGCAGATACCGGCCGGCCATGGCCTCCTCGTACAGCATCGCTATCTTCAGCTCGCCCCTCCTGAGGCCCAGCCTGTCCTCGACGAGCCTCAACAGCTTCTCCACCACCAGCGCCTCGGCGGGGGTCTGCGTCTTGGGCACGTAGAAGTAGACGCCGGACCCGGCCCTCTTGAGCAGGTCGTAGTTGTTGACCGTGTACATCACCACGGAGGTTATTATGGCGGGGATCGGCCTCCCGTCGACCCTAACGTCGAAGTCGAGTATGTGGATGCCCGGCACCCTGTGTATCAGCGTGGGCCACCTCCCCCTGGGCTTCCTTATCCTGTACTCCTTCCCGCCCTCCACGTAGGGGTCTGGCACGTCGCCGCTCAACACCCTCCTGACCACCCTCCTGGCCTCCCACACGGCGGCCACTGCCCTTCCTGACCCCCAGGGCACGAACCAGGCGGGCGACGCGTCCTCCTCGTCCTCCATCATGACGGCGACGTCGGCGTTTATCTGGTGGATGGCCCTGCTCATGGGGTACCAAGGCCCCGTGATCTCCAGCCCCGGGTTCTTCAGGGGGTGCAGATCGTCCGGCACAGGCGCGTTCCAGTTGAGGCCCCACCTAAGCGGCGTGTCCCTCCCCAGGAAGTTGTCGATGAGGCCCTGCACGATCTCCCTGAACGTCCTCCTGTTGCCGTCCGCGTCCACGAACACGTCGTCCCACCGCGGAAACGCCCCCTTCTCCCTCACCGGCCTCCTGTCCTCAAGCCACTCCCGCCTGGCCCTCACCGCCCTATCCACGTCGTCACGGAGCGCCCTCGCGACCTCCTCCAGCAGCTCCTCCACGACGACCCTCCGCCCGTTCACGGACTTCTCGCCGAACAGATCGGCGAACTCCCTCAGAACCCTCTGGTTGATTTCCAACATATACCCCAGGACGTAGAGTAAGTTCTTAAGCCTTACTCGACTATCTTGCCGGGGTTGAAGATGCCGTGGGGGTCGAATATGCGCCTGATCTCCTTGTAGATGCGGAGGGCCGAGGCGGAGCCCTTGGCCTCCATGGCCATCTTCAGCATCTCCCTCTTGTGTACCCCTATGCCGTGCTCGGCGCTTATGGTTCCGTCGTACTTTATGGCTATCTTGCCGAAGTGCTCGAAGAGCTCGATCGCCCTCTTCTTCTGCTCCTCGTTGCTCTTGTCGAACCAGAGCGTCGGGTGGATGTTCCCGTCGCCCACGTGGCCGCCGGTTATGGTCGGGACGCCGTAGAGCCGCACGGCGTCCTTGACCTCGCGCATGGCCTCCGGCAGCTTGGACGTGGGCACCGCCACATCGGCCATCATTATGACCGCGTTTCCGCCGTACGACTCCACCGCGCGCTTCACCGGGGCTGGATAGAGGAGCCTCCTGGGCTCCAGCAGCTTGAAGAAGTCCCCCCACTTGGCGGCCTCGGCGACCACCTTGCCGCGGTTCCCCTCGGCCACCTCCCTGAGGCGCGTCAACACCGTCTGCTCCGAGCCCGCGCTTATGTCCGCGCCCATCCACAGCGTGTACTTCCTGCCCAGCCCCACCAGGTCCGACCCGTCGTCGTCCATGAACTCCGCCACCATCAGCCAAAGCCTTCTACGCCTCGCCTCGACCACCGTGTTCGCGAGATCCACTATGTCGTCGTACTGGGCTACTATCCCCACGAAGGCCTCTGGGAGCGGGGCCAGCCTCACCGTGGCCTCCGTTATGACGCCGAGCGTGCCCTCGCTCCCGACGAAGAGGTGAAGCAGGTCGTAGCCCTCCCTGCACTTGAGGGTGCGGCAGCCCACCCTTATCCTCTCGCCGGTGCCTATGACCGCCTCCAGGGCGAGGACCCAGTGCGGGGCCGGGCCGTACTTGGCGCCCTTGACCCCGCCGCCGCCGTTTATTATGGAGCCGCCGACGGACGCCGTCTTCGACGACGCGGGGTCGACCGGCCACTGCAGGCCGTAGCGCATAAGCTCCAGGTTGAACTCGTCGATCTTTATGCCCGGCTGGACCACGGCCAGCCAGTCCACGTCCGACACCTCCAGGATCCTGTTCATGCGCTCCGAGGACAGCACTATGGTGTTCTTCGCGACGGTGGCCGCGTTGCCCGAGAGGCTGGTGGAGTGGAAGACGGGCGTGATGTACAGCCTGTTCTTTATGGCGTAGTCGACCACGTTGACCACGTCGTCGGCGGATTCCGCGTAGACCACGGCAAGCGGCAGCTCGAACTCGAACGAGGCGGGGTCGCGGGCGTAGATGCGGCGTATGTCGGGGTCCGTGACGACCTTATCTTCGCCGAGCGTCTTCCTCAGATCGGCGAGGCTTGAGGACATTAATATCTCTACTTCTTGTTCTTATATATCTTCTCCTCGAGAATATATGCTTTAAAATCATGGATAACTTCAGCAATCTTTATACCGGCAGGGCATTGCACATCGCAAGCCCTGCATGCTAGACATGTCATGATGCCCATATACGCCGCCTCGGAGAGCCCCCCGTCGAAGTTCCTTATCAAGTTGATGCGGCCCCTAGGCCCGAAGTGCATCATCCTCATGGTCCTATACGTGGGGCAGGCGTATTCGCAGAACCCGCAGAACTGGCACTTGGAGGCCTCGGCCCTCAGCTCGGCCAGGTTCATAGGAGCACCTCGGCCATGTGGTACAGCTCCACCTCGCCCTCGGAGGCGCGCTTGAGGTTGACGTAGCATATCGGGCACTGCACCACCACCTTCCTCGAGAGCTTGGCGAGCTCTCTGACCCTCGCCTTGGCTATCTGCCTCGCGACGCCGGGGAAGGTGGACTCTATGGGCCCTCCGCAGCATCCCGCCGTGTCCCTCCCGGTGATGTAGGGATCCTCCACGGGCTTGCCGGCCGCCAGGAGCTGCCTAACCCTCTCGTACTTCCCGAGGAACCTGGCGTAGAGGCACGAGTCGTGGATCGCGAAGCCTTCGATGGAAACCCCGCCCGGCTTTATGAGGTCCAGATAGCTGACCACCTCTAGGTCGAACCCCTCCACGTACTTGGGGTAGATCTTCTCCAGCACGTGGTGGGTATGGGGATCCACCGTGATTATCCTCCTCACGCCGCGCTTCTTGAAGTACTCGGCCGCGCGCCTCGCGTATCTGGCGAAGTCGTCGACGAGGCCCAGCTCGTAGAGGAGGGCGCCGGAGTATATCTCTCTGTCCAGAAGGCCGAACTCCACCCCGGCCCTCCTCAGGAGCTCGTAGATCCTCCTCATTATCGCGTCGGCCCTCTTCACCTCCGCCTCGTCGGGCCTCAGGAGGAACCCGCCGAGCGCCCTCGTCCCCACGGAGGCCAGCCGCGCCATCACGCCGCCCTTCGTGACCCCGAACTTCTCCAGGTTCTCCACGGCCCTCTCGATCACCGGAGCTATGTGGTACATACAAGATGTATATAGGATGGTGGAGCTCGGGCCGACCTGCAGGTCCTTCTTCCAGCCTTCACATAGGTCCTCCTTGATGGGGAAGGGAAGCCAAGACCTCTCCAGGCTGTCGACGACGATCTCGCGGAGTTGGGAGATCCACTCGACGGACATGGCTACAGTACCTTTCCCGGATTAAATATGTTGTACGGGTCGAACACCTTTTTTATCTGGGCCATTAGATTGTATAAAACTACATAGTTTCCTTGGTTCTTTGCGGCTAGCGACTCCTTCAACAGCTCCCTCTTCTGAGTCCCGATCCCGTGCTCCGCACTCACAGTTCCCCTGTATTTGATGCCGACCCTGCCGATCTCCTCGAACAATCTCAACGCCCTCTCCACCTCCTTTTTGTCGGACTTGTTGACCCACATGGTCGGGTGTATGTTGCCGTCCCCGATATGCCCGCCGATCACCATCTTTATGCCGTATCTGTCGCCCAGCTCCGTCAAGTCCCTGACGGCGTTCGGCAACCTGCTCATGGGCACAGCGATGTCCTCTATGAACACCAGGGCGTTGTTTCCATAGTCGCCGAAAGCCGCCTGCAGAGCGGCGTTGTACAGGCGCCTTCTGGGCTCCAGCAGCTTGTTGAATTCCCCCAGAGAGTACGCCACGCCCACGACCTCGCCGCGGTTTTTCGCCACGCTGTTTTTAAGCTGCTCCAAGACGTTGCCCTCGCCTCCAGCGTTGACGTCGACGCCCACCCATAGGTGGAATTTATTATCGAGGCCGACGAGCTGGGAGAGCCTCCCGTCGAGAAACTCGTTTATCATGGTCCACAGCTTCGCTTTCCTTATGTCGATTACGGTGTTTACAAGATCCTCGACGTTGTTGAACTGCCCAAGCACGCCCACAAACGACTGGGGCAGCGGCGCCAGCCTCAGCGCAGCCTCAGTAATCACCCCCAACGTGCCCTCGCTGCCGATGAAGAGCTGGAGGAGGTTGTAGCCCTCGCGGCACTTCACCGTATAGCAGCCCACGTTAATCACGTCGCCCGTCCCGATCACGGCCTGGAGGGCCAGAACCCAATGCGAGGCGGGGCCGTACTTGGCGCCTCTGACTCCGCCGCCGCCGTTCGAAATGGCGCCGCCTACCGTGGCCGCCTTGGAGGAAGCCGGATCCACGGGCCACTGCAGGCCGTATCTGGCGAGCTCCAGGTTGAGCTCGTCTACCCTGATGCCGGGCTGCACGCGCGCGTACCAATCGACCTCGGAGACCTCGATGATGTTGTTCATCTTGGCCATGGAGATCACTATAGCGTCGGGGGTTTTGGGAGCCGCGTTTCCAGATAGACTGGTGGAGGCCCCGACCACTATGACCTTCTTGTTGTACCGAATGGCCAGCTTCACTACTTTAGCCACCTCGTCGACATCGACGGGCTCCACAACGGCGAGAGGGAGCTCCCCGGGCTCGAAGGACGCGTCGCGGCTATACAGCCTCAATACGTCGGGATCCGTATGGACCCTCTCGCCCGCGATTCCCTCAAGAGCACGGACCACTTCCGCGGTCATGTGACAATGGTCGGCTACTATTTATAAATTTTCTTATATTTATAAACAACTTATTTACGTACAGCTGTTGATATTATAATACTAATATTTTTTGTTCATTATTGATAATTATAGATTTAATATTACACATATAACTTATTGTTATAACAAAATTATATTTTTCATAATGTGAATACATCGTGGCTACAGTCATATATATCATAGGAATATTTAAAAATACAAAAATTATGGATCCTATGGTCTATGTACAACCGAAACTGTTTTGGGGGAACGTCGGGCTGACGTTGATAATCGACCTGACTCCGGTGTTGATGCTGTTTATTCTGCTGGCCGTCTTGAAGATGTCCTCGTGGAAAGCCACGTTGATTACATCGATCGCCACGTTGATCTTGGCGATCGCCATCGGCGTGCCCGCCGACGGCGCGGTGTCCGCGTGGCTCATAGGGGCGCTTTTCGGCCTATGGAGCATCTCGTGGCTTATATTCTGGGGCATAACGTGGTTCAACACATGGCGTCTGACCGGGCACCTGGACGCCTTCACCTCGTGGATGTTGAAAAACATCACTAACGACGTGAGGATCATCGCCTTGACTATCGCGTGGGCCTTAGGGGCGCTGATAGAGGGGCTGATAGGTTTCGGCACCCCGTGGGCCTATCTCGTGCCTATACTCATATCGCTGGGATTGCCGACCCTCAGGGCGCTGACCGTCATGGCTATAGCCAACACGGCCCCTGTGGCTTACGGCGCCTTCGGCATCCCCATAGTCACTCTGGCGGGGGTGGCGGGCCTTCCGCTGATAGCCACATCGGGCGCCGTTGCCCACATCGTGGCCGTGCTCGCGTTCGTCATAGTGTTCGCTATATTGACTTTGATAGATGGGTGGAGGGGCATAAAAGAGGCTTGGCCGGCGGCGTTAATTGGGGCGTTGGGGTATGTGCTCGGCCAATTCACCACCGCCGTCTATGTAGGGCCCTATCTGGCAGATGTCATGGGGTCGATCATCGCATTTCTGTTCCTAGTTGGGCTGGCGAAGGTCTGGCGGCCTAAACATATAGTGCCTCCGCCCGCCATTAAGGTGAGCGACGTCAAGGATCGGGGGGCCGTGGCGAGGGCGTGGGCGTCGTTGATACTCTTCGTGACCGTAATGGGGCTTTGGAACTCCCCGATTTCCCCATTGAAGTGGGTCGTCGCCACCTTCAGCGTACCGGCATACTCCGAGGTTCTGCACAAGCAGGTGTCGGTTTCCTACGCCTTCAACGTCCTTGTAACGGGCACCTCGGCGCTGGCGGCTTGGCTTATAACCCTGCCGCTGATGAAGGCGGGCGTGAAGGACGCCGTGAACGCGTTAAAGGCCACGTGGAGGCAGACGTGGGGGGCCGTCTTCACGGGCATCTTCGTCATAAGTCTGGCCTTTGTCTTCAACTACAGCGGGATGGCGTACAGCCTGGCGTACCTGACGACGGGGGTGGGGCTCTGGTTTTTGGCAATCTCGCCGTTCCTAGGCTGGCTGGGCGCGGCGCTGACCGGCAGCAACACGTCGTCCAACGCTCTGTTCGGGCCGTTCCAGGCCGCCATGGGGCAGCTCCTCGGCCTGCCGCCGCTCCTCCTGCCCTCGACCCAGACGGTTGGCGCCGAGCTGGGGAAGCCCGTGGCCCCGCAGACCGTATCCGCCGGCGTATCGACCACCGAATACGTGAGGCGGGAGGGCGAGATCATCAGAAACAACATGAAATACTCCATAGCCCTCGTCTTCGTGCTGATCATAATAGGCGTCCTCTATTGGCTGATATATCCCTGGCCGTTCATCGTGTCGAAATAAGTCCGATTGGAGGCCGAAACCCAGTGGGTTTTTCTGATGTGGAGAAAACTAGGTGATTTGTATTCCGTTTACAATTACAAGCCCTCTTTCCTTTACCTCGCCGATGGGCTTGGGATTGTGGGGTTCCAGGTGGGCTAGGGCATGTTCCAGGTTGTCTCTGTCGGTGTAGACCACCATGCCCATGCCCATGTTGAAGACCCGGTAGGCCTCGGCGGGATCTACGCCGCGTTTGATTATCTCCCTGAATATGCAGGGGGGCTCGAAGGCGATCTCGGCGCCGAGTTCCCCGAGCGCCTTTTTGAGCTTGCGGTAGGCGCCTCCGGTTATGTGCACAGCCCCTCCGACGGCGCCCGCCTCCAGCGCCCTCAAGACCGGGGTGTAGTCGGCGACCTCGGCGAGGAGCAGGTCGGCGGCGCGGGCTCCGCAGACCTCCTCCTCCGGCTTGAAGAGCCGGCGGAGCAGGCTGTAGCCGTTGGCGTGGGGGCCCGTAGAGGGGAGGCCTATGAGGACGTCGCCGGAGCGCGGGGGCCTGGTCCCGGCCGTGCGGACGGCCAGCACGGTGCAGGCCACGTCTATGCCCGCGACCACGCCCGGGAGGACGGCCGTCTCGCCGCCGAGGAGGGCCGCCCCCACCTCGCCGGCCTTCGAGGCGACGCCCGCGACGACGCGGGGGGCCTTGTCCAGGTGCTGGGGCTCCACGGCCACGTAGTCCACCACTGCGACTGGCTTGAAGCCGTCGCAGACCACGTCGTTCACGTTCACGGTCACGCAGTCGCGGCCCGCAACCTCCAGGCGGTCCTGCTGGAGGGCCAGGACGGCCTTGGTGCCGACGCCGTCTACGTGGATCGTCGCCTCGGCGCCGCCGAGCTGGACCCAGCTGGTGTATAGCCCGCGGATTCCGCCTATGTGCCCCGCCACCTCCCTGTGGACGGCCCAGTGTTTGTCCAGATCGACGCCGGCGTCCCTGTACCTCATGGCCTCATGCAGAGGGTGCAGACCCGCTTGTGCTTAACTGCCTCCTCCAGCTCGTCTGGGGTGAGGTACGTGAGGCTGTCCACCTCCAGGACGTCCTTGACGTCTTCGGGGCGCACCCAGTTCGCGATCATGTGGCTCTCCGGGGGCATCTTGACGCCGTGGGGGCACCTCCTCCTCAGGGGCGGCGCGGCGAGCGCGGCGCATCTCCCGGGCATGACCGCCTCGCACACGCCCCTCCCCGTAATAGGCGTGCCCATACCCACGCGGCACCTCGGCGGGCTGGACTCCCTGCTCTCCATGGTCCAGATGCCCCGCGGCACCCCGGTCGCCACGGTGGCCATAGGCGGCGCCGCCAACGCCGCTTACCTCGCCGCGAGGATCCTAGGCGTGAAGTACCCGGAGATCAGGGAAAGGGTGAGGAGACATATGGCGCAGATGCGGGATGAGGTCCTGTCCAGAGGCCTCATAAGGTCCTTTAAGCTGTAAAGTAAATATAAACGACGAGCAGGACAGCGATAGAAACAATTTTTAAACCGTTTATTTAATAGCCCATGCGCCTCCTGGTGCTCGGAGGGGGGCAGCTGGCCCTCATGATGTGTTGGGAGGCCGCCAGGCTGCCGCTTAGGTTCGTCGTCTACGAGGAGGACCCCAGGGCCCCCGCCTTCAGGTGCGCGGAGATGGCGGCGGATCCGCTCAGCGCCGTGGATGAGGCGGACTACGTCACCTTCGAGTTTGAAAACGTGAGGCTCGACGCGGCGGAGTACGCCCACAGGCAGGGCAAGCTCAGACCGCACCTCGACTACCTCCTGCTCAAGAAGAACAGGATCGAGGAGAGCGAGACGCTCCAGAGCTTGGGCATCCCGGTGCCGCGGTGGACCGTGGCGAGGAGCCCGGCCGAGGCCTTGGATGTCGCCAGAAAGCTCGGCAGGGCGATGGCCAAGTGGCCCGCCGGGGGCTACGACGGCAAGGGCCAGTACCTGTTGCCCAAGGAGGTCCCCGAGGGGTCGCCCCTACTGGTTGAGGAGTACGTAGAGGTCAGGAGGGAGTTCTCCATAGTCGCCGCGAGGTCCGAGGAGGGGGATATATACTTCTACCCGCCGGCTGAGAACCACTACGTAGACGGCATACTCGTGTGGAGCTACGCCCCCACGCGGGCGCCGCCGGAGGCCTATGGATACGTGGAGAGGATCCTGGAGTGGCGGAGGTATGTGGGCGTCCTGGCCGTGGAGTTCTTCGAGGACAGGGATGGGCGCATCCTCGTCAACGAGATAGCTCCCCGCGTCCACAACACGGGCCACTGGACCTTGGAGACGGACGCCTCGCAGTTTGAGAACCACGTGAGGGCCGTGTTGGGCCTGGGCATCCGACGGCCTAGCGCCGCGGCGCCGACCGCCATGGTGAACATCATAGGAGTCGCCGCCCCGCCCATAAGGGAGCTGGAGCGCCTGGGCAAGGTCTACTGGTACGGCAAGGCCGAGGCGCGGCCGCGGCGCAAGATGGGCCACGTGAACATAACCGCCCCCACCGCCGAGGAGGCCAAGGCGAGGGCCGGCGCCGCGCTGAAGATCCTCTACGGCAGAGAATTCCCACGTCTGGTCATGAGGCCCCGCGCCGCCCCAGCGCGGCCGCCGTCGCGGCGGGAGGAGGCGGGGCGAACAACAGGTTAGCCCTCACGGTGCGGGGCGACTTGCATCCTAGGGGACGACACGCCGAGCGGCGGGAGGAGCGCCGCCTCCACGGCGGAGGCCGCGGCGAGCGGGGCCGGCGACCTGTCGAAGCCCTCGGGCGACGCCGTGGCTCGTCCCGTCCGCTTCGTCGATCCGTCCAGGCCGACGCGGTGAGGGCATACGATAGATATATCTGAGGTCCTTGAGTAGGGTATGAGCTGGGATGTGGCCATCGAGCGGGCCAGAAGCTCGATAATGCCGAAGACGTACGACGCGCTTGCGCGCTACGGATATCTCCAGGATCTGCGCAGAGAGGTCAGGAAGGCCAAGGAGGAGGTCGTGAAGAACCTCGACTTCTACATCGAGGAGCTCCGGAAGTCGGTCGAGAGGATCGGCGGCAGGTTCTACCTGGCGGGAGACGGCAGGGAGGCGGCAGACGCCGCGGCCAAGATAGTGGGGAGAGGGAAGGTCGTGGTGATGGGCAAGAACAACGTGGCGAACGAGACCGGGCTCCATCGGAGGCTGGAGGAGGAGGGCAACGAGGTCTGGGAGACCGACCTGGGGGCGTTCCTCGTCCAGCTCAGCGGCGAGGAGGGGTCCCACATAATAGCGCCCGCCATACATCTGACCCGCGAGCGGGCCGCCGAGCTTCTCAAGGAGAAGCTGGGGATCGAGGCGCCTCCCGACCCCGTCGCCATAGCGCAGAGGGTTAGGGAGTTCCTCCGGGAGAAGTTCATGAAGGCCGACGTGGGCATTACGGGCGCCAACGCCCTGGCCGCCGACACGGGCGCCGTGGTGCTGGTCGAGAACGAGGCGAATATACGCATCACGTCCGCGTTTCCGCCCGTCCACATCGTGTACGACGGCGTGGAGAAGATAGTGCCGACGTTGATACACGCCCTCTACGTCGCCAGCGTCCAGGCTGCGTACGCCGGGCTCTATCCCCCCACGTACATCAACGTCTCGGCGGGCCCCAGCTCCACGGCCGACATCGAGATGCACAGGGTGTCGCCGGCCCAGGGGCCCAAGGAGTACCACGTGGTGCTTGTGGACAACGGGAGGAGGGCGGCGGCGAGGGACCCGGCGCTGTGGGAGGCGCTTCTCTGCATTAGGTGCGGGCGGTGCCACCTCCACTGCCCGGTGTACCGGGCGTTGGGGAGGGACTTCGGCAAGCCGCCGTATACGGGCCCCATGGGCGTCATGTGGACCGCCGTGACGAGAGGCATAGAGGAGGCGGGGCCCCACGCCCTGAAGTGCGTCCACGCGGGCAACTGCAAGGAGGTATGCCCCATGGAGATAGACATCCCCCAGATAATCCAAGAGGTGAAGAGGAGGTATCTAAAGGCGCACCAACCTTCATAATATATTGTATATTCAACGACTGTCTTTTCCGCCGGTGGGGCTCCTCCGGCCCGGGCCCTCGCGGCGACTATCGCGGGGGCGGGGCGTAGCCGTGGATCGGGAACCTTCTGAACGCAATCACGGCGTTCCTCTGCCTCGCGTAGGCGGCCAGCTGCTCTAGGTTTGCCGCGGGCACGTAGGCTATCCTCCTGCTGTCCATGAGGACGCCCAGCATTGCGGTCTCGTTGGGCCTGATTACGCCGAGCTCCCTAAGCCTCTGTATCAGGTCGACCACGTGGGCCCTCCCGTCCATCTCCACGACGACCTCCCGCCCGTTGTCCAGATCGAGGAGCTTGATCTGCATACTACCTGTCCGCCTCGGGCGGGAAGTAGCCGAACGACATATAGACGGCGGGCATGTCGGCGAGCCTGCCGCCCTTCATCGCCTCGACCATCGCGCGGAGGTTGCGCCAGCTGGGCGTCACGAAGCGCATTCTATAGATGCGCTGAGAGCCCGTGGCCCAGAGGTGGATCAGCGTGGCCCCCCTCGCCGCCTCGACGAGGGCCAGATACTCCCCCGGCTCCGGGTACATGTAGGTGTAGACGCCCAGGATCCCGCCTATCCCCTCGCGTCTGTACTCCGGGTTTCTGAAGAGAAGCGCCTCGTCGATCACGTCGCCGTCGGGGAGGCCCCTCAGCAGCTGCTCCACCATGGACATGGACTCCTGTATCTCGCGCCACCTCACCAGCGTCCGCGCCCAGGCGTCCCCCGCCTTCTCCCTCGCCGTCTCGAAGTCGATCTCGCCGTAGGCGTCGTAGGGACGGGCCTTACGCACGTCGTAGTCCACGCCGGAGGCTCGGGCGAAGGGCCCCACGACGCCCAGCTCCGCCGCCCTCTTCGCGTCGATCGCGCCCACGCCCTCCAGCCGGGCCCTGGTGACGGGGTTGTCTAGGAAGAGGGTCTTGAAGTCCCTCAGCTTCCTTCTGGTGATCTCCAGGAGGCGCCTCACAGCCTCCACGTGCTCGGGCCTCAGGTCGCGCCGCACGCCGCCGGGCACCGGGTAGGCTATCGTGGTCCGCGCCCCCGTTATCTTCGCGAAGACCTCCGCGTACATGTCCATGAGGGCGAAGCCCCACATGAACGCCGTCGTGTGGCCCAGGAAGACGCCCAGCAGGGCCATGTCGTAGAGGTGGGTCCTGATCCGGCTGAGCTCGGCCATCATGGTGCGGATATACCTGGCGCGGGGCGGCGGCTCGAGGCCGAGCGCCCTCTCCAAGGCCAGCACGAGGGCGTAGGTGATGTTCATCGAGTCCATGATGGAGGCCTTCTCCACAAGCGGCACCAACGTCCAGTAGGGCCTGTTCTCCGCCAGCTTCTCGATGCCCCTGTGCACGAAGCCGGGGTCCGGCACCACGTCGACTATGAGGTCCCCGTCGAGTATCACGAAGAGCCTCATGTGGCCCGAGCCGGGGTGCTGCGGCCCCACGACGAGGGTCATGCCCCGCCTCCCTCCTCTCAACTCCTCCTCCGACTCCACGAAGAAGGTGCTGCCCGCCTCGACGTTGAAGGGCCACTCAGCCCTCTGCATGGTCTATCCGGTCCTGGACTTTGGCCACTGCCTTGAGGACCGCCTCGGGGGTCGGGGGACAGCCGGAGACGTAGGCGTGGACCGGCACCACCTTGGCGGCCGGCACCATGTGGTAGCTGCCGTAGAAGACGCCGCCCTTCATGGAGCAGGCGCCCATGGCGATCACGTACTTGGGCTCGGGCATCTGCTCGTATATGTATTTTACGAACTTCGCCATCTTGAGGGTGATGGTGCCCTCTATTATGATGATGTTGCTCTGGCGGAGGCTCCCCATGGGCAGCATGCCGAACCTCTCCGCGTCGTAGGCGGAGCCGAAGAGGTGGCCTATCTCCACGCCGCAACAGGCCGTGACGAGGTGCGGAGGCCAGAGGGACCACTTGGCGCCCCACCTGGCCGCCCTCGAAACGGCTTGAGAGACCAAGGCCCTCATCATGGTCAACCCTTTATGTTTTTATAAATATTTCTGAAATTTTATATAATTAGAAATTCCGGGTGCGGGAAGGTCCGTTTAGCCAACTGCCTAACTCCATCTTCTCACGTCAGCCAGCAGCTTGAAGTAGCGCCACGCGATGGCCGCGATGGCCATAAGCGTAAGGGCCAGGGCCGCCGCCAGCGGGATGAGGGCCGCCCGGCCGGCATGCGCCGTCAAGACGGCCACGAGGGCCAGCCCCATCACAGCCTCGACGGCCGTGACGAGGTAGATATAGCCGAAGTACTGCATGAGGAGGCGCCTCTGGACGGGGCCGTAGGGCGGCCCGCCCGCCTCGAACCTCCTCTCCTTGACCTCGGAGGGGCGCCTCGGCGAGAACAGGTAGCCCGCCAGGACCAGGAGCACTAGCACGGCGAGGAATAGGGCTATGAAGAGGGCCGCCGCTACCATATCCACGCCGCCGCGATGGACCAGAGGGCCGCCGCGATGGAGAGCGCCAGCAGCTTCCCCCACCCTATCCTGAGCGCCTGGTCTATCCGGTAGCGGGGATATATGGCGCGCACCAGCATCGCCGGGAGGAGGAAGACCCCCATCTTGGCCAAGGTGGCGAATACGCCGAGGATGCCCGCCGCAGGCAGCCAGCCGCCGAGGAACAGCACGGCCCCCAGGAGGGAGAGGACGTAGAGCTTGACGTAGTTGGCGCCGAAGGCGTAGATGAAGAGGGTGGAGCCGTACTCAGTGTAGGGGCCCACCACCACCTCGGGCTCGGCCTCGGGTATCTCGAAGGGGAAGCGGGTCGTGGCCATGAGGAGGGCCACTAGATATACGGCGAAGGCGAGGGGGTTGAGGATGGCGCCCCAGGCGGCGGACTGGGCCTCCACGACCCCGTAGGGATCCGCCGTGCCGTAGAGGAGGAACATGGACAGGGCGGAGAGGAGGAGCGGCACCTCGTAGGCGGCCGTCAGCAGTATCTCCCTCACGGCGCCTATATAGGTGAACTTGTCGGCCTCGGTCCACGCCATGGCCACCACCAACACGGCGACCAGCAACACCAGCACCACGGCTATGGCGAGCCCGTACGGATGGGGCGCCATCACGACGCCAGGCGCCGCCGCTATGAAGACGACGGGGAGGCCCTCGGCGAAGAAGAGCAGGATGGGGGCGGCGGCGAAGAGGAGCCTGTTGGTGTGCCTCGGCAGCACCAGCTCCGAGAAGACCAGCTTGAGGAGATCCGCCACGGGCTGGAGGAAGCCTCCCAGGGGCTTCGAGACGTAGAGCGGCCCGTAGCGCCACTGCACCCGCGCCACGAGCTTCCTCTCCAGCCAGATGGCCACCACCAGGAACCCGAATATGCCCAGCACCCCTGGGAAGACCAGCGCGGCGATCAGATCGCCGGGGGGCGAGGGGTCCATGCGGGCCTCCACGGCCTCCTTAAAATCCTTGCCTTGTGTCAAGAGCTGTGGCGGGATTTGGGGACAGTAGTAAAACGAAATTTTAGATAAGTGACTTTGTGGAGGGGGGCGGCGATCACTAAGTCAAGACCACAGCCTCCGTCTTCGAAGAGCCGAGCGAGATGGTCCCCGACGACGCCGACATATTCCCCCAAGACGGCTAACACCTCCTCCATAGCCCTCCTCTTGATTAGGTAGGCACCCTTTGTGCGCCGCCTCGCGAGCCCCCTCTACTAGGCTCCTCATTATGCGGCGTTTCTGACGCTGACCAGCGTCGGCCCGGCCGTCTCAGCAAGCCTGGCCACGAGGCTCAGCTGTAAAAGCCTTCCTTATGCTCGTCGGAGTCGCGCTTGACGCCTCCGCCAGCCTCTTCAAAAGCCCCAGCTTCTTAAACGACGCCAGCCACAAAGCGGCCGCCGCAGAAACCCACGGGTTTTTACCGGTCAAAAGCCTTCTGTTCCTCTCCAGAAGCTCCACCGCAGACTTGACTATAGACGCCGGCAGGTTAACCCTAGCCGCCGGCGTCTTTACGTAATCCTCAACGGAGGGCCTCCTCCCCAGCCTCACTGCCTCCTTCAGCCTCCACGCCACCCCTCTAACCCGACGCTCCTCAGCCCTACTGCACTTCAGAAAGTCCTCCAGCGGCCTAGGCGCGCCGGCCGCCTTCGCGGCGGTCCGTAGCAAAGCCACAGCCACCACCTCCGGCGGAAAGCCAGCCACAAGGTCGAAATACCTCTTCACCAGGGATTCAGCCTCCTCAGCCACGCTCTGCGGCAGTCCGGCGCACTCCCTAATGCGCCTAATCTCCGCCCCGACTACAGACAGCCTCCTCTCGTCAACTTTCGAGTAAATAAAAGAAGAGGAAACGGCTAGAGGAGCCTCACGCATCCCCCAACCGCCATGGTGTACGCCAGCAAGCCTTTGGTCTGTATACGTGGAAATGTTGCGGATTTGGATGTTCTACATGCAGCGCATATGCAACACCACCAAACCCACCGGCATCTACAAATACAATAACAGGAGAACCAATATTCGTACAATCATATATAAATGCATATAATACAGCGTTTAATCAACAAACACCAGGTTTTACTACAAATTATCAAAAGGCTTTAAATAATTATTTACCCTTTACTTCTGGTGATATAAACAAAATTTTATACCTGGAACATTTGGATATGCAGAAGAATATGAAAATGTAGGTAATAGCCAGCCATGGTTTATTATCGATCACTTACAAGACAACCTAGATGTGTATTATGGACAACCTTATTTATTTGTTTCAGCTGGTTCGGGAGGAGGATCTGGTTTTATGTATTTAGATTGGGTCATAGTTACTTATGGGGTTCCATATGTCTTAAATATATCTTAAAAAATTAACTAGATGGATTAATATAGCTGTTAAAAGATGCCCCGAAAATATTGGTATTTATTCCATATGGAATTATGGTTCCATTAGACTGTACTAATATGTATCCTCCAAAGAAGCCTCTAATGAGATTGTATAGACTTGTTTGATATGCTACTGTTCCTGTTAAGTTTTCCCATTGAAATACTGGTGAGTTTCCTGGTAGTCCTGCTGCATATGTTCCTGGTGTATTCATTGCTGCTACAAAATTAGGTACCCATTTATCATATGTATAGAATCCCGCAATGTTTGCTGGGTTTATTTTATCTGCTTCTATTACATAATATGTTTGTCCATTTATTGTTACCTGTTGAATTGGTACCTGACCTTTAATTACATAGAAATCCTGCATATCTCCATTCAATTGATTATTCAATTGAACTATTTGCTCATGATTTTGAATTATTGTACTTGAGTACTGCCCATCCCATACTGCATTTTGTATTGTATTTCCATTAGGTAATATTAAATCACCTACAGGATCTGTATGTCCATTATAATTTATTGTTTGGCCATTTGGTACAAATGCTTCATACCCATTTTGAGATCCTACATACTGCACAGGCACCCGGTGCAACGTTGGTAGTACTAGAACCAATACAGCGGCTACAACAACGACGACAACAACCACGACACCAACTATTACATACTTCAACGCAACCATAACACCACCAAGGAAAACACACAATGGCTTATCTTTAAGCATTACGGCTTAAACAAACCACGCATGCTGAGAGGGATTACCTGCAGGGTTTGTCCACGCCAGGTACCTCCCGGTACCCTAATCATGGTCACTGGTAGGTGCTCAACCCCACAATACGACCAAGACCCAGCCTAACCACAACCGCGCTGGTAAGGCAATAACTGCACTAGGATTGATGCATTAACGCTCATCATCTACGCATCAATTCACCACCCTAGCTACAACCTTGATAACACCAACCATGCCAACTAGGCAATGAAAACAAGAACCCCGAGACTGACTCCCCAGGGCTAAACGTGGTAGAAGAAGAGCCTGGCGATGGCACGCCTAAACCCCTCACTCTTTAAGTCACAACACGCCCCGTAAGTCTCAAGGAACAACCTCGTGAGTAACTTACTACCGATGGCCTTCACAGCTCCCATGAGTGCGTGTGCCTTGGCTAGCTTCTGTGCTTTGGCTAACTCCTCATCGCCATTGATTAATGCGCGGAGCATTAGGGCTAACTGAGCCATCGAACTTCTGAGGGCTATTAGTTGGGCTAGGGACTTGCCATCAAGCCCACTCACCAAACCCTTAAACTCATTAATCAACGGCTCAGCGTCAAAACTAAGTCCCTTAAGCGAATTATTAAAAGCATTAATTACCCCTTCTCTTAGCTGTTTAACAGCAGCACTATCTCCCTTAACTGCCAAGACGGAATCTACGCAATCCTCATCGTTAAACTCTTCACACATCTCACTTTCATCCTCAGGCTTCGCAATACCAAGGGCAACCCTTAACGCAGGCAGGTACTTACGAAGTATTCCATATCCAAAGGCATTAATCAATTCCTCAGGGTTGACACTAAGCTTATCCTTAAGCTCGCTGCCTAGTTGGTCCTTCCTATCCTTTAAACCGAGTAGGGCGTTGAGTGTTAACCTAGTCAGAACCGAGACTCGCTTATTGGCGTTCAGCACCCACAAATGCTCCTCAAGCAGCTCGTTAATCTTTTTGTCATCACCCATTAGGGCTAGTGACACGAGGTAATTACCGAGCATGTTCGATACGATGCTGAGGTACCTAGCCGTGGGCATGAAATGCTCTTTACTAAAGGCCTCCTCGTACAATTGCCTAAACCCATTAACCAACTCATTGCCAACCAACGAGCCCTTAATCGCCCCAACACGCAATACCCAACCACGTGCAATTAGGTCGTTTTCATAGTCACCGATTTCCCTATACTCCTCAGCTGCCTCCTTAAATAGTCTCGCTGCCTTCTTAAGCTCGTTATTATTAAGCCTATAACGTGCCAATGCGTGCTTGAGACGTGATGCTGTCTCAAGGATTCCTTTCTTAACTGCCTCCTCATCAGCCTTGATATACTTGGACTCGATATAACTCATGAATTCCTTATCGCTCATCAACTTCTGAACCTCATCCCTCAACCTGCCTAGTTCCCCAAGGACCTTACTAGCCTTATCAACCACATTGATGCCTAGTTTCTCCTCCATAGGTCTCCTCACATACACATAATCTAACGCTGGGGCTAACGCATATACCCATGCTATGACGCCTAAGCTGGGACTGAGCTTGTCCAACTCATTGAGTAGGTCAGCGACCCTACTAACCGCACCCTTAACCTCATCATTATCGAAATATCTACGGTGTACCCAAAGCAGGTAGGCGTAGGCAATTATTGCATTTACGAGGGACCAGGCATACCCCTTAACCACATCACCGTAATCGTCTAAAATCTTATTCAACTCATCATTAAGTATGTACTTAACCGTGCCACTGTCGAGATTCTCTATATCTGGTATGGGGGCTAGTAGTTCGATGAATCTATGCGGTGCCTTATCACGCAATGGTCTTAAGGCACCTAGCACTGGCTTAATGAGGTCTGGCGATGCAACGTGTTGTATGGCGAATGATGCTATGTGTAATGCTATATCGGCATCGATGGGCTTGACGACCTTGCCTAACCCAGCGGCGTTGGCGATTATTGAGGCTAGCCCAAGACCATAGAACTTCTCAGCATCATGAATACTGCCCCTACCCCTGGCGATGTTAAGGACTCTCCTCACCTCGGCAACAGCCTCATCGTACTTATCAATGAATGCCTCGGTCAAGGCATATGCATGATCCTTGGTTAGACTCATTATTAATGGTGGGATTTCGTTACCAACGAGTAGGTAATAATCAATTTCTTCGCATTTATCTAAAGCATCACTGAGGGACTCAGCAACATCACTAGGTAGGTCTTCGGGCCTAGGCACTAGGTCATGCCCAGCCGAGGCATACCCAATGATTAATGTGGCCCTCCTCCAGCAGTTACTGGAGTCTTTTAGTGCCTCTGTGAGTTTCTCGCCGTAGCTACTGGCGAAGTAATCAACGGCACTGTCCTCATCTCTCACCTTTTCTGAAATCTCTCTTAACAACC
>Ga0081534_100221_pt1 | contig 20238 bp, 16 predicted proteins | sample MonGeyMetagenome_FD_71019 | JGI IMG/M metagenome (GOLD analysis project Ga0081534, IMG submission 71019) | Hypoxic/sulfidic aquatic microbial communities from Monarch Geyser, Yellowstone National Park, USA - MG (SPAdes) v1 (version 2) | ecosystem: Environmental > Aquatic > Thermal springs > Hot...
CCTGGCGCTCGCGTTGGATATCCAGCCGTAGCCCTCGGCGTGGGCCGCCACGCCGCTGTAGCTGACCAGCACCGCGCTCGTGCCGCTGGGCACGACCGGCGGATCCGTCAGCGCGACCGCGTAAGCCACGGTCGTCGGGGCCGTCGAGCCCGTGGTCGTCGGGGCCGGAGCGGTCGGGGCCGGGGGCGCGGCCGCGTGCCAGTACGCGAGCGCGCCGCCGACCGCCGCGATCGCCGCCGCGACCGCCAGCACCGCTATCAAAGTCCTCGCGTTCATCGCGAGGTGGATCCGCGCGGCCGCTTATGAGGAACCCGTTGTTCCACGGCGGAACGGCGCGGAACGCGCGCCGGCGCGTAATACTAGCGCAAGTATTACCACCGCGGGCGCGGCGCTCAAGGCTGGGGGCGATCGTGAAATGGGAGTCAAAAAAATTCACTCCTCGTCCTCCGCCTTGAGGAGGTCGGGGAATATCTCCCCGGCCTCCTCCGGGCTGATAACTCCAGCCCTAAGGAGGCGGAGGACACTCTGCTTGAGCTCTGTTATGACGTCCATCACCCCCTCATGCGCCGGGGCCTTTTAAGGCGCCCGCGGGTCGCGCGCATACTTACGCTGTTATTACTTCCCGCGCCGCGCCCCCAGCAGGTCGGCCCAGCCCGCCTCGATGCCGCGCCTCACGGCCGGCGGCAGGTCCGGCGTCCTCAGGACGGCGCGCAGCCAGCGGCGCCGCGCCCGCGCCACGACCCTAGGGTCCTCGTCGTAGAGGTCCGGGTCGCCGAGCTGCACCACCCCGAGCACGTCGTATCTGACCTCCCCGCCGGCGTTGGTCCGGCCCGGAACCACCTCCCTACCCCTGGCGCGCCAGCGCGCCACGAGTGCCTCGTAGAGCTCCTCGGCCGTCACCTCATCCACCCTACGGCCGGGCAGTATGTCCTCGACGTAACGCCGTCTCCACGCCGCGGTGGGCGTTATACCGGCGTCGCGGAGCAATGTGTCGTTGAGTATGTCATAGGCCCACATCATGACGCGACCATCAAAATCACCCCTCCTCACCGTGTCGGCCATCAAAGCGTGCATGGTCTCATGAGCCAGTATGTATGCTAGGTCACGTAACTCCCAGCCGACCGCCTCACTCACATGCACATATATTATCAGCTTCTCGGTGGTCGCGGCCCCCGCCCCCTCCCCGCGCTTCGACGGTATCTCGCGCGCCGCGAGTATCGGTAGCCTCTCCAGCGCCGCGACGAGCCACCGGTGCGGCGCGAGCTCCCGGTAGACCTCCGGCATCTTGGCGCGTAGCGCCGCGACGCGGGGGTCGCTGTCCATCGTTTGGAGGAGCTTCTCCGCCTCCGGGTACTCCCTGAGCACGCGCCACCTCTCAGTCACGCCGTCTCACCTCCCCCGGCGGCCGGCTCCAGCGGCTCCAACACCACGCGCACCTCGGCTATGCGCCGGAACCCAATAAAGCGGACGTGGCGCCCCGGCTCCCCCCGCGCGCCCGGTAGCCAGGCGTCGGTCTCCGGGTCGAAGAGCGGGCAGGAGTCCGGGCCGGGGCAGCCCTCGTGCACCTGCGCCATCTCCGACCAGATCCAGAGTATATCGGGCCTCAGCTCCACGGCGCGCGCTATCATGCTCAGCGGCAGCACCACCACGGCCGCGTCCGCGCCGAGATCGTCCAGCCGCGCGATCAGCTCCCTCTCGTTCCTGAAGTGGGCGCCCGCGTCCGCGAGCGTCGCGCCGGGGAACAGGCGCGCTATCTCCCTCAACTGGGCCGGCAGCGGCGCGTGCCGGCTCACCCACGCTATCCTCACGCTCACACCCCCTCCAGCGCCTCCACTAGCGCGGCCGCGGCAATGCGCTTGTACCACTTCATATACGCGGCCGCGAAGGCACTCCGCATCGACCGTGGGGGGCGCGTGGGATAGATCCAAACCTTGTCTATCCCATCAATATCAATCTCAACACGCCCATCATACACCAAAATGAATATCACGCTATTTGAGATGTCAAGCGGGGTGTATGGGTTGTCACGTTGCAGGCTCACATTCGCGAACCAGTTACCCACCTCCACACTGGCCAGCGCAGCCGCGCTCTCCGGCTCCAACTTGATCTCCAACTCTCCGGAGTCCCCTATGGTGCTTGGGTCGACGGCGTTCAGCTTGGAGCGAACCACCTGCACCACATCACGCGTGATCCTCACAATGTTGGGTGAGGCCGGCTTGGCTATCAGCTCGCTGGCTATCAGCTCGGTGATCCATACGATGGTGCCAGCGGCCCGCGCGCGTGACCTCAGCTCAGCCAGTGCCGCGTCGACCGCGGCCTTGGGCACCTTACCGTTGAGATAGAGCGAGAACTCGTGGCAATGTATGTGGGAGTAGGTGAACGGATCCACATCGTTGAGGTAGCAGTCCCAAGGGTGCACCCTCCTCTCCGGAATGTGCCCATACACCTCGACCGCCCCCGCCCGGAGGTGCGCCAGAAATTTGGCGCTCTCCCGTAACGATTCATCGCGCAAGCCATCGAGGAATCCATCTCCCCACACGATGGCGGCCCGGGCCCACACGGCGGCCCGCGCGGCCCTCATGACATCCTCGCGGAGGTTCACGCTCCCACCTCCTCCAGTGTCGCCACCAACAAGGCCGCGGCGGCGCGGCCGAAGATGTTCTCCACCGCCGCGCGGAAGTCACCGCGCGCCGCCGGCGGGATCGGCGCGGGCACGGCCGCGACCACCACCTCGCGCACCCTCCGCCGCGAGCGGAAGACGGCGAGCGCGGTCGGCATGTGCGGGCCGGGCCCCTCGCTCGGCCTCGCCCCGCGCAACCCCGCGAGGTCCAGCCTTGGGTTCAGCTCGGTGGTGAGGTCCGAGTCCGCGAGCTCCTCGGGCGTGATCTCGGAGTGGTCGCACACCCCCGTGAGGTCCCGCACGTCCACCAGTAGTGCCCCCACGGCAACGTGGGCGCGCAGCGCTATCAAGCGCTTCGCGTCCGCGACATCGGCCTCCCCGGCCGCGTCGGGGCCGGCCGACCTGCGCCTCTCGATCGAGAATTTCACGGCCTTCACCAGCTCCTCATCCTCCAGCAGCAGCGGCACGGCCCGCGCCGCGAACGCATCGAGGACGGCCCGGACCTCGTGCGGCCGCAGCGTGAGCTCCGTGATGGGGGTCGGGCGCGGCCCCGCGGCCCCGGCAACGGCGTCCAGCGCGTTCGCCAACTGTATCGAGAGCCGGAGGGCGTACGGGTTCCTCCACCTGGCCGCGCGGACCCCCGGGACGCCCTGCAGGTCCGGGGCGTTCGGGGTCCTCACCTCCACGGCGCCCGCTTTCCTGGCGGCCGCGCGCGCGGCCTCCAGCCCGGCGAGCGCCGCCTCGCGCACCGATTCACATGGCCCCAGGACGCGCAGCCCGTGCTCGCGGCCGCCGGGCCCCCAGGCGACGTGCGCGTGGCCGCAGAGGCCGTTCCGCCTCAGCGCCACCATGACCACGTCGGCGTCACTCATGCTCACACCCCCTCCAGCTCCTCCACCAGCGCGGTGGCGACGAGGCGCCCATACCACTTCGCGTAGGCGGCCGCGAAGGCGCCCCGCATCGCCCGTGGGGGGCGCACGGGATAGATCCAAACCTCGTCTATCCCATCAACATTAATCTCAACGCGCCCACCATTTACCCAAACCTCCAGTTTATGTTGAGAAATATCATTATCATACGGTATGTAGCTGTGTAACTCAACCTCAGCGATCCAGTTCCCCACCTCTATGGCTGCGAATGCGGCGGCGGTGGCCGGCGCGCGTGCATCCTCCCAAGAAACCATGATGGGATTGAGGTCGTCCAGCTTGGCGCGGATAACGCGCACCACATCGCGCGCCATCCTCGCGACTTTGGGTGACGCGGGTTTCACGAATGACAGATCCCTTAGGACGATCGTTCCAGCGGCCTGCGCGGGGGATCTCAGCTCCGCCAGCACCGCCTCGACAGCGGCCTTGGATACCTTTCTCTTGGATACCTCGCTGTGGTCGAGACGGATGTGAAAGGTGAAGCAATCAACACAACTCATCTCCGAGCTAGGACCGAAGTAGCATTTCCATGGGTGCACTTCCTCGTCTGGGTGACCATCTATCCTCACTGCCCCCGCTTGGAGGTGGGCTAAGAATGTGGCAGCGTCGCGTAGTAGCTTCTCACGTCTGGAGCCGTTTGTCGAATTCCATAGGTGGATGGCGTAGACCCAGATAGCGGCCCGCGCGGCCCTCGCGATATCTTCGCGGAGCATCACGCTCACACCCCCTCCAGCGCCTCCACTAGCGCGGCCGCGGCAATGCGCTTGTACCACTTCATATACGCGGCCGCGAAGGCACTCCGCATCGACCGTGGGGGGCGCGTGGCGAGGATGCGTATATTGACAAACCAATCATCGTCATCATTAAGCATACGAATTATCACAAACCTACCAGATGCATCAATTGGATCGTATTCGGACGGCCCAACCTCAGCGATCCAATTGCCGACCTCGATGGCTGCGAGCGCCGCGGCGCCGCTCATATCATGTAGGTGCAACCACTCAGGGATGCTCATCGTGTCGCTCTCGATGGAATTCAATTTCGCGTGGATGGCGCCCACTGCGGCCCGCACCTTCCTCACGAGATCGGGCGTCGCGGGCTCGACGATGCGACCAATAACCTTGATGACCGCGCCAGCGGCCCGCTTGCAGGACTTCAGCTCAGCCAGTGCCGCCTCGACCGCGTCCGTGGGCACCTCGCCGTGGGGGTAAACTATGAAGTTTTGACAATCTATGATAATACCCTCGAAGGAACGACCGACGTGGCACATCCACGGGTGAACCTTCTTCTTTGGAACGCCCCACGGCGCCTCCATGGCCCCCACTTGGAGGTGGGCGAGTAATGTGGCTAGATCGTCTAACATCCTCTTGTCCACGGAGTAGTCTGTCCGATTCCATATGTGGATGGCGTAGGCCCACACAGCGGCCCGTGCCGACATTATAACGTCCTTGCGAAATATCATACTCCCATCACCTCCTCCAGCGCCCGCTCGAGGGCGCGCGGTGCGTACTCCGGGAGGAGCTCCTCGCGCAGCCGGAGGGCCGCCTCAGCGATGGCGGCCGCCGGCGCGCCGGCGGCCACGAGGCTCCACACCCCCCGCAGGCGCGCGTGGTACCCCTGCGACGCGACCTCGTCGATCGCCTCCACGGCCTGAGCGAGCGGTGGTGGGATCTCCCACGCCCCGACCGTTGGGGCATTTCCGGCCAGGCGGCGGCCGTAGGCATCGCCCAGCCGGGCGATCGCGGCGCGGTGGGACGCAGGCCGGGGATCCGGGAGCAGCGCGATCAGTAGCAGCGACCCGGCCGCCGGCCGCCAGTCCCTCACGAATCCCGCCAGAGGCGCCAGCGCGGGAGCGGCGTAATGTGACTTGATGGCACCCCGGAGGCGCTTAAAGTACGCGCTCAGCACCTGCTTCGATACGTTACTCGTGCCTACGCGGACGGCGGCCACCGCGGCGCGCGCGATGGCCTCGTCCCCCTCGTATATGTTATCGCCGACCTTGTCGCAGTACGTCGTTATCAACTCCTCCACCGCGGTATACCAGCGCGGCAGAAACATGGAGTAGTGGTATGCGTAGAACGCAATCCTCACGCTCCCACCTCCACCAACTGGTGCGCCAGCGCGGCAGCGGCGAAGCGCCCATACCACTTCGCGTAGGCGGCCGCGAAGGCGCCCCGCATCGCCCGCGGGGCGCGCGCGGGATAGATCCAGACGATGATATCCTCGTCGCGGCGGTGGATCTCCACGTGGACGTGCCCGCTATACACCGAAATGTTCACCTCGCCACTCGAGATGTCGGGCGAGGTGTCCGGGTCGTCTGGGTACTGGCTCACATTCGCGATCCAGTTACCCACCTCCACGCTGGCCAGCACTGCCGCGTTCTCCAGCTCCCGGCTGATCTCCAGCTCCTTGGAGCCCCCCATGGTGCTTGAACCGATGGTGTTCAGCTTGGAGCGGACCACCTGCACCGCATCGCGTGCGATCCTCACGATGTTGGGCGGGGCCGGCCGGGCTATCAGCCCGGCGACCCATATGACGGTGCCGGCGGCCGCGGGCCCGAGCTTGAGCTCCGACAGCGCCGCCTCGATGGCGGCCGCCGGCACCTCGCCATTGAGATAGAGCGAGAACTCGCGGCAGTATATGTGTGAGAAGATGCGTGACTCCTCGTCGTTGAGGTAGCAGTCCCATGGGCGCACCTCCCTCTCCGGAATGTCCCCGCTCACCTCCACGGCCCCCGCCCGCAGGTGGGCGAGGAATTTCGCGTCGTCCCGCAGCAATTTCTCGCGCCAGTCCTCTGGGAATGCGTGGTACCACGCATTGATGGCCCGGGCCCACACGGCGGCCCGCGCGGCCCTCATGACATCCTCGCGGAGGTTCACGCTCCCACCTCCACCCTCACGGCGCGCCAGCCCCACCGGGCCGGCGGGTTCCGATCCACGGTCGCGGCCACGGCCACACCCGCGCGCCGCGCCACCTCACGGGCGAGGCGCACCACCTCGGAATCCTCAGCGTCGGATATCTCGAAGTCCGAGAGTACCACAACAACGTCGCCATAATACATGCGCTTCGCCACCTCCTCCAGCGCCGGCCTCACCACCGTGCCGCCCCCACCCCTCCCTTTGGGGAGGGGCCGGCCGCGGCGGTAGACTTCGACCCCCTGCACTGCCGCGTCCCAGAACACGACATAGACCCCGTCCACGCCGCGAGCTATGGCGCTCACCTCCGCCATGAACTGGTCATATTCCTCCTGCGATATGGATCCACTGGTGTCCACGAGTACCCAAGCGCGCGGCTGCGTGAACCTCCGCACGCCCGGGAGCCCCGGGACGCGGCGGGACTCGCGCCGCCAGTCCTGCACGACCGTGCGACCATAGCCCTCGTGGAGGGCCGTCCTCAGAACAACGCGCCAGTTCACCTTGGGCCGGAGCACCGCTGAGACCTCACGCTCCAGCCAACCGGGGGTCTTACCGGCGCGCCGCATCTGGGCCTGCGCGGCGGCCGCGGCCGCGACAGCCTCAGCCCAAGCGGCCTCGTCGCCCCGCGCGAGGGCTGACTCGCCCTCCTGCACGACCCCGACCACCTCGACCCGGGCGCTCGACCCGGGCTCACCGGCCTTCTCGCTCCCGGACTGCCCCTGAGACTTCTCGCTCCAAGACTTCTCGCCACCCCCCTCCCCGGACTGTCCGGAGGACCCCTTAGCCCCCTCTCCCTCGCCCTCCCCGGCGCCGACCCCCTGGAGATCCTCCCGGAGGTCGCCCACCGCGCCGGTGGCATTCCAGTGGGCGAGGGCGAGGAGGTCGTAGAGCTCCTCCTTAGAGATGCCGGGCCGGGCACCCACCTCACTGAAGTCATTCAACGTGGCGAGGCCGGGGGGCAGGCGCACGCCCGCCTCCTCGAGGATCTCATCGTTCACGGCATCAGTCACTATATTCCACAGCCACTGGTCGCGAGACCCACGCCTCTGGATGTCGCGGAGCGCTATGTGGAGGACCTCGTGCATGATCGTGCCACGCCTCTCGGGCGCGGTGTATCCTAAGAATTTCTCCACGTCCACGTATATGCTGTTACCATCTGTTGCGGCGATGGCGTGCTCCAAACCCCGCACAGCCACGATGCGGACGCGCGCCAATATGCTAGCTACGAAGGGGAAGCGCGCCCACGCCCAGAGGCGCGCGTCCTCTATGGTGGTGCGCACGGCCGCGACAGCGGCATCGTACCCCACGGCGCTCATCCCCCGAGTTTGTTTCTGATCTTCATCACCCGCGCCGCGAGGCGCGTGTCCCTCGCGGCACGAGCGAGAAACTCAGTCACCGCATCCTTCGAGCCGATTAGCATCAAGAGGACAACGATAAACTCATCCTCTATCACTGATAGCAGAGGTATGACGTCGTCTGCCTTGAGGCCGCCGATCCGCAAGCGCTCCGCGACCTCCGACAGCGCCATATAGCGCTCATCGAGCCCGAGTCCCCTCCACTTGGAGGGGTTCTTCAGCAAAGCTATCACATCGACGCGCACAGCGAGAAACTTCGAGAGCTTCAGGCCGACCTCCCGCCCTAGGAGGGCGATATATCTCCACTCAGGCACGCCCTCGGGCAGGAGGGCGGCCCACTCCCACGCCCTCGGGGTCGGGTACCCCTCGGATCCCTCCCCCTCGGGTGGGGAGCGGATGAAATCACTCGGAAATGCCTCCAAATATGCTAGAACCTTCCTATTCCATTCGTTGGGGTGGGCGGCGTCCATGTAGGCCGCCCACTCCGCGACTGTGGGTGGCTGAACCTCAATGACCGCCAGCCTGTTCAACGTGGGCGCTGGTAGCGCGTGCGCGAGTGGAGTATCCTCCACACGATTCCCCGCCGCGACTACCATGACATCGTGGCGGAACGCCACGGATCCGACGCGATGGTCGAGTAGTAATTGTGGTATAATGGACATCATATCCACACGCTGCACCCAAGTGAGCTCATCGAGAAATATTACACCCGGGTACTTTGAGAACAGGTATAGTTGATAGATTGGGATGAACCTCACATAGCCATTCCACGCGCGTGGGAGGCCCGTAAGGTCGGACGGTTCTAAATTCGTGAGCCGGAGATCCAAGAACAGAAACGCGCTCTCCGGGATCTCATCAGGCGCTCCGGAGGTGATGTCCATAAACTTACGATCATGGCGGCGGGCGATCTCCTCGGCCGCCGCCCTCACGACCGTCGACTTCCCCACACCCGGCGGCCCCAACAGTAGTATTGGGGGCCGAGCGCGGGGGCCCTCCCTCAGGAGGGCCTCGTACTCCTCGATCAGGAGGTCGCGGACCTCGGGGATCCGCGGCCCCATGACACCACTGGGCGGCGCGCGGTCACTCATACTGCGTGCCCCCCTGACCATACGGAGGCATCGTCGCCCCCGATGGGAGAATCACGCTCGCGGAAATACATAATGAGATCCTTCCGCTCAACATACTCTATGGTCATAGTGCCACCGTTCAAATCAATACTCTTCACGTGGAAGTAGAACCGCATATCACTATGCCTCCAAGAGGATGGGTTCTTGACCTCGTAATAACCACCTACCCGCAGATCCTTAACGTCTATATAATATAGCGCATCACGACGCTCTATCACGGCCGCCCGGAGGAACTTCCGGGCAAGGCCATACTTCGGATCCGTGCCCACGATCTCCGCGACCCATGGGGTTCCCACGTTGGGATTACCCCATGGGACGGAGTAATATCTACCCTTTACGAGCTTCACAGTGTGGACATCCCCGCTGGGGGCCTCGGCGCCGGCCGCGGGAACCACCGGCGCCCCACCGGCCTCACCCGAATTCAATCTCTACCCTAATAATATCAGCACAAGTATTTAAACCCACCGGATTTCCCTCTCTATTGTTTCGGCAGGCGCCGAAGCGGGCGCCGAAGCGCGCGCCGCGGCCGGCCCTCGGGCTGCGGCGACTGCGCGCCTATTCCTTAATTATTAATAATTAAGGAATATGAGCGCGCCGGCCCCTCCAGGCCCCTCGGATCCGCCGGCGGCCCGCCGCACCGCAGTGCGACCGCGCGCGTAATAACAGCGCAGGTATGCGCGCCCGGGCGTTTTAAGGCCGCGCGGCACGGGACGGCGCAATGTGCGCTCAGGCGGAACTTGTTAGGGGGCCAGTGCTCCGCAGGGTGGAGCACTGGGTTTTAATGAGGGCGGCGTGGGCTGCCGCGCGGCTCCGCGCGCCCGACGCCGTGCTGATGGTCTCGCGGCGCGGCGTCCGTTTCTTCGCCACTGATAGTCTCGCGGCGCCGGCCTGGTGGCTGTCCGTCACGGTGCGCGACCCCGCCGCTGCCCGGGGCCGTGCGGTGATGGCGCCCGCGGCCGACTTCTGGGGGGCGCTGCGGGCGACCTGGTGGCGCGGCCGCGGGGGCAACCGCGTCTCAGTGGTGCCCGGCGCCGTGCGCTTCGATAGCCCGGCCGCGGCGGTAGAGGTACGCGGCCGCGCGGTGGACTTCGGTTCCGGCTCCGGCATCCCCATTAGCGAGGGCGAGGAGCTCGAGCTCGGAGACCACTATCCCCTCGCGGTCGCGGACGCGCCGTCGACCATCTCGGCCTACGTCGCCGCCGTCGCGGCCCGCTCGGACGCCGTGGAGCTGCGTTTCACGCGCGACGACCGCGGGTGGTGGCTCGCGGTCGGGGGCGACGGCGAGGTGCGCCGCGCGCCGGCCCGGATGCTACTGTTGCCGCCCAGCGACGCCGTGATCGGCCGCTACCCCGCCGCGGTCGTCGCTGAGCTGCTCTCGCTCGTGGAGCTCGCGGAGCCCACCATCGAGCTAACAGAGCCCCCCGAGCGCCCCGCGCTCCGCGCCGCTTGGGAGCACTCCGCCACGAGCCGCGCGCGCGTGGAATTCTTCGTCGCGCCGCTCGCGTAGGCCCCCTTCCCCTCACAACCCCCTTTTTCTCGCCCCTCGCTCCCCAGCTCACCTCAGGCGCCGGGCCGCACCGCTAGGCTACGGCCCCGGCCCGGGCCGCGCGGTGCGGCCACGCTAGACTACCGGGCGCGCGCTACTGTACGCCGCGCCTCTAGAGTACGGCCGGCCCGCTAGTCTACGGCGGCGCGCGCAATGTGGCGCGGGCCCCCGCGGCGCCGCGCGCTAGACTACGGGCCGGCCAGGCGCCCTTTTAAGGCGGCGCGGCACGGCGGCGGCGGAAATGAGCAGTCAATTAGTGGTTCGCTCCGTGCTCCGCGGGGCGGAGCACGGAGCGCTGGAGAGGGGAGCGTGGGCCGCGGGGAGAGCGGGTGCTCCCGACGTGGTTCTGATGGTGTCGCCGGGGGGCGCCCGCCTCTTCGCCGCGAATGATCTCTGGTCGCCGGCTTGGTGGTTCAGCGTCACGGTTCGCGACCCCACCACTGCGCCGGGCCGCGCCGTGGTGGCGCCGCCGCATGAGGTCTACGCGGCGCTGGCGACGGCGCGGGGGACGGCGCGGGGCCGCGGCGCCATCCGCGTGGAGGCCTGGTCGGACGTGGTTCACTTTGAGGGGCCCCGCCACGCCGCCGAGGTCCGCGGCCACGTCGTGGATTTCGACGTGGGCGCGGGCATCCCGGTGGGTGAGGACGACGAGCTCGAGGTCGGCGACTACTGCACCGTCGCGGTCGCCGCCGTCCCCCCGACCCTCGCCGCGGACGTCGCGGCCATCGCCCCGAGCTCCAAGACGGTGGAGCTCGGGCTGGTCGCCGCCCGCGGCTGGTGGCTCGGGCTCATCGGCGACAACGGCCGCGCCCGCGTCCTGCCGGCCGAGGTCGCCGAGCGCCCGCGCCGCGGGGCGGTGGTGGGCCGCTACCCCGCCACAGTGCTCGACGCGCTGCTGTCGGTGGCGGGGCCGGGCGACATCACCTTGGAGTTCGCGGAGCCGTGGGAGCGCCCCGCGCTCCGCGCCGCTTGGGAGCCAGCTCAGCGCGTCCGCGCCGAGTTCTTCGTCGCGCCCGCGTAGGCCCCCTCCCCTCCCCACCACGACCCCCTTTTTCTCACCACCCGCGCGCCAGCGCACCCCAGGCCACGGGCCGGGCCGTGAACATTACGGCGCCGGCCCGCCCCGGTACTCTACGGCCCCGGCCCGGGCCGCGGCGCGGGGGCCGCTAGGCTACGGGTCGCGCGGCGCAGCGCCGCGCGCCCACGTTATACTACCGCGTCCCACAGTAATATCCGCCGCGCCGGCAGACTATTGGCCGGGCGCGCTAGACTTGCGGGCGCCGCGGTGCTGTGGCGCGCCGCTAGATTACCGGGCCGGGATCCAGGGGCCCGCGGGCCGGGCCGCTGGACTACGGACGCGCCCGCGTGATGTGGTATGGCCCGCGATACTGCGCGCCGCGCGCCGGTAGACTACGGGTTGGGCACGCGGCGTATCGCAGCGGCGCCGCTACGATAGCGGCCCGGCGCAACACCGCGGGGCGCGCTAGACTACGGGGCGCGCACGCGTGATGTACCGCGGCCCACGACACTGCGCGGCTGGCTCGCTAGACTACGGCGGGCGCACTAATCTTCGCCGCGCCGCTACAGTACGGCCGCGCGCTAGACTACGCGGTCGCGCGGCGTATAGTAGCGCGGTTCGCTAGACTACGGGCCGGGCCGCTAGATTACGGCCGCTCACTAATTTTCGCCGCGCGATACAGTACGTGGCGCGCCGTGGTGTAGCGGCCGCGCAGGTAATACTTGCGCAAGTATGCGCGCGCCGGCGTAATGGTGAGGCCCGGGGCGCGTTCGGTGAGGATCCGCGGTGCGGTGCGGCCCGGTCCGGGTCTGGAGGGACATGGTGCGCTGACGCCATACGGCCCGGTCCGGGGGATCCGCTCCGGAGGCGCATTTGCGGGTTCTGCCGCTTCGCGGCCGCGCCTCCGCGCGCCCGCGGGTTCGGGGCGGCCCGGGACGGGGGCGGCGCTCCCGGAACGTGGCGGACCGCGCGGTCACGGTCGCACCTCACCGCGGGGCGCGGCGGCTTCCACTCCGGGACGGCGGCGTGGCGCGCGCGGTCGGCCCCGGGCGCCGAGCCGGGCCGTTAAAAGGCAACGCGGCACGGGCCGGCGAAATGTTGCGCATAACAGGAGTCGTGGTGTGTGGGGCCCGCGCGCTCCGTTCCGGGGTGCGCGAGGCGTATATCTACAGGCTCACGGAGGAGGGCTGCCCGCGCGGCGCGCGGTTCGGAGATCCGGGATGCGTCAAGAAGACTGTGCGCTCCTTGGACCGGCCCATCGCGGACGCCTCCGACTACACTAACGCCCTCGCCCGGGTCATCCTGCCGGCCAACGCCGAGGGCCTCGCGGCGCTGGAGGCCGCGAGGCCCGGCGCGATCTTTGAGATAGTCGGGCAGGATGATTCCGTCGAGTGGGACCGCGGCGTCGGGGAGGAGGTTGAGTTCGGGGAGGCGGTCGTGACGCCGCTCCCCGGCCCGGCGCCGCGGGAGGTGCTCCAAGCATTGGAGATTACAGTCACTCGGGAAACCCCACTAATATTTACAGTCCCACTATCGGTACCGGTCGTGATTCGCGGCGTCGCGTCCACCCCGGTCAGGGAGGTGGGTCGGCGGAACCCGTTCAGCTGGTTCGCATTCGAAATCTCGAGGCGGCACCAACCCGCCCTACCGGTCGTGCTCTGGCACCGCCGCGCGGACGAGCTCCCGACCATCGCGCCGGGCGCAACGATTCGCGCCGCGTGCGTCCATGTCGAGCACGACGCTCCATGGCGCATCCCAATGGATGTCATGGAGGAGCTGTGGCCCGGCAGCTCGCTGAGCGACCTGCCGCTCTCCGCGTTCGCGGCGTACGGCGGGCCGGAGACCGCCGTCATGCTCCTCTGAGGCGCGCGGGCCCCCACCCCTTTTTTTCTGACCCCCACTTCGCCGCCGCGGCGGCGCGGGGGCCGGCCCGGCCCGGCGCGTAATAACAGTGCAGGTATTACCTGCGCGCCGCCCGCGCCGGTGCAGCGCGGCGCCGCCACACTGCGGCGCCGGCGCGCGCGTGCGCCGCGGCTGAATGCTTAAATATTACCTGCATTCGTATTACTTGCGGAGGTGAGAGGCATGGCGGGAGTGAGGACCTCGGTCATGCTGGACGAGGAGCTCTACACGCGCCTGATGCACGCCGCCGTCGACTCCAAGTGCTCCATCTCGGTGCTGGTGGAGCGCGCGCTGCGGCGCGGCCTGGACGAGGGCTGGCTGCCGGGTGAGAGGTGCGCGCGCAGGCGGCGCAACGCGGAGAGGGCCGGCGCGGGGCCTTAAAGGGAGCGTCGACATGGGGGATCCGGGATGGCGAACACCAACCTGTATATTTACGCGATCCTCGGGGTGCTACTGATAGCGCTGGTAGGCGGCGGGCTGTTCCTCCTCGCGGTGACGGGGTACGTGGTCTTCTCGCCGCAACTGACCCACTTGGTGGGGCCGGGCTTCAACGCCAACCCCGGCGGCGTCGGGTACGTGCAGCAGGCGTTCAGCGACTTCCAACAGCCGCCGATCTTCGCGGTGCTGCGGGAGTGGCCGAACGGATCTTGGAGCGCGCAGGTGTGGGTCTACAACCCCAACACGCTGCCGATGCGCGGGCAGGCGTTCATCAACCTGATAGCGCCGAACAACAGTAGCTCCCACCTGTGGTGGGGGGCAATTGGCACGCCGGCCACGCTTGGAACCGGTGAGCCCAGCAACGTGGTGTGCCCGTTCACTTGGGGGTACACGGACGAGTGGATCTGGACCAACGCGAGTGTGAAGTCAACCGTTGGTACGGTCTCGCCGCCGGGCTTCTTCCGCTGGTTGAACGAGCCGGGCTGGAACGCGAGCATCGGCATCCGGGAGGCGTACCCGGTCGGCGGGATTCAGACCTACGAGTACTTCGTCTACGTGGGGAACCACACGTGGGTCGCGACGCCGGCCGCGCCGGTCACGGTGTTCGGCACGAACCCGTTCCAGATCTACCAGCAGGAGATCCCACCGGACTTCCCCTACAAGAGCCTGGTCACGGACATAAACAACGGGCCGCTCCCCAGCTGGTGGGGCCACCCGGGCCTCGCGAGTTGTCCGTGAGCGCGCCCGGCCCCGTAGTCTAGCGCGCGGCCGCGCCACGTGACGTCGCGGCGCCGCTGAGCCGCGGCCGGTAATACCTGCACAATTATTACGTGTGCGGCGCGCCGCCGCGGTGCGGCCCCGCCCGGCCCGCAAGATCTTTTCACTCCCCGGCCCGGCACGCTCGCCCGTTCGGGCGGGGCGCCGGCCCGCCGGGCAGTACCATACGGATCTCCGCGTTTCCGGGAGATCCGGGGTGGGGCGCCGCGGGATCGGCCGCCCTTAGGACGGGCTGTAGGTTATAGATATCGTGCCGCCCGAGCTGACCGTCCCGGAGCTGGGGTTGGCATAGTAGTAATACGTCTGTCCGGTGTATTTGTTGTAGTACGTCACCGGGCTCTCGACGCTCCAGCTGTTGGTGCCGCTCAGCCCACTGAACGTTATGGACTGGCCGGCGCCGGCGTACTTCGTGGTGCCGCCGACCTGGGCCCACCACGTGGTTCCGGTCGGCAGGCCGGTCTCGGTGAACGTGACCGAGTAGGTCGACTGGCTACTGCTCACCGTTATGGTCACGCTCTTGCTGGCGGTGTCGCCCGCGCTATCCGTCACAGTCAGCGTCGCCGTGTACGTGCCGGCGCTGCTGTAGGTGTAGCTCGTGGACATCGAGGACCCGGACCCGGAGGTGCTCTTGCCGTCGCCGAAGCTCAGCGTCCAGCTGTAGCTGCCGGATCCACCGCTCCAAGAGCCGCTGAACGACACGGTGAGCGGGGCCGCGCCGGAGGTCGGGTTGGCGGTGAACGAGTTGATGGTGAGCGACGGCGTGAACGTTATGGTGGTGCTCCCGGATCCGGATATGGTGCCGGAGCTCGGGTGGGCGGTGTAGCCGCTGGGCGCGTCAACGCTCCAGCTGTTGGTGCCGCTCAGGCCGTTCACCGTCAGGCTGCTGGTCGTGGACCACCACGTCTGGATCCCGATCGTGATGCCCCACATCGTGCCGCTCGGGAGGCCGCTCTCGTACCAAGTGTAGCTGTAGGTGGACGGCGCGGTCCAAGTTATGGTGATGCTGCCCGGCCCGGACACCGTGCCGGAGCCGGGGCTCGGGGTGTAGCCGTCCGCGTCCCAAGTGCTCCAGCTCTGGGAGCCGCTCAGCCCGCTGACCGTTATGGACTGGCCGGCGGCGGCCGAGTAGGTGCTCCCGGCCACGCTGATGTACCAGGTGTCGCCGCTCGGGAGGCCGCTCTCATACCAAGTGTAGCTGTAGGTGGACTTCGAGAACGTGACGTTGACCGTCACGTCACTCGAGGACACGGTGACCCAGCCGGAGCTCGGGCTCGGGACGTAGGAGCCCTGGCTCGGGATCGTGAAGTAGTAGGTGCCCGGCGGGACGTTGTTGAACGTGATAGTGTAGCCGCCGAACGCCCCCCAGTTCGTGGCGCTCTGGGTCTGGCCGTTGAACGTGACGTTCCACGTCCACCCCACCGGCAGGCCGTTCTCGTTGAACGTGACGGAGTAGGTCGCGATGTTCCAGTTCGCGGTCACCGACCCGGAGCCGGTAACGATCAGTATCACGGGGTTGCTGGTGGAACCGTCTGGCCACTGGTACGAGAGGCCGCCGCTGATGGACCAGCTCGAGAAGACGTAGCCGGGGTTCGGGTTGGCCGTCAGTTCGATCCCGGGTTCGACCCCATACGCGCTGACGGCCGTGGACGGATAGTATATCGTCTCCGAGGACCCGGCCGGGACGGTGCCCGAGGAGGACGGCAGTATGGACGCGCTGGAGTTCCACGACACCGAGCCGTCGGGCCCGGCGTTGATCGCGATCGCGTAGTAGTACGTGTAGCTCACGGTGTCCGTGGGCGGGCTGTTCGGGTTCTCGCTGGTCGGGAACTGGATGCTGGACGGGCTGGGCACGTACTCGCCGTTGCCGTAGGGCACGATCTGTGGGTAGAGCATGTTATCGTTCGGGTTCCCATCCCACGGTATCTGTATCGTCTGGCCGGCCTGCGCATAATACATGTTGCCGGCATACGAGATCGACCAAGTGGTGCCGGCCGGCAGGCCGCTCTCCTGCACGTTGACGTACACGGGCTCGAACTGCACGACCGCGCTTATCGGGGACTGCACGTTGTTCCAAGTGTTCCTGCCCACCCACACGCCGCCGGTCTGGATGTACTGCGGCGTGTTACTGGAGGGCGGCGGCGACCCAGTGATTGTGTATACATACCAATACGTCGCCGGGTACGCCGTGACCGTGAACGAGCTGCCCGCGTCCACCCATGTGGTGGCCACGCCGTTCGAGGACGGCGCCGGCGAGGTGCCCGTGGAGTAGGCGTTCGCCGGCGTGTAGGTCACGGTCGCCTCGTACTGCGTGACGTAGGTGAGCGAGACCGTGGTGTTCCCGCTCACGGAGACCGAGCCGCTGGAGGAGCTGTCGTAGTAGCGCACGCCGCTGGTCCCGGGCGGGTAGTATGGGTTCGGGCCGCTGGAGTAGCTGTACGTTCCCTGTGGCACGTCGGTGATCACTATCGGGTTCGGGGCGGTCGCGCTCTGGTTGAAGCCGTTGAAGTCCACCCACCAAGCGGTTCCAGACGGCAGGCCGCTCTCCGTGAACGTGACCGTGTACAGCTGGCCGCCGTATGATACCACCACGGAGACCCGCCCGCTGCTACCGGACAATGTGAACGAACCATACTGCGGCACCGCCGGATAACCGTTGTAGCTCGCGGGCGATATTGACCAGTAGTAGGTTCCCCATGGCAGCCCCGTCCATGTGTTGCTGGCCAACCACCCACTGGTGGTCCAGCTGGTGGTGGCGCTCCACGTTATGATTGAGCCGTTCGGCTCATCTATATATATAGTGAATGGAATGTCGGTCCACCAAGGCGAGTAGACTGTGAACTTCACCCACGTCTCGGCGAAGAGAGTGGTAATTGTGTAGAACAAAAGACCACCACCCGACGTCCCTGTGGATGGCGTGGTGATCATGAGTGGATTATTCGTGTACGATTGCACGCTACTCCAACCCGTCGACGTCCAATGATAAACGGTAAATTCACTAAAATACCAACCATTGGCCGGTGTCGCGGTGAGCTGTATCGTGGTCTGCGGTGGCAGTAGCGCGTCCACAGTGCCAGTGCTCGATGAGGCTTGGAATAGCACGATGTTGTCCCAAGCCGGGACGGAGACGATCCACGACCCATCACCATCGGTGTCCAGCCATGTCGAGATGCCCCACGGCCACCCGTTGTAAGTCTTGACCGGCACCCACACCCCATCGTACTGGGCGTAGATGGTCAGCGATTTGGCGGCGACCCCCTGCCCCCACACGGAGTAGCCGCCGCCTATCGTCAGCACGCCAGTGTAGAACCAGCCCTGCGCGTTCGGATCCACTGTGGTGCTCACGGTGTACGTCTGGCCGTTCGCGGCCGACGTGATGTCGAACACCAGCATCAGCGGCCCGCTGTAGCCGGAGACCTGCCCGACGGCCGCCACCCAGTAGTTGTACCCGGTGAACTGGTCGTTATCCGCGTCGTACGCGGTGAGGAACGGGAACGATATCTGCGGCGCGAAGTTCGCGGTCACGGAGGCCGGCGCGTTCACCGCGATCGAGTCGGGGTCCGCCGTCCCGCTCAGGGCGCCGCTCCACCCGGTGAACTGGTAGCCCTGGCTCGGCTCCGCGTCCAGCGTCACGGTCGTGCCGGGCGACACGTAGAACGTCTGCGAGGACCCGGCCTGGACGGTGCCCAGCGTGACCCCATTCGCGGACACGGTCACGGTGCCGCCCTGCGTGGCGCTCACCGTGAGGCCCGGCCCGAAGTAGCCGGTCACGTCGACCGGGCCCGTGACCGTTAGGTACCACGGGTTCGAGGCCGAGGATATCGGCGAGCCCCCCATGGTGCCGCTCCAGTCGATGAACCCCCAGCCGGAGGACGGGCTCGCGGTCAGCGCCACGGTGGCGCCGGACTGCACCCACTCCTGCGATGGGCTCGTGGTGCCGCCGCCGCTCGGGCTCGGCTGCGTGGTCACCAGGTAGTAGGCCGTGTAGACGCCGGTCACGCTCCCGGGCTGCGTCACGGTCATCGTGGCGCTCGGCGCCGTGGACAGGCCCTGCACGGCCGAGAGGTTGTACTCGACGCCCTGCGCCGGGTCGTTCAGGAACGACTGCGTGAACGCGTAGGACAGTTGCGCGCCGTACGGGACCGCTATCGTCCACGGGAGCTGGCCCACCCCGAGGCCGTAGGTCTGGCCGCCGTAGACCACCTGCACCACGGTGCCCGTCAGATCGGACGGCAGGCCCTGCTCCGAGAACGTGATCTGCAGGTAGAACACGGCGGTCTCGTTCACCGGCCCGTTCATGGTCACGGTCGCCGGGTTGCTCGTTCCGGAGTACGAGCCGGAGCCCGACCCGACCCACTCGTAGAACTGATACCCGGAGTTGGCGGTCGCGGATATCTGCACCTGAGTGCCGGCGTTCTCCCAGTAGCTGCCCGGCGCGGGGTCCGTGGTGCCCGCGCCGCTCGGGCTCACCCCTATCGTGAGGAGGTACTGTATCCCGACCTGCCCGTTCGGGCCGCCGTACCACCCTATTATGGTGCCGCCCTGTGTGGCCGTGAAGGTCGCGCTCCGGGCCGTCTGCAGGCCGGTCGTCGCGGTCCACACGTAGCGCTTGCCGTACTCAGTGGAGTACACGTACTGCGCGTATGAGTAGCTCACCTGTGAGCCGTAGGGCACCGATATCGTGGTCAGCACCTGCGACCCGGTGTAACTATATGACACCCCATCCACGGTCACCACAGTTCCCATTGCGTCCGGCCCGAGGCCGCTCTCCTCGAACGTTATCACGACCGCGAAGTCCGCGGTCTCGTTGATCGGATAGTTCACGGTCACTGAGACCGGGTTGCTCGGCCCGGAGTAGCTCCCGGTGCCGGATCCCGACCACCCGGCGAACGTCACGCCGCTGTCCGGCGTGGCCGTGAACTGTACCGCCGTGCCGGCCGGCACGTAGAACGTCGTGCTGCCGGGGCCGTTCACCGAGGCCGACCCGCCGGGCCAAGAGGCTGAGGCCGAGCCGCCGGCCTGCGCGGCGAGCGTGACCTCCACGCTGAAGTAGGCGGTCTCGGTCACGGGGCCGTTCATCGTGACCGTGGCCGGGTTATTCTGTCCAGAGTACGAGCCGGAGCCCGACCCGACCCACTCGTAGAATTCGTAGCCCGAGTTCGCCGTGGCCGAGATCTGCACCTGCGCGCCGGCGTTCTCCCAGTAGCTGCCCGGCGCGGGGTTCGTTGTGCCCGCGTAGCTCGGGCTCGCTTGTATGGTGAGGAGGTACTGTGTGGCGTAGTTGCCCACCACGCTCCCGGGCCCGCTCACGGTTATGGTCCCGCTCTGGGCGGAGCTCAGCCCGCTCGTGCTCACCCAGACATAGCGCTTCCCCGAAGTGGAGGACGACACCGGGGAGCTCCAGCTGAAGGAATGCTGAGATCCCGGCGCCCAGTAGAACGTAACGGGTAGCTGCGAGTAGGAATACCCCGTCCCGTCCACGGTCAGCACGGTGCCCTGCGCGTCCGATCCCATACCCGTGACAGAGAACGTGATCCCGGCGTCGAAGTCCGCGGTCTCGTTTATCGAGTAGTCCACGGTCACGGAGACCGGGTTGCTCGACCCGGAGTAGCTACCG
>Ga0081534_100224_pt1 | contig 20120 bp, 19 predicted proteins | sample MonGeyMetagenome_FD_71019 | JGI IMG/M metagenome (GOLD analysis project Ga0081534, IMG submission 71019) | Hypoxic/sulfidic aquatic microbial communities from Monarch Geyser, Yellowstone National Park, USA - MG (SPAdes) v1 (version 2) | ecosystem: Environmental > Aquatic > Thermal springs > Hot...
TCTTTGGACCAATCCCCTCCAGATCCTCTAAGTCGACGTCGCCCTGACCCATAAATCCTCAATTCCATAAATCATAACTAACAATAAATAGGTATTTGTTAAAATTCGTTAAGAAATAAAAGGAGTAAATGGTATCGCCTATTCGTGACAGGTCTCGCGGAAGTTATTGGCGAATTATTCCTGGTGATAAACAAACGGCAAGCCTCGCCCTTTAGGGTGGGTCAGGTTTTTAAGGTGTTGTTTTTGTTGTTTGTTTGTGCCCTCCCTCGGTGAATTCTTTCAAGATGGGGAGCGGGGGCCGACTACTCCCGCAATACCGGGGGAGGGCATCTATCCTGTTGAATTCACGAATAGGAGAACGATCATTGTTCGTTTACTTCCCAATGGTGCGCAGGAGAGGAAGCTGAAGAGGTTAGCAAACATCTCAGCCAAGCTTTGGAATGAATTAAACTACGAGAGGAGGCAACAATTCTTCAATCATCAGCGTGTTGATTTCAGGGGTACATGGAGCAAGTACTACGGGAAGTATAAGAGGATGCTTGGTGTTAATGCCCAAGCCGTAATGCAGAAGAACAATGAGGACTGGAACTCATTCTTCTCATTACTGAGGTTGAAGAAGGAAGGGAAGCTTCCTCCTCATATGAATCACGTTTCTCCGCCCGGCTATTGGAAGGACAAGGAAACCGGAAAGAGGAGGCTGATAATCGTGGTTAGGCAGGATAGGTATGTTGTGGATGAGCAGAATCGCAGACTCATCCTAAAGGACTTCAGCATGGAGGTAAGGTTCGTTGGTAGGCTTAGGTGGTATGGCAAGCAGGGAAGATTAGAAATAATCTATGACGATACTAGGAATGCATGGTATGCCCACATACCCGTGGAGGTTGGCGTTGAGGAGGCGAGGACTGGTAAGAGGAGTAAGCACATTGTGAAGGGGGAGAGGAGGGTGATTCAAATTGAATCACCTAAAGGCAATAAGGTCGCATCCATTGACCTCGGCATTAACAACCTGGCTAGCGTTGTTGTAAGTGATGGTACGTGGATTCTGTACAAGGGTGTGAGGGCTAAGGAGGATTTCTTCTATTTCCAAAGGAGGATTGCCGAGATCCAATCCTTGAGGGATGCGCTCAAGGACAAGCTTCTTGATGACGCTATTGATGAGTTGAACCACGAGGTGAGGAGGCTTTATGGTAAGTTGGTGAGGAGACTACTCCACCTATACAGGAACTTCGCAAAGCACCTAATCGAAAAACTCCACGAACTCGGCGTTTCAACCATTTACCTCGGCTACCCACTCAACATCGCACAACAGAAGGGTAATAAATTCAACACGAACATGTGGGCTTACCGTAAGTTGATGGAAGCCATTGAGTTGAAAGCCCAGGAGTACGGTATTCGTGTGTTTATAGTCATCGAGTACAATACCTCAAGGTATTGTGCCTATCATGGCGTGAAGGTAAAGAGGCAACCAAGGGGAGTAGTGCACTGCCCATTTGGGCATAAACTCCACTCAGACCTAAACGGGGCATTGAACATAATGAAGAAGGCAACCGGCAAAATACCAATTACAATCAAAAAGCCCCTATCATTCATCATAGACCACAACCAAGTAGCACCCGCAAAAAGGGGTGTAACCCCTGAGACCTCGGGAAACCCCCGCCCCTAAAGGCGGGGAAGAGGTCAGATTCCCAATAACAATGGTTATTGGTTATTACCTTAAGGCGTGGGTAAAGACCCTCGGCTTAGGCCATTACCTACAGTACGTGGTCATGGCGCTCGTGTTCACAATGTCCCTATGGGCTGGTGGTGTTGTTTCAAGCAATTACGTAATCAATATAGTGACTTACGCCGTCATATACGCCGTGACATCCATGATAGCAAGCCTAGCGGTTACAGTGCCCATAAGCGAGGTCCTAAGGATTAAGCGCATAGGGGGTAATGGGGCAGTGAGTAATAGCGATAAGGTAAGCGTTAGATTACCCGTAATCCTATTAACGGTATTGGTGATTGGTTGGTTGCTTGGTTACTACGTGAAACCACCCATACCCAGTGGGTACATTGATTCTGCAATAGTAATTGAATTGTTAGCGCTAATTCTAGTGATTGGTTTGGATATGGGTTCGTCAATTAATAGGAGATTCATCGCGCATGGCTCTCTCGGCGTTATCATAGCGTTCTCGGCAATGTTTGGTAGCGCGGTGGATGGGTTATTATTAAGCTACGTACTAGGTTTACCACCACAGGAATCCCTGGGCATATCCATGGGAATGGGGTGGTACTCATTGGTAGGTCCTCTATTAAGCGTTAAATTCGGACCAGCAATTGGCACATTGGCTTTTCTAGCGAATTTCCTTAGGGAACAGCTTACATACATTACTGTACCGCTCTTTGTGATGGGCGGCTTTAGGGACGTGGCCTTGGTATCTATCGGTGGTGCCACATCGATGGATGACACATTACCTATCTATAGGCTGTATATAGGTGAAACCGGCGGTTTCGCAGCATTCGTTAGTGGTTTCGTAATAACGATGGTGCTACCAATACTACTTCCCTACATACTAATGCTTTAGTTAACAACGCATTAGCCCCTACCTTCATCAATATTCACATCGGTGCTCATCTCCCTAATCATGCCCACCTCCTCCTCTGTTATTCCGAGACTTGGCATGTTTATATCAACGAGTAACCTAGCCAGGGTTATCGCCGCATCCCTAATGGATATTATACCCACCACCTTCCCACCCTCATCAACGACCGGTAAATGCCTGATGTTGTGTTTAGCCATTATGTGCACAGCCTTTATTAAGCTGGCGTCCGTCTCCACGACTATGATGCTTCTCGTCATTACATCACCCACGGTTAATGAGTTTACATCCTCATTATTAGCAACAACCCTAACTAAATCCCTCTCCGTGAATACGCCAATAACCTTGCCCTCCTCATTCGTTACAATAACAGACCCTATATTTTTACCGTGCATGAGCCTCAATACGTTGAGTAGTGGCTCGTTATCCCTAACCGTCACCAGGACTTCCCTCATGATGTCCCTAACCTTAGGTATAGCCATTAGTAGTAATTCGGTTAGGGGATTTATAAGCCATAATTACCAAGTAATGTCTACGATATGAAGAGCCTAACCCACCTAAGACCTAGCGTGAAGGGCATAAACAATACACCGGCGCCACTGAAGAACTTACTGTACATCTCGTAGTAGTGAAGCCTTAGGCTTTGCACAAACGCTACGAAACCCTCGCCAAGAATTATCAGTAAGTTAAAGATTACAAGCACTGCTATGCCGGTTGGTGTTAGTAGGCCCAGTGATGCTGCCCATGCATAAGTCATCGCTGTGAACACGGCATGCATTATGGCGATTATGCCGAGTCTCATAAACGATATGGTATTGGTTAAACTTGGTATTGCGGTCTCGGCAACAATCTCAACTGATAGCTGAGCAAGGCTAAAACCGGGGACTCCTCTATACTTGGCCTTAAAATACATCATTGACGTAATTAATATTATAAGGAACGCTATAGTCGCGTAAGCCCAGTACATCATTAATCCCCTTATGGCGTTGAATACTCCGTATAGTGGTTCAAGTAATGGGGACTGCTCACCAATCAGTATTAAAGGTACAAAATTGGCGCCAGCAAGGGCTAGCACTAGGAATAGGAAGAAGAAGAATAATGGTACGTAAAATCCATAAGCCAAATCCCTCTCACCCTCCCTATAGGCATTCGTTGCCTTAAGGGCGAACGAGAGCAGTAGTACTATGATACCAACGATTATGGCTAATGCGAGTACTGCGTATACGGAATCCGTGAGTATCTCAAGGGCGTTTGTCCTCGTTACGTGAACCAACCTTAGGGGTGCTGGCAAGACCTCTATGCCGAATATAGTACCGCTCTCCACGAATGTAAAAACCATGGACCAAATACCAGCCATTAGGAAGATCAATCCCCACTCTGAGTACTTACCTCCAAATATTGACCTGAGGAATGAATTTGGGCCCTTATACCTTGATTTATACAGTGAGTAGCCGAAGAGCGATAGGATCAATCCGTGACCCAGGTCTGGGTACATCCAGCCGTAGAATACTGAGAATAATAGGAATGTCAGGGGCACTGGGCTTATTTCCGTGTACTTGGGCACGCCGTACATGTAGGTTATCTTCTTAAACGCGTCAACGGGCTTTGGGTACTCCTCAAGCGTTGGTGCCTTTTCTGGATCTATCTCCTTAACGTAAGCCACCTTACTCTCCTTCCTAACCTTCGCATCCACCGCAAGCCTCGTTAATAATGAGGCAAGCATATCATCAAACTTCTCCGAGAGACTCTCCTTAACGTAACCGGCTATCGTCACTACATCACCACTGACCTTATCAATACCCTCAATCCCATACGTGGATACCTCATTGAAGTCCTTTATGAATTCCTCATACTCCTTCTCCAAATCCCTCAACCTAGCCCTTAAATCCACAAGCTCCCTCCCAGTTAATTCGTAGGCTGACTTAACATTGACTAGGTAGTCCTGGCTTATCTCATAAACCTCACCACCTAGTGTCGACTTATCGAGGTTGCTTGGCGGCTCTATTAGTGCCAGTATTGATAAGTCTGTACCCTCAATATCACGCCTAACATACATTAACCCCCTAACTGCTGTCTCATTAATCCCCCTAATAACGAAGACCCTACTCTTCAACCTACTGAGTCCCCCGAGCTCAAGCCCAGTTTTAATCATGTACTCAAGTGCCGCGTGCACTGCCTCAAGCTCCCTAATCCTACTCCTCATTTCATTCATAGAGCTGAGCATCTGCGATATCCTATCACCAACCTCCTTACCCTCGGGTATTGCCGAATCCGTGTACTGCCTAACAATGCTTGTAACCGCCTCTGAAAGATCAATTATTGAATAAGCCCTATCACTAACCTTAACTAAAAACTCGCGAAATTCTCGCTCCGCCTTAACCAACTTACCCTCAAGCTCGGCCAATCTTTCCTTGACGGACCTCAGGTCAAGACCTGCGGGTAGCTCAAGGGGTGTTGCGTTGAAGAGCTTATACACGTTAAGTAGACCCTGTCTTGCCCATTCAGGATATATGACTAATGCATAGAACCTATCCTGAACCTTTATAGGTATGGTTTCGGACCCATAACTAGCCACTGCACTCTTGAATTCGTTGAAGTCCTCCTCGCTTAACGGCACAATATCTATCGAGAAATGCCTGAGTCTCTCCACAATAACCTCACCTGCCGTTGACACGACATCCGCAATACCCCTCAACCTCTCATACTCGCTCCTAACACCCTCAATGGAACTTAGATACTGCCTTATTCTCGTAAGCAAATCCTCGCCATCCTCAAGCACGTACTCAAGAAGTTCATTGAATAGGCCGATCTTAACCTCACGCGGCATTTGTGGCGGTGGTATTGAGTACTGCGACATCACTCTACCCAATTCCCTGGACATGTCCTCAAGCTTCCTAATCCTTTCCGAGTACTTACTAGGTATCCTAGGGGCTGGTATACTACCCGGTCTTGTTATTGGCATGAACATGTTCGTATTGCCTATACTCATCAATAGGTCAAAGGCGTACTCTGAGGGCAATGCTATCTTATACTCAACAAGCCTTGCAATGGGCATTTTCGTTAGGCAAAGGATAACTATAGAATTTAAGCATTATTGCCTCAAAGCCCTACAACTAAACCCACAGGAATTTTTGTAAGTGAATAAAACCCTTAACGGGCACCACCTAAGCTTTAGTTCCAGATTAAAAACGTTCCCTCACTAACGGAAAAACAATTGTTCAGAAACAATTACAGTCAATCAGGGAACTCCGTACTTAAGCTGTCGTAAGGCCGTGAAAATAACGTACACGTCGAATCATTTTAATGAAAACGATAAATCTTGCCCTTTAAAGTTAGAGAGCCTTTATCGTATAAGTTTAATTAAATTTTATGAGTCGTTTGCCTTAACTGTTTGAAATTTCTTCGTTCTCATGCTAACGCCACCTTCGGTAGTTTTTCATCATTGTTTTTGGTGCGCATTGTTGTGTTGGTGTTTGTTGTGGTTTTTTCTCGTTGGTTTTGTGTTTGGATAGTTTTTGAGTATTTGGTGTGTGATTCATTTTAGGGCTGGGTAAGTCCTATGCCAGCATTACCCTCGGTGGTTTCCTCATTGTTCCTGGCTTTACGTGTCTTTGTGTTGGGTTTTTGTCCGCGTTGTGGTTAAATATGGCGTGTGTCGTTGATGCCTCCTCATCCCCGTTAGGCGCAATCCTATTGGGACCAGCCCTATTGCATTGCCACGAATTATATCTTGACAAATTGAGTGGTAATTCTTTCGTGAGCGGCTTTTATTTTTTGTTGCTACTCTTTCTTGTGAATGTTGCGCAGAGCCGTTGCTGTCGAGCTTGAGGCTCCGCGTGAGGTCTCTAAGCTACTCTACGATGTAGAGTCTGTGTACCTAGGCATTGTTAGGGAGGTTGTTGAGTACGCCGTTAAGCACAATGTTACGAGTGCGAATAAACTTCGTAGGCTGTTTTATCACAAGTATAGGCAAGAGTACCCAAACCTTAATTCACAATTAGTCATTGAAGCAATCAGGCAAGCCTCTGGTGTTGCGAAATCATTCGTTGAAAGGAGGAGGAAGGGCTTGGTGAACAAGCCCTATCCGGAGGTTAAGACCGTGTCCATTAGATTTGTTGAAACAACCTGGAATTATGAGGAGTTCGTTAAATCAATAGCCCCGGTTAGGGTTTGGATTTCACCCATCAGCACCGGTAAGAGAGGTAGAGGCGGCAGAAGATTCGAAGTTTGGCTCAGACCACACAGGAGGTTTTGGCAATACTGGTGGAGGGTACTAACTGGAGGGGCTAGATTGGCGAGTACGCTGGTTGTTAAGAGAAGGGCAAACAAGTGGTATGCCATATTCATCTTCGAGCTGAAGCCCAAGGAGGAGGAACCAAAATCAATCATTGCCTTCGACATCAACGAGAACACGGTAGCCGTTGGTAGGATTGATATCGAAACCACGGTGGATAAGGTGGCTAGTTGGAATAGGCAGTACTTAACGCCAGAACTGTATACCATAAGGACTGATTTTGGTAGGCTAGCCAGGAGGTATGAAAGGGTTAGGAACACAATCATTGAGAGGCTAAAACCACACTTCACATTACCGAACGGTAAATACGTGAACATAACGAACACAAGGGAGTTTAGGAAGCGTGTTAAGAGATTGAGAGAAAGGAGTAGGAAGCTTGGCCGTGTTAGGCACGTGGCTAATGAACTAACAAAAATACCAGCAATAATCATAACCGAGGAGTTGGGCAGTAACCCGCAGGAGTCGATGATCGAGGATGTTGGGAGGAACGAGTTGAGGCATAGGATTAAGCAGACACCATTCAAGAAGCTTGAGGAGGCTGTGGAGGATAAGGCTTTAGAGAGGGGTTCAAGACTCGTTAGAGTCTCATCCTATAGGAACAGCAGGGTATGCCCAATCCATTTTACGAAGCTTGAGAGAACAGATGATTGGCATGTACTAAAGTGCCCACTCGGGCATTACGTAGATAGGGACTACGCATCCATACTCAATATGATGTGGAAAGTAACACCAGAAGCATGGACAAAGGGAGTATGGTGGGGCTTGAGGAAAAACATGAACTGGAGAAAACACGAAGACAAATCAAACCTAATCATTCCATACGAAATCGTGCAGTATTTACACACCACACTCAAGGAATTCAAGGCCAGCGAACAAAGCCCCGCAATGCTGGCCCGGGGCAAACCCATGAACCACCACCGGATACAAAATGAAGGTGGCGGCGAGGAAACCTCCCAAAAAGGGAGGAGGCCGGCATTATTTTCTCAGGAGATACCACGAACTTAGAAACGCACACCCAAGCAACCCCACAAACCCACACCCACGGGGATTTGCCTAAACCCTAACTTATTTAGGTATAGGTAAGAGGAAGTTAGTAATTAGTTGGTATTGTGATGGGTGAGAAGAAGTGGAAAAGAGGCAGATTAGGAAGATGCCTTACCTGCAACCATACCCTGCATATCCACCTCCATTACCACCATCACGGCAGTCAAAGCCCTATTACCACAAAACCTGCTCAAGGGTTAAGCTTTGGGTTGCTAAACTCATCACATGTGATGACTAAGGTTACGAGTATCACTTATTATTAAGCCCATCACTGCTAAATGCTTAAAAATTCCCTGATTAATGCCGTGTTCGTGTCAATGCAGGCAAGGAGTGTTAGGGCTAGGATATACTCAATAAGGAGGGGGTCCATTGGGTATGCTAGAGATGCCATAGTCATTGTACCAGGGGTAGAAACGGTGATGGATGCGGCGAAGTTCGTTGGAGCAAGGGCTGTTTGGAGATCTAGGACCGGGGCTGAGATAATTGGTAGTGTATTGAAGGTGTGGGGTAAGCATGGTCAATTATTGGTTAGGTTTAGGAGGGGATTACCTGGTCAAGCTTTAGGCGATTATGTGGATTTAATAATGAAGTAACTAATCATTCTTAGGACTTACACGGTGGTCTTGAGGGATCAGTTATCTTATAGCCAAATAATAGGCATGTACTGGTGTTGGCCCCGTAGTATACGCATTCTCTACAGTCATCTGGTCTACCCATTACAATCTTAACACCACTTAAGACGGTTACTGGCTGCGCTATCACTGCAGGCGTAGGTTTCTCCACAAATTCTGGTTTCTGCTGTGGTGGCTGGGTCTCAACCTTAGGTGTTTCCATAGGCGGTGGAGGAGGCGGAGGGGGCGGTGCGGGTTTTGCCTCAGGCGGTGGGGGTGGTGGGGGTTGTTGCGCCGGTGGTGGTTGTATTGGTTGTACTGTTGGTTGTTGTGGAGGCGGTGCTGCTTGTTGTGTAACTGGCGGCTGTGCTGGCGTTAGTGATGTCATTACCTCGTCCATTATGGTTTGCCTAACCGTGTCTGGCGGTGGTAATTGTCCCTCATAAACCTTCCTACCATTGATTATCAAGGCTGGCAATGATTTAACGCCATCCTGCTTCATTGACCTAACTAGGTAAACCAGGTTTTGCGGGACTTGGTTCTCGGGCATGTTCAGCGCGTTCAGCGCGGCATCAACTGCCTCTGGCTTTATCCTAATGAATGTGGCGTTGATACTCTTCTCACTACCCTTGAACTTCTCCCTGACCTCATTAACAACGCTTCTAATCGTGTTTTCATAAGCTTCATCCCTACCAACAACCATGTAAAACTTAATCATGACCGGCATGTTACCTCAATTCTTGATACTTAAAAAATTAATAAATCTTTAGTTGAATAAAGCATCAATGTTTTGCTGCAATAGCCTGCTTAACGTTATTCCCCAGTAATCTATTTAGGTAAAGCTTTCTTTCAATCACATCACTATCAGGCTTCAACTCGTATATTATCTGCGTCTCAAATGCCTTAATACTAGATGGACTGCATATCTTTAGGCGGTTGCATAATTCATTAATGAACGCCTCATTATCTAAATACTTACCCGTGCTTTGGTGGTAATTCTCGGCAATCTCAACAACCCTCTGCGGCAATATTATTGTTGCCTTACCCGAATCAACGATGTATAGACCATGGTAGCCAAGCACCATGCTATTCCTCACCCAATCCATACCCACGTCGGTTGGTGGCGACACTACCGTAACCTCAAGAACACAGTTTTTAAATTCCGCGATAGATATGGGTGAGTACCTCGGGTCATAAAATGCAGCGTGTATCGCGGCGGCTACAGAATCCTCAAGCAGATTCCTCATGGGCCTTATCATACCCATACTACCCCTAAGGACTCTCTTAACCATTCCATCTGAATACATGAGCTTTTCGATAGATACGAAGACGCCGAATTTAAGCTCCGCTGTTTTTACGAGAATTGTTGGGTCGATTTCATAATCAACCTTGACACCCAGCCTCTCCAGGATCTTAGCCCTTAGGTACTTAATGAGGATTGGGTATTCCTGCTCATCTAGGGGTTTGAATAATTGCATGCGTTAGGGTATGTAAGAGATGGTTTATATGCAATGCCCCACTTAGTTGTTATGAATTATTAGTAAATTATTGCCGACGCACGAAGCCTTAAGCCTACTCAGTATGTACCGCGCAATCTCTAGCTCCTTACCTATACGCATGTGGTGGCTACCAACCCAGTAAACCTTACCACAACCCGTACATAACCAAAAACTATCGTGCCTAAGCAAGACACTTCTGGGAACCTTACTCACAACAGCCTCCCTACCCACCTTAACGAGTTTCGAACCGCAGATTGGGCATAGGCTCCTATCCATGTTAATTACTAGCTGCGTACCGAGGATCAATGATGATATTGACAACCACTCCTCGTGTATTGAAGTTTCAAGTAGTAGTGTTGGTAACGACCTCTTCCTGAACAACTCCCTATCCCTAGTTATCAATAGATGATTAATGCTGAGGAGCGATTCATCGTTAAAACTCGGACTATATATCGCGTGAACGCCTAACATCCTTAACCACCTAGCTAACCAACCAAGCATTGAGTCAAGGATTGGCTCCTCGTCCACGATAGGCAAGGGTGCGCATAGGTTGAGCCTTGCGACTTCCAATTAAATCACCATAATGCCTTTCTACGAATTTCGTCCCAGGGCATTGGATTACCGTTAAACACACCCTCTATTATCGATGGACCTGGCAAGGTCTCAACCACGTTGTCCACATTAACAACCCTCGCAAGACCCGGCACCCTTCCTTTGAACTCTTCATAAATGGCCCTACCAACTTCATTCTTATCCTTACTCCCAGGTCTGATTACAACGTAATAATTAGTCAAGGCACCTATGGCTTCTGGAGGCGCCGTTATTAACCTAACCAGTGCGGTATCATTGATATGGTCAACCCTAACCCCAACTCCTAAACGAAGCTCCACATTCCTAACCCAACCCCTATTGCCATAAATCATGAAACTACCCTTACCCAAGTACTCGCCCGAGGGTGCCTTCTTAGTGACCTGCTCACCCCTTACGTAAAACACATCAAGCACCGAGAGACCCATTACCCAAGCCCTTGAGTAAGATGCGGCATACCTGGTCGCCTCAAGTAAATCCTCCTCACTAACCTCCTCATTAGGACCCCTGAGCTTCATCACAACGGCTGCGGCGCCCGGTATGTCGGCATGTACGAATAAATCCCAGGGCTTTAGGTAATTTCTAACAATGATCTCATTCTGTGTCGCGTCTCTACCTGCAATGACGAGTTTACCGCCTGTGGTTATGAACCACCTGAACCTCTCAAACCACTCCCTAGCACCGTAAATAACACGGACAGAACTCTCCCTAACGCTCGCGCTAAGCCTCTCGCTCTCAAGTTTAAGCTCTTCAATGCGCTCCCTCAATTTATTCATAGCCTCCTCTGCGCTCTTGGCCTTACGCTCAAGTTCCTTAGCCCTGTTAAACAGTTCATTAATGACGTCACCAACATCGGCATTTAGTGGTAGTGATACGGTAATGCCGCCAATATCCAGGGTCACAACCTTATTTCTCGGGATAAAGCCCTTGACCTTAATTCCCTGGTACTCCATGCCCTTAATCAATTCCTGAAACTCATCCTTATACGAAGACCAGTAATTCCTTAGGATACCTAGTAACTCCTCAATGACGTACTTCCAATTAAGGAGTACCTCGGCCTTAGTCCTCAATTCCTCGGACCCTCTCCTAAAATTCTCGATGTTAATCATTAACTCATCAATACTCTTTTCGAGTTTTGCGATCTCACCCGTTACACTAACAAGCCTTCTCTGGCTTTCCTCCCTAATCTCAACCTCGTGGAAGTACTCATCAACAGCCTCATTAAATTTACGGAATTGCCTAATTTCATCGTACTTGATCGACAAGAACTTTATTGGGGTTACGGTTATGGGGAGACCACTACTATAGTAAATAGTTGGCTCTAGGAACCCATTATTAATTGTATTGATTAGTTGGTTAACTACCGATAATATGGAATTAATGTCGACGGAGTTAACGGGACTTGAGCAGTCAATGGATGCCCTGGCACAAACCTCATTAGCCACCTCACCACCCAAGCCCAACCCCCTGGCAATGGCCCTACCCACTGTGTCGTAATTGCGCAATGCCGTCATAATATCGTTAATATTGCCTATGGGATTTACGAAGCTCTGCGGTGGTGGTTTATACTCAAGACCTACATTGACAACCCTATCCTTACCCCTATAACTCCTCAATACCCACTTGATCAAGCCGTCACCACCAACGTAAACCGCATTCCAGGGCTCCAATAATTCCACCACTAGGTAGCCCTCATCAAGGGTTAGCTTAACCACCCTATCAAAGTTGAGCAATTCGATTCCCCCTAACCTGGAGTCCTCAATAAACTTCCTAAGCGGTGAAACACCCTCAGCACCGTGTTCAAGGATATAACTCGTTAACCCAAATCTGTGCGAGTTTGCTATCACGAAGTACTTCTCAGGGCCTTTCCTAAATCTAAGCAGTAGGGATTCGCCCATCCTATAGGCCTTATCGAGGATTGAGCCCACCAACTCCCTTAACTCAACAACCACAGCCAGTAGATCCAGTATATTTAATGACCTCTTTTGAACGGGCATTACTTCAGTTCTAAGCCCTTCTGAGCTTAATAAACAAATTACTTCTTCATAACCGCTGATCCCTGCTCCTTCAATAAATCAATCAATTCATTTATTGACTCCCTCAACGACCTAATCTCCTTTATAAGCTCATCAACACCCTCAAACTCAACCTTAAACTTGACACCACTTGCCTCCACAGGCTCATCCTCACTCACAGCGGCACGTTTCCTAACCCTTGCCTTACCATCCTCGTCCTCATTACCAGCCAACTCCTGAAGCAACTCCTCAAGGTCTACCTTCTTCCTCCTGCCAAACATACTGATTAAAACTTCCCAGGCAGATTAATAAGGCACTTCAACTGAGTAATACTGTGATTGGCGTAATCTATGATGATGCATACCTAGAGCATAAGCCGCCTAGGTACCACATTGAGAACCCCAGCAGGGTCTCATCAATAATGAGCGCGCTGTATCAAAGGAATATTCCCATAGAGAGGCCTGTGACGAACGTCAATGAGTGGCTGGTTAAAGTTCACGACTTAACCTATATACATCAAATAGATAGCGCCTGTGAAGGGAATTACGTGTTCATTGATGCCGATACCTACGTGAGCCCAGGCACGTGTAGGGCGGCTAGGTTAGCTGTTGGTGCCGTGATTAAGGGAATCGACAAGGTCTTGAGTGGTGAGTGGAATGCAGCCTATGCTGTGGTTAGACCTCCTGGGCATCACGTTGGTCGTTCTGGCAGGGCATTAATGGCTCCAACCCAGGGCTTCTGCATATTCAATAATGTAGCCGTTGGGGCTGTGTATGCTTTAAGCAGGGGTATCGATAGGGTGGCTATTTTGGACTTCGATGTGCATCATGGTAATGGGACCCAGGAGATATTCTATAACGACCCAAGGGTCCTTTACATAAGCCTTCACCAGGACCCGGTCACCATTTTCCCTGGCACGGGATTCATCGGAGAAGTTGGGGAGGGCGAGGGCGAGGGATTCAATGTTAATGTTCCATTACCACCACTCACCGGTGATGATGCCTATCAGGACGCCTTGAATAGGGTTGTCTGGCCAATAATTAATGAGTTCAAACCCCAATTGATCCTGGTTTCCCTAGGCTTTGATGCCCATGAACTAGAGACAATAGCGAACCTAAGGCTATCCCTAAACACCTACGCCGAGATGTTTAGGGGGTTAAGGGACTTGATAGGTATGGTTAAGGGGGTCATATTCGTACTAGAGGGTGGCTACAACTTCGAGGTGTTGAGCAGGGGGTCCAGGTTATTAGTTGATATAATGAGTAATAGGGATTTCGAGATCGATGAGGAGAGTACGGTCACGGATCCTAGGGTGAAGTCTCGCGTGAATTCCGTAATAAAGGAGGTTGTGGGTGTGCATAAGCAATATTGGCATATTGAATAGCTTAGGAAAGATTTAATAATCATCGCATGACCTACGTAATACGCGTGATGATGCTGGGCTGGATGAATGATGATTTCGGTTAATAGCGCTGAGCGGACTCATTCTTTTTCATATGCGGTATTGGGATTTTTGAGAAATTGAAATGTTAAGCCTAATTAACTTAAGGAGACTTATTATTGTTTGTGAGAAGGGTAGAGTTGGATTTTGTTCCTGGCCTTAGGGTTGAGTTTGTTGATAGGGATGTGGCGTTGAGGCAGGTTAGTGAATGGGCTGAGAAGGGGACTCGGTTCCCAATCGTCATCTTCGGTCCAGAGGGTTGTGGTAAGACGGCATTCCTTAAGCAAGCCGTCGAGATGCTTAGGGAGTCGGGTTATGAGGTGTTTTATATTCATCCGTTGGATGAGGTTTTTGATGCCAAGGTGTCGTTTCCCGACGTCAAGAGGGCATTCATGGATTTTGTGGAGAAGGCGCTTGCCGAGAATGCTGTTGGTAGGGTTGTTTGGGCTGTGTTCGATTTCACACGCAAGATATTGAGTATTAGGAGGTCTAGGGTCGCGGTCGTAGTCGATGATGCATTCCAGGTGATTGGTGTGGATAAGGCTGCGGCTTACGTGAAGGGATTGCTCAACATAATTGAGCACCCCGTCTATGACTATGACAGGATGGTTGTTCTCGTAGCCACAAGCGAAGGCTTGTCTAAGGATGAGATTGGTAGGCATTCCTGGGCTGAAATTACGCCCATATGGAACATGCCCCGGGGCGGTTTTAAGCAACTTTACGAGAAACTGCCAGGGCATAAGCCATCGTTTGAGGAGACCTGGAGACTCACGGGTGGAAACCCAAGGATGCTAGCCAGGCTATACCAGGCTGGTTGGCGTGTTGATTATGTCTTAAATAGGATCATCGATGAGGGGGGTTTATCGAGGGATTTCATAGCCAGGTGGAGGAGTTGGCTTGAGAAGGTTGTCGAGGATCCCGACGTTGTCAGCGAGGTTGAGTTTCCAGGTGAGCTTAGGCATGAGCTAATTAGGAGGAATCTACTGATCTACACAATGTACTCCAGAAGGCCTTACCTTTGGATCGATGAGATGCCACCAGAGAGGGACTCTGAGATGGGCATTGGTAAATACGCGGCCTGGCATACGCCATTACATAGGGATGCGGTTAAGAAAGCCCTCAGCGAAGCTTAGGGCGTAAATTCTTAGTTCCGCGTTGATTACGACTACGAAACCCTCATTATTAGTAATCACGAGAATGGAACCTCAGCGATACCGTGGAATTATGATCACTTGCCTCCAGCACCTTCACTTATGCTGGATCCTCCAATCTAAAGATACACTGATGTATGGTTGGACGCCTTACTGCCTTGTGCTAATTGTGAGTTAGTGATTTATTTCTCCTCATAGCTTACTTTGTGCGATGGGTTACCGCGCAAGTAGGTATTACATAGTTTTGGTTCTGTTGTTATTGTTACTCGCTGGCATTAACGCGGTCTTGGCACAACAAATTCAACTGCCCGTGTACATACCTGCCGTTAACGTTAGCATAACAGCCTTGTCCGCAAACGGTATGCCCCTCACGAAGTACGCGATTGTCGGCATAACCTGCGCCCAATACAACGTGAGCAACATAGGCCAGATAAGTGCGGTAATACCCATACCAAGCACAGGGAGCATAACGTGCAAGGCCTACGCGTACTCCTTCGGCGTCTACTCAAGTAAGACGATAGTGCTCACAACCAATGAGAGTGGGGAGTCAATACCCGTAACCCTGGTAATACCCGTGAGTGGGTATTACGTGCCAGGCATAGGGTTTGTGCCCGTGGGTACGTTGGTGGCTATTGCCGTGGTAATCATAATAATCATAATCCTAATAACCATAGCGCTCATTGAGTACAGTAACTGGAGAAGAAAAAGATTAGCAAGACTCATTAAGCCGCCTGAGTGACCTAATGCGCAGTCATGGTCTGCGGCATAATATTGAGTGGCGGTTTGTCCAGGAGATTCCAATCACCCAATGAGCCCTGGGTCGACAAGGCGTTATATGCGATTAATGGTAAACCAATGATTGCGAAGATCTATGAATCGCTGAAGGTAATTGTTGATTCTGCAATCATAGCCGTGAATAATGAAGATAGGGCCAAAAGGTATAGGGAGGTTGTCCCTGAAGCTGAGTACGTTATTGATAATGAGCCGTTTAAAGGTCCATTGGCAGGGATTTACTCGGGGATTAGGGCGTGTAATGATGATTACGTGGTTGTCATACCCAATGACATGCCGTTTATAACACCGAATGCCATAGAGTTGATGGTTAAGGAGTTATCCAGCTTCGATGCTGTGACCTACATATTACCGAACGGGCATATAAGTAATGCATTGATGGCCTTGAGGAGGGATGTGGCTATTCCAATCCTCAATAAACTAGCCGAATTAGGTAGGAGCAAGTCCTTCGACCTATTGAGGGGTGCGCCCAAGGTTCTATTTATGAACCCACTAACCCATGGAGTAGACGCTAAGTCTCTTGTTAATATCAACACAAGGGATGATGTAACCAACGAACCTAGGTTGGGCGAGGTTGTGGTTAGGAACGACGTCAGCATAGTTAGGGACTTTAGGATAGATGATATTACCGATCTACGCGTCAGCAAATTAATAGGCTCGCTCTGGTACACAATAGCGACTGGCGATTACATACCGGAGTTCAGGCTGTACGCGGAGTCCGGAGTACAAATGTTAGTAGCCCATGTACTGCTTGATTCGAGGAACGAGAACGTGAGAGCCTTGGGTAGGAGGATACTGGATGCGTTGGGTGTGGAGAAGGCATGAAGGTACTAATAATGGCTGGGGGCAGGGGAAGTAGGATTGGTGACCCGAGTAAGCCGTTGATTAAAATCCTGGGAAAACCAATGATCGAGTACGTGATCGACGCAATAAATGGGTTGGGGGAAGTAAACATAGCCACAACAAAGGACCACGAGAGGATCATTCAATGGGCCAGGTCAAACAACTACACCATAGTCCTAACTAGCGGTAGGGACTACCCAAACGACCTAATCGAGGCCTTGAGACTCACGGGCACACCAACACTGGTGCTACCCAGCGACATGCCCCTATTGAGCAAGGAATTCATAACCAAATTCCTGAGGGCGGTGGCGCACATAAGGACGCCGATGGTTACGCTCGCGGCAGTGAGGGGTTGCGAGATTGAATATACGGGCATCAGCTACATTAGGGACTTAACCATGAGCAACGGCGTAATACCATGGTCAACCCTCACCACGGCATGGACCATGGAGCTAATAAACATAAACACAAGGGAGGACCTAGAAGAAGCAACCAAACTCATCCAAAGGAGGACACAGCAACCCATTAGATAGGTTTCGTCCTCTCCTCCATATCCTCTATCAACCATACCCCATACTTACTAGCAATATCGACAGCCTTCTCCAAAGCCCTCAGACAATACAGGACGACAACAACCCTACCCTTAAACCTATCCGGCCACCTCTTCATCACCCTATCAACCCTCCCAACAAGCCTCCTGACAGCCTTCGGCCCAACCTTCACCTTAGCATCACCAATAATCGTTAACTGCTCACTCGTTCCATAAATGTCGAACTCGTACCTCCTATCAAAAAATGTCGGTCTCGTCCTAATTTCAATACCTCTCTGCTTGAGGAGGTGCTGGACGACGTGGTTGGCTTCGTCTTCGAGGCCTATTGTTAGGTTGTTGAGCATGTTCTCAATTCCTGTCAACCTCCTCTCGATCCTACCAAGCCTCTCTCCATGCTCTTTAACGATTTTTGTTAATTCCTCGATTGCCTTCGTGTTTTCCCTCGTAGCCTTTGCCAACTCTTCAACCACAGCCTCAAGCCTGGTCAACCTATCCTCAACCCCTGCCACCCTCTCCTCAAGCTTTGCCAACCTCTCCTCATGCTCCTTAACGATTTTTGTTAACTCCTCAACCGCACTCTCTAACCTCGCTAACCTCTCCTCATGAGCCTTGACCGCCTTCGTCAACTCCTCAATGGTTGTCTCAATCCTCGATAATCTATCTTCCACCTTAACAAGCCTCTCTTCATGTGCCTTGGCTAGCTTTGTTAACTCGTTAACAGCCTCAACAAGCCTATCAACAGATGACTTAAGGTCGGCATAACCAAGGAGACCCATAACAGCCAACCTAAACTCCTCATCCTCACGAAGCAACCTCAACAACAAACCCCTCAAATCAACAGACATTGCTTCCTCCTCAAGGGTTAAATTGGGTACCACTAAATAAGTGTTTCCTTAGCTAGGTTAAACTTTAACTACATTTTTACGTAGATAATCTCACATGTGATGGTTACTTGAATCACATGGCAGTATTGGTAAATGGGCTGGTCGAACCCAAAGATTTCGAGAAGTCTTTACCCCTCAGGGTGAGGAGCTTGTTTAAATTTTCAGTAGCGTTGTGGGTGAGAGGGGCTCCTAGACTTCCTAGTCTGGGTCTGTGTAACCACCGACGTAGGCTTCTTAGGCAGCCTGTGGGGTAGGGCCATACTAGCCTTGGCCACTAGGTACTGCAGGAACGTGCTAGTGACCGCCAGCCCCAGGGAGCTGGTTAGGCGTAAGGGTAGCGAGCCGACGGCTAAGACAATACCAAAGCAGTGGGTTATCTACAGGGCATTATCAAGGGAACTGGGATTAGTGACCATAGACACGACCCATGAGGCACCATCAGAGTCGCTGGCTAAGTTAATTAATGAATCGAGGCTGGTAAATTAAACAGTAGTGTAAACTTCAATACCCAATTTCCTGGCAGCCTCCAACCCCCTATCATCGATGAACGGTGTCACTAGGATGAGCCTCGGCTTAATACCCGTGATGGTCTCGTACAGCTTTCCGACCCTTGAGAATTCCAGTGCGTCGCCACTTGAGGCGCTTGCCTTAATCTCAATTAGTATGTGTGTTCCATCCCTAATCGCTACATCAACCTCCACCTGGGATGGATGCCCATAAACCACGCCATCCTTATCGAAGTAAACCCACTTACCAACCGTGGCGACACCCAGAATCCCCTCAACCACGCCCCTCATGGCATTCCTAAACGCCTCCTCAGACTCAACACCCCACCTAGCCCCAAGAGCCATCAACCTCCTATCAAAGGCCTTAATAGCATCCTCCACCCTCGCCAGTCTATCCTCGTGGGATCTAACGGCCTTCGTCAACTCCATAACGGCATTCTCGAGCCTCGCCAACCTCTCCTCAACCCCCGCAAGTCTCTCTTCATGTGATTTCACGATCTTAGCCAACTCCTCAATTGCCCTGGATTGCTCCTTAACTGCTTTCGCCAACTCCTCCACGGCATTCTCCAGTCTAGTTAGTCTATCTTCTACCCTGGTTAACCTGTCCTCTACCTTTGTCAGTCTTTCCTCATGAGCCTTGACCACCTTTGTTAGTTCCTCAACTGCAGTCTCAAGCCTAGCCAACCTCTCCTCATGTGCCTTGGCTAGTTTCGTTAACTCATTAATAGTCTCAATAAGCCTATCAACGGAGGACTTGAGGTCGGCATAACCAAGGAGCCCCATAACGGCTAACCTAAACTCCTCATCCTCACGAAGCAACCTCAACAACTCACCCCTTAGGTTTGCACCCATCCCATAAATCAACACGCAATGGGTTAATAAAGCTTAGCAATGGGATGGGGATAAACACGGATAGGTGTAATGTTTAGGCGAGTCCCTTCACTAACTCGCTAAGCCTGCTTACGAACTTGTCGAAGGTTATCTCGCCAACCCTTCCCAAGCTCTTACCTGAGTAATGACCCCAAGCCTTCTCATCCGTGAGCAACTTAGCCAATGCCTCAACAGCCTCGTCAACACCTTCGTAACCAAGCCCAACCTCACCACTCATGGCTAGGTCACTCCAGGCACCACCACTCCTATGAACAACAACGGGCAAACCCCTGGCCATCGCCTCGGCAACCACTACGCCCCAGTGCTCATTAATCGTCGCGTGCAGGAACACCCTAGCCTGGTCCATCAAAACAACCTTAACATCACCTGGAGCGTTTGGGTATAACTCAACGTTTAACCTATTCTCCATAGCCATCCTCCTAATCCTCT
>Ga0081534_100228_pt1 | contig 19813 bp, 20 predicted proteins | sample MonGeyMetagenome_FD_71019 | JGI IMG/M metagenome (GOLD analysis project Ga0081534, IMG submission 71019) | Hypoxic/sulfidic aquatic microbial communities from Monarch Geyser, Yellowstone National Park, USA - MG (SPAdes) v1 (version 2) | ecosystem: Environmental > Aquatic > Thermal springs > Hot...
CGCCCGCGGCCCTCACCCCTCCAGCGCCCTCCAAGAGGACGCTGTGCCGCCTCTCCACGTCGACCCCTGATAGATTCACGTAAAGTTCAGCCCACATGGCCGCCTCCCCCATCTCGTTACGTGTATAAGCGCGTTGCCCCGGGATAGGATTTGCTGCCAGTGGACCGGGAACCCGTGCGCGGGCTTCCTCGCGTCAGGGCCCATCCCGCGTAGGCGCACGCGGTATCTGAATCGAATACGCCATCGCATGGGCGGCGTAGCCGGGGCTTCGCGACGACGCCGCATGGGCGCGCAGGATATGGCCGCGCGCGGGGTCGATCCTGGACAGGACGCGCCCCGCGACCTCTACCACGTGCGATCCAGCCTGCCCATAGAGGAAGCTCAGGGTGTGTGCATCACACCCACTGCGTATCCAACGGGCTGTGTAACACGCGCTGTCCGGCCCACGCTGACGGCCGCGACCACCCCGCACGGCATCGCCGCGGCCGGCTCCATGCGTCCCTCCCGGCCGGAGCGCCGAAGGGTCCGGCGGAGGGCCTCCCTCTCGGATTCAACTTCATCGATAGGCTTGGGCAAAGGAACCCCCTTAACCCCGATAACTTAAAAAGCACGGGGCCTGCGGCACGATTCGGATTGAGCGTCGGTCAGACTCTGGTGAACTACGCGGTCAAGGACGGCATAGCATTCATAAATTTAAACAATCCTCCACTTAATATACTCAATATTAAGCTCATGAACGAGCTGAGCGCGGCGCTGGACAGGGCCTCGAACGACGCGTCGGTCAGGGCCGTCGTAGTGGGCACGGCCATAGAGAGGGCCTTCAGCGCGGGGGCGGACGTGAAGGAGCATTTCCCCGACAAAGCCCCGGGGATGCTGGACGCTTTCACGGGCCTGATAGAAAAGGTGCTCTTCTTCGACAAACCGACTGTGGCCGCCGTGAAGGGCGCGTGCCTCGGTGGGGGGTTTGAGCTTGCCATCGCGTTCGACTTCTTGGTGTCCGGCGAATCGGCGTTCTTCGGAACGCCCGAGATCAGGCTGGGCGCGATGCCGCCCATAGCAGCCGTTCTACTTCCGAGGATCGTCGGCGTCAGAAGGGCGCTCCGGGTTGTCCTGCTCGGCGAGAACTTCCCGGCGTCCGAGGCGGAAAGGATGGGCATATTGACAAAGGTCGTGCCGGACGCCGAGGTCGACGCAGAGGCGGAAAGGCTCGCGAGATCCGCGTCCGAGATAAGCCTCTCCACGATAAGGATAGTCAAGAAAGCGTTCTGGGGAGCCCTCGGATCGAACATCGGCGATGGATTCAAGCTGACGAATAATATCTACAAGGAAGAGCTGCTGAAAACCGAGGACGGAGTTGAAGGCCTGAAGGCGTTCCTGGAGAAGAGGAAGCCCGTCTGGAAGGATCGCTGAGCGACCGCGCCATCCGGCCGGACATCGTGATCACAGCGGGAAGGCGATCGCCCCACCGGACCGGCGCCGAAGCAGCCGTCGCCGGCCTCCGGATTCACCGCCAGATCTCAATTTTTCAATAATATCTTCATACGTAGCAAATTTAACAAATTCGGATGATTCCAAGGCGGGAATCAGTTCCATTCACGAACGCGCGGATGACCACACTTATTAACTGCAGGGGGGGTTCCCGCCCGGCGTGGACGAGCCGGACGCAAGATCCATCGTGGACCGCGCGATGTCCCGCGGCAGCCCGATGCTCCTCGAGGACGAGTCGAAGCGCCTCTGCGCCCTCTACGGGATAGGGACGCCGCCCTTCCGGGTCGCCGTGGACGCGGATGAGGCCGTGGAATCCGCGAGGGCCGTAGGGTATCCGGTGGTGATGAAGGTGCTCTCTCCCCAGATAGTCCACAAAACGGACGTGGGAGGCGTGGCGCTCGATCTGAAGCGCGACGAGGACGTCCGCGAGGCCTACGATCGCATCGTGCGTTCGGTCAGGAACGCTAGGCCCGACGCCGAGATAGTGGGCGTCCTCGTGGAGCGCCAGCTCCCCCCGTCCATCGAGGTGATAGTGGGCGCGACGGTGGATAGGAAGTTCGGCCCCGTGCTGATGTTCGGGATGGGGGGCACGCTTGCGGAGCTCCTGAGGGACGTCGCGTTCCGGCTGATCCCCGTGGACGAGGATGACGCGCGGGCGATGGTCGAGGAGGTGAGGGGAAGCGATGTCCTGATGGGCCTCAGGGGGCGTCCCCCGCTGGACATCGACGCGCTGATCGGGGTGCTCCTCTCCACCTCCAGGATGATGCTCGAGAACCCGGAGATATCCGGCGTGGACCTGAACCCGGTGATCGTGTACGAGAGGGGCGCGGTCGCCGTGGACGCGAAGGTATTCCTGGGGCCGCCCCGCCCAACGCAGGGGGAGGGCGTCCGGCGGCCCCAGCCGTGAACATACGGCGCGCGATCGGCCGACCCTCAGCCGAAGATGATGGACTCGGCCAGCGTCTCGAGCGTCATCCTGGCGTTCTCGAACGTGCTCTCGGACTCCTCGTACTCCAGCTTGACGTAGGGCACGTGCATCCTATCCAGCGCCAGCTTGCGTATCACGAAGTCGTAGAGCGCGGGCTCGCAGAACTTGGGCACCAGGAAGAGCACTGCGTCTATCCTCAGGTCCTTTACGAGCTCCGCTATGTGCTGCTGCTTGTCTATGAGCGGGTGGTATCTGGTGGTCAACGGCCTCAGGTTGTCCGTGTACGCCTTGACGAGCGCCATGAGGGGATCCTCCTCGGCCTCGTTCACCCGGCCTATCCATCTGGGACCGATTATCGCCTCGTCGTACACCAGGTAGGCCGCGTCCTCCATGGCCCTCATGAGGGGCAGCGCCGGTTGCTCGCAGAAATCGCCCAGCACGAGCACGCGTATCTTGTCCTGCTGCTTGCGGTCGCGCTTCTCCACCTCGCTGAGGAACGACCTCATCTTCTCCACGTAGAGCTCCACCGGCAGCAGCTGGCCCGCCCTCAGCGCGTAGTAGTATTCGTCGTAGGGCAACAGCCAGGGCCTCTCGATCCTCAGCTGCTCCATCCTGTGCTGCAGCTCCCACTTCTCGTTGTAGAGGGCTATGCTGCGCCTCAGCGCCTCCATGTCCAGCTTCCTGCCGGAGATCGGCTCCAGCTTCTCGATGAGCCTGCCGTACTCGGCGTACAGGTAATCCTTGGCGGGCGCCACCGCGTTGTTTATCGGCATGTGGAGGTAGACCACGGTCTTGTCCGGCTTGTTCCTCTTGATTATGCCGGACAGGTTGCGCGCGACGTCGCAGATGTTCGTGAAGGCCAGCGCGTCGAAGTGGTCGAGGTGCCCGGTGGCGGCTAGCTCGAACGTGCTCCTGCTTATGGAGCACACGAACGACTGCGTGTGCGCGGTGGCCTTCTCCAGCTCGATGTAGCCGGACGCGCCGAGTATGTTCACCGGCAGGAACCCCAGGGAATGGGCTATCGGCTCCGGGAAGTACACCGGGAAGTACCCCAGCAGCCGCCCCCCGGTCTCCTCCTTCCACCTCCTCTGCCAGCTGAAGTCCACGTAGGAGTCCTCCGTGACCTCCCTGAACAGCTCCAGTGGTTCCCTCGATGCCGCATCCTCGAGGAGCGTCATTGCGCGATCACCGCCCTCTTCTGGAGCCTCCTGTAGCCCAGGTACGCCGCCCCGACGGCGTTCGCGAACACGAGATCGCGCGAAGAGTTCACGTGCACCTTCAGGAACCTCTCCAGCGCCAGCGGGAAGGCCGCGTTCATGTTCATCCCGCCGACCAGCGTGACCTCGGGCGTCAGGCCGACCTGCTTGATCGGCGCGACGACCCTCCCGGCGACCGACATCACGGCCCCCATCATTATGTCCTCCATCGGTATGTTCTTGGTGACCAGGTTTATGACCTCCGTCTCCGCCAGCACCGAGCAGACCGTGGATATCATGACCGGCTTCTGGGACTTCAGGGCCAGCTCCTCGAGCTGGGAGAGGTCTATCCCCCCGTAGTAGGCTATCCTCTCCAGGAATCCCCCGCCGCCCGCGGCGCACTTATCCGTCACCCTGAACTGGACGACCTTTCCGTTCTCGTCGAGCTTCGACGTCCTAGTGTTCCCGGCGCCCACGTCGACGACCGTCCTCGTGTTCGGGTAGAAGAACCTGGCGCCCGCGGCGGCCGCCGTGATGTCCGTGGCGTTCGCGTCCCTGAAATCGACCCTGTGGCGGCCGAATCCCGTCGACACCACGTAGCTGACGTCCGACCTGCTGAGCCCCGCCTCCGAGAGCGCGCTCTCGAACGCCTTCCTGGCGGCCCCCAGCGGATCGTATCCGCTCCTGTCCACGAGCGTCACGAGCACGCGCTTTCCGTCCTCCAGGATGGCTGCCTTCACGTACCTCGCGCCGACGTCTATCCCCGCGGTTATCACGCGCTCTCGACCTCCCTGGGCGCGCGATCGGCCGTGGGCATGACAATCTCCTCCTTGCCCGTGAGCCGCTTGATGCCGTAGAGCGCGGCCCCTATCGCGCCCCCGTACATCGTCAGGGGGCTCGTGTTGACCTTCATGTGGAGCGTCTCCTCCACCGCCTTGACCATCCCCTTGTTCAGCGACACGCCGCCCTGGAACGTGACCTCGGGCTCCACCCCGACCCTCCTCAGCAGCCCGACCGAGCGGGTCGCGATCCCCAGATAGGCACCGTAGAGTATGTCCTCAAGGCGCTCTCCGGCGGCCAGGTGCTCCAGCACCTCGGTCTCCGCGAAGACCGTGCAGGTGCTCGTTATCTTCACGGGCCTCCTGGCGTTCAGGGCTATCTCAGACGCCTGCCTAAGATCGAGGCCCAGCGCCCTCGCGGCAGCCTCTATGAACCTGCCCGTCCCCGCCGCGCATTTATCGTTCATCGCGAAATCGATGACCTCCCCCTTATCGTTGATCCTTATCGCCTTGGTGTCCTGTCCCCCCATGTCCAGCACGGTGTGCGTCCTGGGGAACAGGTAGTGCGCCGCCAGCCCGTGGGCGCTGATCTCGGTGACCTGCACGTGGCCGAACGTTATCTGATATCTTCCGTATCCGGTCCCGACCACGTACGCTATGTCGGACTCGCTGAGCCCGGCCTTCTCCAGCAGAGCGTGGTACAGCCTGTTCGCCGATTCGAGTATCCTTATCCCGGTCATCGTTATGTCGGTGGCCACTATCCTCCCGTCTAGTTGCATCACCACTCCCTTCGTGTACGTCGACCCGGAATCCACGCCTATCACGTAGCCCTCCTCGCCCATCATTTCACTTCAACCCCTTCCTGAGCGCGAGCGACTCGAAGAACGCGTCGATCCTGTTCCTCATCTGGGCTTCCGAGTAGTACCTGGGATCCACGTGGTCCGACTCGATCATGAGGGTCGGGATGTTCATGCCCACGAAGTACTCCTTGAAGTCGCCCTGCCCCATGGAGAAGGACCTGCAGCTCTTTATCGAGTGTATCACGACGCCGTCCGCCTTGTACGCGTCCACGTAGTACTTCAGGAGGTCGGCCCTCATCAGCATGTTCCAGTTGCAGTACGCGTGTATCATGTACTCGGCTATGGTCTCTATGGGCTTGTCCGGGTTGAAGCGGAAGTAGTCCACGACGCCGGCCACCTTGGGATAGGTGCCCGCGACGCCGCGCGCGTTCCACCTCTTGAAGAGGCTCCACCAGTCCTTGTAGTACGGATAATTGGGGACCCCCTCGAAGACCAGCCTGAACTGCTCCTCGGGGGTCGGCCCTATCCCGGCCTCCGCCCTCCTCTGGAGCTCGTCCACCAGGAAGCGGTAGTAGTCTGCGGTGGTCTTATCGCCCCTCGTGAGGGTGATCAGGCTCATATAATATATCGCCTCGAAGTAGCCGTCGAGCGGGGTTGGCACCCTCTTCCCCATCTCCAGCGCCATCCTCCAGTGATCCCAGGCGTCGGCCGTGTAGGTCAGTATCTCCCTCAGCTTCTCCTCGCTGTAGCGGATCCCCGTGAGCTGCTCCAGCTGGGATATGACGTTCATGAGCTGATCCGCCACATACCTCACGTCGTGCCTGGGCACGTAGTGATCCCTCTCGTAATCGCGCACGTAGGGTATGTCGATCGTGAATATCTTCGCGCCGGTCCAGTAGTGGTACTGCTCCCACCAGTGTATGTATATCTGGCAGCCCGAGTACGTGAGGACGGCTATGTCGGGCTTCGGCACGTACCCGAGGGGCGTCTGCCCCGTGCCTATGGGGGGGATGGCGGCGACCCCGGACTTCACGTAGCTGCAGCAGTCGGTGGAGTATCCCTCGTTCTCGGCCGCCAGCATCAGGGGGAGGGCCCCGCCCTTGTACGATATCTGGAGCGAGAAGACCTCTGGATACACGACCGGTATGTCGAACAGCCTCAGTATCTCTATCGGGTTCGCCTCGACGAGCCCGTACGCTATCTTCTTCCCCTTGGCGGCGGCGGCGGCCACATCCTCGAAGTACTTCCTGACCAGCTGGCTCTGCAGCACAACGGCCTGGTTGTACTCCTTGGGCACCCTGTACTGGGCGGCCTCCTCAGACATTAGCGCCCTTCCCTTTGCCGTGGCTGACATCGCCCTCTCGGGACCCCGAACCGATATATAAGCCTTGGCGGAAAGATATGAAGTATATATTAGGTATATTCGCAATATATGGATCCGATAGCGCACGCGCGGGCGCGGATCGGCCGGGAGCGCCCGGAACCAGCACAAGGTTGGCCGCGTCGTCGCTTATCGCGACCGAGTAGCCCGCTATCCTCCTGAACTCGTTTGCCGCCATGAGGAGCCTCACGGCGGTGCCGAGGTCCCGGACGGTCTCGAACGTCCTCACGCCTATGAGCTCCTCCAGTTCCCTGACGCGCTTCATCCTACGGAGGACCGCGTGGATGCGGCCCACGTCCCTCGACAGGAACATATCGGTGGACGTCGTTATCATCTCCTCCACGACGGAGGACATCCCCTCGAAGTCGGACCTCAGGATGGCGTCGGAAGGCGCCGATTGCAGCTGGGAGGCCAGCCTGGCTATGTGGGTGGAATGGTAGACGATCCTCGACAGATCCCTCACCATGAGCACGTACGCTATCAGCTCGCGGCTGTCGTTTATCCCGCTGGCCACCGCGACCTCCGGATCCCTGGTCCAGAGCGATATCTGGCGTATGACCGCCCTGTACCATCTGTTGACGCCGGTGCCCCTCTCCACGACCTCGCTGGCCAGGCCGCCATCGCCCTCCATGAACGCCCTGGCCGAGTCCTCGTACACCTTGATCGTGAAGCCCACCATCTTCCTCACCTCGCCGTCCGTCGGGAGCTTCACGACGTCGCTGCTCACCTTCACCCTTATTGTGTAGGCATCCTCGTCCACGATGAACGCCCCGGGCATCTCCAGCAGAAGGGACCTCAGGGAGTGCTTCACGTCCGAGCTTATTATGCCGTCGGATTTTACGACCACCTCGTCGGCGCCCTGCATGTAGTACGTCCACAGCGGGATGGATAGCTCCCGCGGGTCCTCCCGCTCCTTCAGCTGCAGCTGCACCGTCCTTTGGCCGAGCGTATCGGCGGGGAACATCCTCAGCGACGGTCCGTCGTCCATTATTATGATCTCGGAGCCCTTCTTCAGGCCGTGCGCCTCCACCCAGTCCCTGGACAGCGTGATCAGATAGCTGCCGTGCCCTATCCTCTGCAGCCTCCTCCTGTAGATCGAGGCGGATCCCACGCTGCTAACAGCGGCCGCTTTATCATATAAAAGTGTTTAGGAATCTTAGGGAAGCTGCAAAACTCCGACCTTCAGGGAGGAGATGCGCGGACTTTTCTTATACAGACAGCGCGCTCACTGGCCGGGCTTCGACAGTTTCGCCCTGAACCTCTCCATCTCGATCTGCCTCAGCTTGTACCTCTGGATCTTGCCGGTGGCGGTCGTGGGCAGGGCATCGACGAACTCGATCCATCCCGGGACCTTGTAGGATGCCTTCAGCTTCTCGCCCGCAAGCCTCAGTATCTCCTCCTCCAGCTCCTTCGACGGCGAGTAACCTGGCCTCAGCTGGACGTAGGCCTTCGGCCTCCCTATGCCGTCGTCGGTGTAGCTCTGCACGACCGCCGCGCCGGCGACCGCCGGGTGGCCCAGGATCGCCTGCTCCACCTCTATTGGCGACACCCAGGCGCCGGCGGACTTTATCAGGTCGTCGGCCCTGCCGGACCACCAGAAGTAGCCGTCCCGATCCACGACGTAGAGGTCCCCCGTGTCTATCCACTCCCCGATTATCGTCGCCTTCGTCTTCTCGTGCTGCTGCCAGTACAGGGCCGCTATGCTGTCGCCCTTTACCAGGAGCCTGCCTGCCTCCCCGACGTCCGCCTCGCTCCCGTCCTCCCTGACGGTCCTGACCTCGTATCCCGGGACCACTAGCCCTGTGCTCCCCGGCTTCACCGGCCTGTCCGTCCTGGGCGATATGAATATGTGCAGTATCTCGGTGGTCCCTATCCCGTCCAGCACGTAGTGCCCCGTGAACTCCCTCCATCCCTCGTTTATCTGGGGCGGCAGCGTCTCCCCCGCGTTGGTGCTCGTCCTGATGGAGGAGAGGTCGTACTTCCCCCCGCTCCTCAGCTCGTCCAGGAGCCTTAGGTACACGAGCGGCGTGCTGAAGAAGCGCGTGACCCTCATCCGCTCGATTATGCGCAGCACTGATTTCGCGTCCGTGGCGCGCCCCGGGAAGAGGACCGTGGAGGCGCCGAACCAGAGGGGGGCGTAGAGGCCGTTCCCGAGCCCGTAGGCGAAGAACAGCTTGGCGGTGGAGAAGAAGACGTCGTCCTCCCCGGGCGCGTGGATGTGCTTGTAGTACGTCTGGACGACGTATGGGATATCGTGCTGGAGATGGACGACGCCCTTCGGCGGCCCCGTGGTCCCGGAGCTGTAGAGCCAGAAAGCGAAGTCGTCCCTGTGCATGGGCTCCGGCTCCACGAAGTCGGGGCCGGAGCGCGCGAGGTCCCGGTAGCCCAGCTGATCGCCCGCGGGTTCCCCGCCGACCACGACCACCCTCCTCAGGTACCTCAGGGATTCCCTCACCTCCTCCAGCAGCGGCATCAGGTCCCTCTCTATGAAGAGGACCTTCGCCCTGGACTGATTTAGCACGTACTTCAGGAACGCAGCGGTCTCGTAGGTGTTTATGGGGACTGGCACCGCCCCTATCCTGAGGGATCCGAGGAAGACCTCGGCCAGCTCGGGCCTGTCGTAGAGCATCGCGACGACCCTGTTCTCCATCTCCACGCCGAGTCCCCTGAGCGCCCCGGCGATCCTGGAAGTCTCGCGGAGCAGATCCGCGTACGTCAGCGCGAGCTTCACCTCCACGTTTCCCTCGGATCCCTCGACGTACGTGACCGCGACCTTGTTCCCCCTGCCCTCCCTGACGTTCCTGTCTATGAGGAGATCGCTCAGGTTGAATTCAGCCGGGATCTCTATCCGGACGTCCTCCCCCCTGACGTGCACCATTGTCTAGTCCCTCGCCAGAATCTGCACGTTCCTCGCGGACAGCGCGATCGCGGTTACGTAAGCGAAGATCCCGAAGAGGTACCTCATCCACTCGACGCCGCCGGCGTAGGTCCCGAGCGCCAGGACGACGATGAACAGCGAGACGAAGGCTGTCACGATTATCCAGTCCCTGTGCTTGACGGCCGGATATCCCATGTACGCTATTAAAGGCAGAAGTGCATAATTATAAATCTGAAATCCTAATCCCGGAGGGCCGAACATGGACCCCAGGGCGCTCGGCACTATCGTGAACACGCCATTCACCCAGAAAAGCGTGGCGCCCAGCAGGAAGGATCCGAACGTCCCCAGGACTGCCGACGCGTACTTGTCGTTCCACGCCATCAGTATCAGCGCGGCCGTGAATTCGTCGAGGAACCCCACGAAAAGCGCGTACAGGAATCCGCCGATGGCATTCGGGGCGAATAATAGCGCCGTGCCGGAGGCGATCAGCGCGAAAGCGAAGCCGGCGAACCCGAAGACTAGCGGGGCCTCGCTGTGCACCTCATGGTTATTCCCGCTCATGCAGTAATTATGATAAGAGTTGGAATTTATAAACATTACTGTGCCGCACTATATGAGCTCGTTGTCCGGATATGGAGAGGCTGCCCCTCCGCATACTGATACCGGGCGCCGAGATGTGGACCGGGAACACGGGGAAGAGGCTCGAGGAGGGCTTCGAGCGCGCGCTCAACCCGCTGTCCGCGTTCACGCCCGCGCGGGACTCCGCGTCGACGACGCCTTCTGCAGGATCTCGAGGGGGGAGGAGAGGGCGCATTTCGCGCGCAGGGACGACAGAGTCTTCGTGATCATGGACCGTATCCGCTGTCCAGGGGACAGGCTCTCGTGATCCCCCGTGAGCATTTCACGTTCTTCTACGAGCTGCCAGAGGGGCTCATACACCATTTTTACTCGGCGGCGTCGGCAGCCGGGAGGGCCATCAGGGATTCCTTCTCCCCGGACGAGGGGATAGTGATGCTCGCGAGGGGATTGAGGGTATCCCATGTCACCTGATCCTGATACCGGTGCGCGGCGGGGATTTCCTGAGCGCGCTCTTCTTCCTCATGGGCGCGGTCCAGGGATTTCCCGCGTCCTCGCGCGAGGACGTCCTGGACAATTACAGGAGGCTGGGATTCTCGCTCGAAGCCCCGGCGGTATCGGAGGACGAGCTAGAGGAGGACGCGCGGATCCTGGGGGCCGCGATGTCCGCGCGCATGAGCGCGCCGCCCGGGTGATCGCGGCCCATCCGACGTACGCCCGGGACGCGGGCGTTGGCCAGGTAAGACGATAGCGAGACGCAGCAACTGCCTTCCGGGCGAGGGCAGCCTCTCGGCAGTCCCCTTCCTTGGGTCGATGCTCGCGGACGCCGTCTGCCGAGTGGTGCATCCGGCCAGCACCCGGCATGTTTCAAGAAATATTTAAAGCTAGGGGTGAGCGGCGGGGATCGAGGTTATGGTCGTAAAGAGGGTGCCAACCTATTGCTATCAGTGCGTTAGCGGTCCGGATCTCCTATATGTGATGGTAGAGGACGGCAAACCCATAGGCATCGAACCCAACTACGATATATCGGATAAACACCCGGCTAGGGGGAGAATTTGTGCAAAAGCGTATGGACTTATACATAAAACTTACAATCCTTTCAGGATAAAGTCCCCCATGAGGAGGACGAACCCCAGGAAGGGCATCGGCGAGGACCCGAAATGGGAGGAGATCACGTGGGATGAGGCGCTAGACCTCGTGGCCGCGAAGCTGAGGGAGGCCAGGGCGAAGGGGCTGCTCGACGAGAACGGTTATCCCAGGCTGGCGGTGACCCTGGGCGAGGCCGGCACTCCGATGGGGTATTACGGATCGTTCAACGCGTTCCTGGCCGCGTGGGGGCCGGTGGACTATAGCTTTGGCAGCGGCCAGGGCGTCAAGTGTTATCACTCCGAACACCTGTACGGCGAGTACTGGCACAGGGCGTTCATAGTCGCCGCCGATTCGCAGCGCACGAAGCTCGTGCTCTCCTTCGGGCACAATGACAACGCCACCGGCGGCGTCAACTCCATCTGGAAACACATGAGCGCGAAGGACAGGGGCATGAAGTGGATACAGTTCGAGCCCCACATGTCGGTCACCGCGGCGACCGCCGACGAGTGGATACCGATAAGGCCGAAGAGCGACGGGGCGTTCATGCTGGCCATGATGAACGTCATGCTCCACGAGATGGATTGGAGGGAGTCGACCGACGTCGACTTCGTGAAGAGGATGACCAACGCCCCCTATCTGGTGGGGCCCGATGGCTTCTACGTCCGCGAGAAGGGCAGCGGCAAGCCGCTCGTGTGGGACCCCGTGGAGGGGCGGGCCAGGGCGTTCGACGACGACGGAATAAAGGATTTCGCGCTGACGGGCGAGTACACTGTCGAAGGCTTCGAGATGGGGCCGGATAAGGAGACGGTGCGGGAGGGCGAGATGCGCGCGAAGCCCGTCTTCGAGCTCCTGAGGGAGCACGTGAAGCCATACACCCCAGAGTGGGCGTCCAGGATAACGGACGTGGACCCCAGGACCATCCGCAGGATAACGCGCGAGTTCGTCGAGAGCGCCAGCATAGGCGCCACGACGGAGGTCGAGGGGCTTCAACTCCCCCTGAGGCCCGTCGCGATCCTGACCGGGAGGGGGGTCTCGAACGGCTGGGGCGCGTATCTGGTCGTGTGGGCCCGCACGGTCCTCAGCGCCCTCGTGGGCGCCCTCGAGACGCCCGGGGGCATTGTGGGCGCCACCACCAGGCTCAACAAGCCCATGCACGACAGGCTCGCCACGGTCAGGATCGGCGAGGACGGCTTCATGGCGCAGAGCCTCAATCCCACGGGCAAGGGGCTCTGGAGGATCGACTCCAAGTCTAGGAACTTCCACAGGGCGCTCAGCCCGCTGGTCCTCGACTCGTCTTGGAGCCAGGCGCTGGGGCCCAGCACAATAGCCTGGTACTTCATGGACAGCCCCGCGCAGAACTGGCCGAGGGTGACCCCGCCCGATATCTACATGATATTCAGGGGCAACCCGATGGTCTCGTTCATGGACCCCGATCTCATAGCGCGCGACCTGAGCCGGATGCCGTTCATGGTGGCGTTCGCGTTCACGATCGACGAGACGAACTGGTTCGCGGACGTCCTGCTGCCGGAGGCCTCGGACCTGGAGGGCCTCCAGCTCTTCGCGATAGGCGGAACGAGCTACATGGAGCAGCTGTGGGACTACATAGGGGTGGCCCTCAGGCAGCCGGCGGCCGTGAACCGCCAAGTGAACTCGATGGACATGACCGACATATCGACGGAGCTGGCCGCGCGGGCAGGATTCCTGCGCGAGTACAACGAGGCGATCAACCGGGGGATCCTGGGGTACCCGCTGAAGACCCCCTCGTACGACTTCTCGCTCGATCCGGAGAGGAAGTACTCCGCGGAGGAGATATGGGATCGCGTGTGCAGGGCCGCCACCTGGACGCTCAGCGGGGGCGATGAGGTCCACGGGCTGGACTGGTTCAAGGAGCACGGGTTCTACCTGGCGCGCTTCAGCCGGCTCAACTGGTATCTGCACCCGCTGATGGTGGCCAAGAAGCTGCGCTACGAGGTCCCCTATAACGAGAGGCTCTACAGGGTCGGGCGCGAGCTGGAGCGCAGGCTGCACGAGATCGGCGTCCACTGGTGGGACACGAAGCTCGATGAGTACACGCCGTTCCCCGTCTGGGAGGACCCGCTCGACAAATGGGACGAGTGGGTCAGGGAGCTGGGCGAGGACCCGCGCGAGTACCCGTTCTGGATGATCTCCACGAAGGCGATGCCGCAGCTCGGGAGCACGACGGTCGCCAACGCGCTCCTGGCGGACGTCTCGAGGCTGATAGCCGGCCAGAGGGCCCTCCTGATGAACGCGAGGGTCGGCAGGGCCATGGGCCTCAGGGACTGGGACGAGGTGCTGGTGGAGGCGCCGACGGGGAAGACCGCCAGGGGGTTCGTGCAGCTCAGGGAGGGCGTGAGGCCCGACGTCGTGGTGGCGTCCGGGCAGCTCGGCAACTGGCTGACGCCGGTGGCCAAGGATATTAAGATGATCAACATCAACCTGCTGACCAAGATGAGCATGACGACCCTGGACGGCACGGGGAGCACCGCGGATCTGCTGAGGGTGAGGATAAGGAGGGTGGGCTGATTGACTCACTGGGCGATGGTGGTGGAGGCGTACAAATGCACCGGGTGCCAGACGTGCACCACAGCGTGCAAGGTCGAGAATGCGACTCCTCCGGGGGTCTACTGGAGGCGCGTCCTGGACCTGGAGGTGGGCGAGTACCCGAACGTCAGGCGCGTCTTCCTCCCCACCCAGTGCATGCACTGCGAGGATCCGCCATGCGTGTCCGTCTGCCCCACGGGCGCCAGCAGGCGCAGGGACGACGGAATAGTATACATCGACTACGACGTATGCGCCGGCTGCGGGCTCTGCGCGCTCTCGTGCCCCTACGGGGCGCGCTGGCTGATAAAGCCGTACGAGTTCTACTACGGGGAGCCCACCGAGTACGAGCTGAACAAGTTCGATCGCAGGATGGAGGGGGCCGCCTCCAAGTGCACGTTCTGCATGCACAGGGTGGACAGGGCCGGGGAGACCGGGAAGAAGCCGGGCGTGGACCCCGAGGTGACGCCCATGTGCGTCAACGCGTGCCCCGCGGGGGTCCTGCACTTCGGGGACCTCGACGATCCTGAGAGCGAGGTCTCGAGGATCCTCAGATCCAAGAAGAACTTCAGGCTCCTGGAGGAGCTGCGCACGAAACCCTCCGTGTACTACGTGCTCGAGGAGGAGATCGTGCTCCCCACGGAGCAGGTGGCGGCCGAGCCCTGAGCGGGGCGCGCCCCGGTCCCCGGGATAGAGCGGGATCCGCGCCGGCGGCGTGGACCCGGGGGAGGCCCCGCGGCCGAACGGATGCGCCGCACGTCGCCGCCTCGGGCCGCGAGTCCATGAAACGCCGATCGTTGAAGGCTCCGTTACCTTAAGCCCACCCCCTACCCGAGCGAGAAAATCGGGCGCAGCACGTCCAGCCACGGGGGCATCCCCTCCTCCCTCCACCCGAGCGGGGGCCTCCCCAGATCCCCGTTCTCGAACACGAAGTTGTGCATGAACATGAACGCGGAGAGCCAGTTATGCATGCGCTCGAACGCGCGCCCGGACGCGAGCCTGCGCCCGCCGACGGGGAACAGGTCGTCGAAGGCCTCGGTCCTGTCCTTGATGTACTGGACCATGCGCTCCATGAGGTTCCTCAGGGGGCGATCGTAGACCACGTGCTCGACGCCGGCCCACCTGCATGCGTCGGCGTACCATCCCGCGCCATCGGTGTAGATGGGGACCCTGCCGTACCTGCGGACGAGCCTCCTGATGAACAGATAGGCATCGATTGAGTTCCCGCGCCAGCTGACGTGGAAGTCGAGCATCGCATGGAGGTCGGGCTCGAAGGCGACCCAGATCCACGCGGGGGTCCCTCCCACGTTCACTATCGTCTCATCGACGAATATGCGATGCACTTCCCTAGGATCCGCGCCGATGGACCCGAGGATGGGACCGAGCCTCTGCACCCACCTCCATATCGACACTTGGCTCCTACTGACGGGCCTCAGGGACCTGGCGGCGCGCCTCAGCGAGAGGCCCGAGAAATAGGGATGACAGCGTGGGCCATGACCGGAAGGGGAGTCCTCCTCCTGATCTGCATGGAATCCATAACCTGGTTCATTGCGGGTCGGGCGGAGGGCTCCCCTCGGATTTAGGCTCATCGATCGGCTTAAGGTAACGGAGCCTCGTTGAACCGGGGAATACTTATATTGCGGCGAACGGTGAAGGCGATCGATGGACTTCCTGTTATCCGAGGATGAGAGGCGCTTCCAAGAGAGCGTCTCGGAGTTCGCCAAGAGGCACATAGAGCCCAGGTGGATAGAGATAGATGAGAAGGGACGCATACCCCTCGAGCTGATAAAGAGTATGGGCGACCAGGGCCTCTTCGCCATACCGGTGCCCGACAAGTACGGCGGCATGGGCGGAACGGTCCTGATGGCGGCGCTCGCCATCGAGGAGATAGCGTACCACGACCCGGCTGTGGCCGTCGCCGTATACGCGCTGCTCAACAACGGATGGCCGCTGGCGCTCTCGCTCTTCGGGAGCGAGGCCGCGAAGCAGGAGATACTCCCCAAGGTGGCCTCCGGCGACGCGTTCTTCGGGATAGGCTCCACGGAGCCCCAGGGGGGATCGGACGTGGCCGGGACGAGGACCGTCGCCAGGAGGTCCGGGAACAAGTGGGTTGTGAACGGCGAGAAGACCTACATAAGCGGCGTCAGGGAGATCCAGGAGCTCCCGGCGGGCGGCGGCTTCTTCCTGGTCTCGAAGGCCGAGAGCGCCGAGTACGGCCATAGGAACATGGTGGACTTCGCCCTCCTCCCCAAGTGGAACGGCAAGATGAGGGACGGCTGGAAGCCGACCGTCTACGACGATATAGGGAGGCACGGGCTGAGCACGGGCGGATTCAAGCTGGAGGACTTCGAGGTCGAGGACGACCTGAGGATAGGCGACGTGGGCAAGGGGTTCTACCTGCTCATGGAGGGCTTCAACATAGCGAGGGTCCTAGTGGCCGCAGCCACGATAGGCAGCGCGAGGTGGGCCTTGGACAGGGGCGCCGAGTGGCTCAGGAGCAGGAGGCTCTTCCAGGGCAGGCCTCTCGCATCGTTCGAGGGGATCAGCTTCAGGTTCTCGGAGCTGTACGCCGAGCTCGAGGCCGCCAAGTACTTCGTCTACAGGGCCGCCTGGATGATCGACAAGACCTACCTGGAGAACCCGCCGCGCTTCAAGCCCAAGGACCTGAACGTGCCCGTGTCGCTCGCGAAGATGAAGGGCCCGGAGACGGCGACCAGGATATACGAGGAGGTCCTCAAGTGGCTGGGCGCCTACGGCTACACGAAGGAGAGCGCCGTGTACAGGGGATGGCTCGGCACGTTCTCGTACACGATAGGCGCCGAGGGGACCCAGAACATAATGCGGTACATAATAGCCAGGGACGTGATAGGCAGCGAGTACGTGAGCCACACAGGCTGACAGCGGACTCGGTGCTCGGGATTGAAGATCCTAGTTGCGGTCAAGCCGACGTTCGACATCGGCCAGCTGAAGTTCGAGAAGGACGGCACACCACTGCTCGACGCCTGCCCGGTGTCGCTGGGGGAGGCCGACAGGTGCGCGCTGGAGGAGGCCATGAGGATCAAGGAGAGGCTGGGGGCCACCGTCGCGGCGGCCACTGTCGGGTCGAGCGAGGCGCACTACAAGGCGATCAGGGACTCCTACGCCATGGGCGCCGACGAGGGATACCTAGTGAAGGCCGACGACCCATGGAAGTTGGACGCGCTGTCAGTGGCGTCCGCAATAGCCCGCGTAGCGGCCGCCACGGGTCCATACGACCTGGTGCTGACAGGATCGGGGGCGGGGGACACGCACGCATCGGTCATCGGCCCCATGATCGCGGGGATCCTCGGGATCCCGCTCATCGCCGGGGTCGACAGGCTGGAGGTCAGAGGTCCCGGCGTGGTCGCCGGCACCTGCAAGCTGGAGGACGGCTCCTACACATATGAGGCCAGGACGCCGGCCGTGGTCACGGTGACTTCCGAGGCCAACGCCCCCAGGATCCCGAACCTGAGGGCCATACTGAGGTCCAAGGGCATGCAGATCAGGGAGATGAGCGCCGAGGAGCTCGGCGTCGACCTCAGGCGGCTGGAGCCGCTGAGCGTCAGGAAATATGAGATAAAGAGGAAGAGGATCATTTACAAGGCCGAGGACCAGAAGGGGGCCGCGGAGGCCTCGGCCGAGCTCCTCGCGGCCCTGAGGTCGGAGGGGGTCCTCAGTTGAGGGTGCTAGCGTACGCGGACAACAGATCCTGGGCGGCGCAGCTGGCATCGGCGGCCGATGCCCTGGGCGGCGATGCGGCCGTCTTCGTCCCGGGGAGGGAGCTGGCGGACGACGCGGCCAAGCTCTACTCTGAGGTCTTCTTCTCTGGGCTCGGCCCTTTCGAGCCGGTCTCCTACTCGGCTGCGTTCTCCGAGGCCGCGAGGTCCTTCAAGCCCGACCTGGCGCTCCTCCCGTGCACGAATAAGGGCCGCTCGATCGCGGGCCTCTACTCGTCGGCGGCCGGGATCCGGTCCGCGACTGATGTGATATCGCTCTCCGCCCGGGCCGGCGATTCCTCCATCACCGTGAGGAGGCTGGTGTACGGGGGGAGGGCGGAGGCCGAATTCCTGATGAGCGCCCCGGCCGCCATCTGCGTGGTGCAGGGATCCTACCCGGAGCGCGGGCCCCGGGGCGGCCCCGGCCAGGTCCACGAGGTGCCGGCCCCGGATCCGGCCTCGTCGGTCGACTTCAAGCCCAAGAGGAGGGAGGGCGCACAGCCGGAGGAGGCCGAGGTAGTCGTCGTCGCCGGAAGGGGCATCAGGTCTAAGGAGGACTTGGAGCTGGTGAAGGGGCTGGCGCGCGCCCTCGGCGGCGCGTGGAGCGTCACGAGGCCCCTTGCCGCGGACCAGGGCTGGGCCGACTCCTGGGTGGGGATCTCCGGGCTGGTCGTGAGCCCCAAGCTCTATATAGGCGTGGGCGTCTCCGGACAACCCCACCACATGATGGGGGCCCGCGGGTCCAAGATAATAGTTGCGATAAACAAGGATCCCGGGGCGCCCATATTCGAGGAGTGCGACTATGGCATAGTGGGCGACCTCTACGCGGTCGTGCCGGAGCTACTGAAGCTGTTGGGCGGGAAGGGCGGTGATCGATGAGCTCGGGGGAGAAGTTCGACGTCGTGGTCGTGGGGGCCGGGCCGGCCGGCCTCAGCGCAGCGTACTTCCTCGCGAAGAAGGGGTTCAGCGTGGTGGTCCTCGAGAGGGGCATGGAGGTGGGCGCGAAGAACGTGTTCGGGGGCAGGATATACTCGCACGTGCTGGACGAGCACTTCCCCGGGTGGAGGGACGAGGCGCCGGTGGAGAGGTGGGTGAGGAGGGAGAGGTTCAGCGTGCTCTGCAGCGGCGCATCGGTGACGATCGACTACTCCCGCGATGAGGGGCCCCGCGGGAGCTTCACGGCGTTCCTGGGGCAATTCCTCAGGTGGCTGTCATCAAGGGTCGAGGCCGAGGGCGGGCTCGTGGTCAGCGGCGTCAGGGTGGATGCCATAGATTTCTCCGACGGCTACGCGAGCGGCGTGAGGGCGGGGGCCGACTCCGTGGCCGCGGACTATGTTGTGATAGCCGAGGGCGCGAATTCCCTGCTCCTGGAGAAGCACGGCCTCAGGAGGAAGCCCAGCACGTCCGAGATGGCGCTGGGGGTCAAGGAGGTCATAAGGCTCGGCGAGGGCGCGATCGACGCGAGGTTCGGCGCCGGCGGCGAGGGCGTGGCCCACCTTTTCATAGGGCATCCCATAAGGGGCGTGGTGGGAGGGGGTTTCCTGTACACTATGAGGGAACACGTCGCGCTGGGCCTAGTGATGAGGCTCTCGGACCTCAGCAAGGGCATGACCGTTGCGAAGGACGCCATCGAGGATCTGAGGGCCACGCCGGTTATCCGGGATCTGGTCGGGGACGGGATTCCGGTGGAGTACTCGGCGCACTTGGTATGGGAGGGGGGCCGGAGAACTATCATGGAGGAGCCCTTCGGGAACGGCTACGTGGTAGTAGGGGATGCCGCGGGATTCCTGCTGAACACCGGCTTCACTATAAGGGGGGTCGACATGGCCATGGAGTCCGGCCGGCTCGCCGCCGAGGCGATAGCCGGCGCGCATGAGGCGGGGAGCAGGGACAGGGAAGGCCTCTCGCGCTATCGCGCGCTGCTGGAGGGCAGCTTCGTGCTCAGGAACATAAGGAGGTTCTCTAGGGCCCCGAGGTTCCTCTCGAGGCGGAGGCTCTACGCGGAGTACGTGGACGCGATATGCGGGGCGCTGGGCGACCTCTACTCGGAGGGCGCCGAGGCTAAGAGGGCATGCGCCTCGGTGAGGGCAGCCGCCAAATCCAGCGGAGTATCGATCCCGGCCGCCCTCGCAGATATATTGGAGGCGTGCAGGTCGATATGAACGAGAGGCTGAGCGTGGAGAGGAGGCTCGCGCTCACTAACTTCAGGATCCACGAAAGGCCGCACATAGTCGTGGACGTCGAGAAGTGCCGGGGGTGCGAGATGCCTTGCGTCACGTCATGCCCTGCGGGCCTCTACGCCGTGGACGAGGGCGGTAGGCTGAGGTTCAACTACGAGGGGTGCTTAGAGTGCGGCACGTGCAGGCTGGTGTGCCCGCGCGAAGCTGTGAAATGGGAATATCCGC
>Ga0081534_100229_pt1 | contig 19811 bp, 19 predicted proteins | sample MonGeyMetagenome_FD_71019 | JGI IMG/M metagenome (GOLD analysis project Ga0081534, IMG submission 71019) | Hypoxic/sulfidic aquatic microbial communities from Monarch Geyser, Yellowstone National Park, USA - MG (SPAdes) v1 (version 2) | ecosystem: Environmental > Aquatic > Thermal springs > Hot...
AATTCTCCTAACCTTCTTATTGCTTTCAATCTTTTCTCTTTTTCTTTTCTTTTAATTTTTTCCATTAATGCTTTCTTTAATAATCCAAAAATATTAATAGCTAAAGATCTTAATTTCTTATACCCTCCTCTCTTATCTGTATTGAAATTTCTTTCCATCCTTTAAGCATATGTTATAGATATATTTTAATTTTCTTAAGCTTAATAAGATTAATCTATGTAATTATTTTATCAAAAACTTAAGTAAATTTACAATTATATTATTTTATGACAGATCATTTTAAAGCAATATTTAAAACAGATCTTAATAGAAATCTCAATTTTACTGAAGAAACTATTGAAATTTTAGATGATAAAATTTCTGTATATGATTATAATAAAAACAAAATATTAGAAATTGATAATGTAGAAAAACTAAATATAGAATATGGAATAAGTATATGTAAATTAATTGCAATAGATAAAGATGGAAAAGTTTTTGAAGTTGCATATTTTACAAAGAAAAAAGCAGATAATATACAAAAAATTGTAGATGAATTTAATTTAAAAGTAAAAACTGAAATAATTGAAAAAGAAGAAAAGAAAAGATCTAAAAAAGAAATATATAGATTTTTAATACAAATTATTAAAAAATATAAGAAGGAACTTGCTTTAACTACTATTATCTTTATTATAGGTACTATAATAAGTCTAATTCCTCCTTATTTAACAGCTTTACTAATAAATAGAGTTCTTATATCAAAAACACCATCACCAGAAGTATTTCTTACAATAATTTTTTTAATGCTAATATCTTATATTGCTTCTAGGTTTTCATATTTAGCAGGAAGTGTTTTATTAAACATTACAGAAACAAAAATTACAAAAGAAATAAGAGAGTTATTATTAGAGCATATAATTTTTAATGATATTTCTTTTATAGATAAATATTCTCCTTCCAGATTAATGGCTAGATATCAATCAGATATAGGACAAATAAACAGCTTTATTGTAGCCGATTTGACCTTTATAACTATGGATACTCTAACACTTATTGGAACCATTATTATACTTTTTCTATTGTTGCCCTTTTTAGCAATACCTGTAATAATTTCTGCAACAGTTATTTTTGTCTTTTTTATAATTTATGAAAAGAGAATAGAAACAATGAGTAAAAAAGTAAAAATAAAGTCAGTAGACGCTAGAACACAAGTGAATAATATTTTAAAGAATTTTTACACTATTAAACTATTCTCAAAAGAAAAAGAAGAATATGAAAAAACAAAAAACATAATAAACTCTTGGTATACAATAGATATTAAAGTAGATAAACTTATTTCAATGAGAGGTGAATTATTATTTCTTATAATAGATTTAACTACCATATTTATATGGTACATTGGCGGAATTTTTGTAATTAATAGTTTAATCAAATTAGGTATATTGGTTGCTTTTGTAACTTATATATTAAATATTTATAGTCCACTCTACACATATGAAAGATTTTTCAACGATCTTCCAGAAGCTTTAGTTTCTACCGAAAGAATATTAGAATTATTGGAAGATAAACCAAAAATATTAAATAAAGAAAATGCTAAGAAACCAAATATGCTTGACGAAATAAAATTTGTTAATGTTACTTTTGGATATGAACCAGGTTTTCCTGTATTAAAAAATATTTCCTTTACAATAAAACCTAAAGAAAAGGTTGCAATTGTTGGAAAAAATGGAGCTGGAAAGACAACAATTGCCAAATTATTATTAAGATTTTATGACGTAAATGATGGAGAAATATTAATTGGAAATATAAATATAAAAGATATAGATTTAAAATATCTCAGGGAAAAAATTTCTTATTTATCTCAAGAACCTGAAATTTTTAATAATACTATTAGATACAATATATCTTATGGAAATCAAAATGCAAATGAAATAGAAATAATTAAAGTTTGCAAAATTGTAAATATACATGATGATATAATTAAATTACCTTTTGCATATGATACTCCAGTAGGAGAAGAGGGAACAAGATTATCTGGCGGACAAAAACAAAAAATAGCAATTGCAAGAAACATAATAAAAAATCCAGACATATTTATATTTGATGAATTAACATCAAATATTGATTCAAAAAGTAGGGAACAAATATTTTCTTCTATATTAAATATTTCAAAAGATAAGACCTTAATATATATTTCACATAATTTATCAGAAATATTAAATATGGATAGAATTATTGTTATAGAAGATGGAAGAATCGTAGAAGAAGGAAAACCTGATGAATTAATTAAGAAAAAAGAAAAGTTCTATGAATTATTTAAAAATCAAATAGAAAATTTAGAAAGAATAGAAAATGTTAATCAAAAATCAGAATTAGTCAACTTAAATATAATAAAAGATAAAAATATAGTAGTAGAACCTTCTAATAGACCTAGCAGAGTAAATATTATATATAATAGTAAAAAATATGAAAACCTTATGCCTAAATTATTATTTCCAATATCAAATCCAAGGTTTGTAGGATTTTATGATGATAATTTCAATGAAATGTTTTTATTAGAAGATTATACAATTTTAGACGATGATTCTAAAAAGATATTAGAAAATGCAATAAAATACAATTCTATAATATATAAAATAGAAAAAATAAAGAAGATAGATATTGAAGGAGAAACAATATTATTAAATGCCCTTATAAATAATAAAGAATTAGAGATAAAAATAATTTCTCCGGAAAATCTCTTTATTTTAGAAGATAAAATTTTATTTATTGATGAAAACGATAACCTATATCAGATAATATTAAAAGATTTGGATAAGAGGAGCTTAAAGGAATTAAATAAAATAATATAATATCTTTATAATTTTAAATTTCAAAAAACAAATAGTTAAATATTTAAATTAATTAAATTTAAAAAATTACTTATAAAAATATCTTTAATGGCTACAGGTCCTACTTACATAGTAAAATTTAGAAGAAGAAGGGAGAATATTACAGATTATAGAAAGAGGTTAAAATTATTGAAATCAAAGAAGCCAAGGTTTGTTGTTAGAAGATTTTTAAATAATATATTAGCACAAATAATATTATATAATGAAAATGGAGATAAAACATTATTAACTGTACATTCAAAAATATTAGAAAAGAAATATGGATGGAAAGGCCATAGAGGAAATTTACCAACAGCATATTTAGTTGGTCTATTAGCAGGTTTAGAAGCAAAGAAAAGAGGAATTGAAGAATCAATATTAGATATTGGAAGATTTAGATCTACAAAGGGAAATTCTTTATATGCTGCATTAAAAGGAGCAATTGATGCTGGATTAAAAATTCCATATAATGAGGAAATTTTACCTTCTGAAGATAGAATAAGAGGGGAACATATAAAAAATTATGCATTAATGTTAAAAGAAAAAGAACCTGAAAAATATAATAGACAGTTTTCAAGATATTTAAAAAATGGACTAGAACCTGAAAAAATAGTAGAGCATTTTGAAGAGGTAAAAAATAAAATATTGAAAGAATATGGCCTCTGATTGGAAAGATAGCTTAGATCCTGTATTTAGAGATTTTGTAAAATCTTTAATAGAAGAAACAAAAAAGTATAAAGATATATATGAAAATTCTGATAATCCATCAAAAGTACAAATATGGATTGCATTAGGTATATTATATAGAAAGTTATTATCTATAGAAGGAAAATTATCAGAAATAGAATCTATAATAAATAATAAGGAATTAAGAGAGAAATTAGAAGAATATTTGAAAAAACTTTAATAAATAACAGCAACCAAAACACCTCCTGTTTTTTCCTTTTTACATTCTTCATTTGTTTTAACTCCCTTATTAGTAGATACTAATAATATTCCAAAACCGCTTGCAGGTAAATATCTCTTTTCATACTTTTCTAATTCTTTATATGATACAGGAAACCTGGGATGAATTGCTTTTCCAGAATTAAAATATTCAGAAAATTTAGCAATTATCTTTTTTCCTTCAGTTTTATATTCTTCAACATATCTATATTCCTTTAATTTTTCCAAAATATTCAATAATAATTTATTATAATAATTAAATTCTACATCTCTTCTTCCAATATTTATACAATTTGTAGCATGAGAAAAGAAATCATTAATTATATCTACCATTATTCTCCAAGAACTTTAAATCCCAATTCTTTTGCCATTTCTCTGAAGCATCTTCCGCATATATATATTCCATATCTTCTAATAACTCTATCATGAGATCCACATATTACACATCTTATACTTCCTTTTCCAAATTTTCTTTCCTTATTTTTAATTCCATATTCTTCCAATACTTTTATTAAACTTTTATTTTCATCTATAGCCTTTTGTATTAATTCTTGTATATTCTTAATCTTCCCTTCTTTAATTAATCTTCTTACTTCTTCCTTTATATATCTTGGTGCATTATTTTTGAGTATCTTTGCTAAAGTACCTGGTTTATTTTTCTGTAATTCTACTAAATATGACCAATCATTTGGCATTTATTAATAATATATTAGTAAGATTTAAAAGAAATATAGATTTTTAAGGAAAAAATTAAAATAAATATAATAATGCTAAAATCCCTAATTGTTGGGATAGACCCAGGTACAAATTTGGGATTGGCTGTTATAGATGATAATGGAAATATAATAGATAAATTAAGCGGAAAAAATATACAGAATGAGGATATAATTAAATATATAAGTGATTTAAAATATGTTGTGCTTATCGCTACAGATAAAAAAGAAATACCAAAGACAATATTAGATATAGCATCAAAACTAAATATTGGTGTATATAGTCCAAAAGAAGATATTAGTTTAGAAACAAAAAATAAATATTATAAAGACGAAAATTTAAAGAACATATTTGAAAATAATCATGAATTTGATGCATATATATCAGCAATAGAAGCATTAAAAAAATTAAAAGAAATATTTAAAAAAGCAAAAAGATTTTCTGAAAGTCAGGAAGAATATATTAAAATATTAAAATATACATTAAGGAATAGAAAAGTGGAAGTTGTATCTGCAAAAAACAATTTAAGAGAAAAAGAAAAGGAAATAAAGGAAGAGAAGAAAAGAAAGAAAAGAAAAAGTGATAAAAAAGATATTGAAATAGTAAAGGTTATTATAAAGAATAAAAAAGATCGAGAAGAAAAGAAAAAGATAATAGAAGAAATAAATAAAAAATACATTGAATTATTAAATGATTATAATATTTTGTCTAAGATTTTAACAGAAAGATTAAAAATTGATGATAATATTGTACCAAAAATTTCTTTTTTATATTTAAATAAACTTTATTATAATAAAATATTTATAGATGAGTTTAAAGAAGAATATATTACATATTATAAAAATAAGGATACAAGATTTTTTGTAAAAAAAGAGAATTTAATAGAAGCTAAAAATATTTTCCCAAGATTTTATATTATAGATGAATTTAAAGAATTAAAAAATTTTATTATCATCAAAAAATTTCATGAAGAAAAATCTAATATAATAGAAAAAGATATTGATGAAGAAAGGTTAAAGAAAATTTTAAAAAATTATAGAGAACACCGTCTTCAAGATCTATTATAATTTTTTGATTAATTATAAAATAAAATAATTAATTACTAATTAGTAGTATATAAAATTTTGACAAATATAATATAATAAACTTACATTTTGATATTGGTGTACAAGAAATTTTATAAATATCTCTTATAAGTTTTTTGATAATCAATATTTTTAAACATGAAATCTATAGATATATTTAGAAGGAAAAATTAATTATGGAAAAAATTTAGGGGCAATTTTTTAAAAAATCGATGGAAAATTAATTATTTTAAATATAAAAATGGCATTTTAGCAATTTTTAAATAGATTGGAAAGATATTTTATAAAATTTTTTATAATATAGTATATTATGATAACAAATTCAATAATAGATTATTTTTTATCAGATTTTGAAAAAATATCAAATAAGAATAAAAACATTATTATAGATGGAAGATATTTTGAGGAGGATTTTATTCCATACGAAATAAAATTTAGAGATAAAGAAAAAGAAATTATATTATCTAATATAAACTTGTTTTTAAATAGAAATACTGGAAGTAACTTATTTCTGTATGGAAATACAGGTACTGGAAAAACACTAATAGCTAGATATTTAAACAAAGGTATATCTTTTTATTCAGCAAAAAATAAATTGAAAGTAAAAGTAGCATATATAAATTGTAAACAAATATTATCAGATGATGTAGATTATTATATATTCAAGAGAATATATGAAGAATTAGCAAGCATAAATATAAAAAGTGGAGTTAGAAAGAATGATATATATGAAAATATATACAAGTTTATAATTAATAATGATTATAAACTAATAATAATATTAGATGAGGTAGATAATATATTTAGAAAATCGGAAAACACAGAAATATTGTATCTATTATTAAGAAACTATGATATAAACTTTTTAAATAGAATAAGACTAATACTTATTTCTAATTCTCCTTCTTTTATATCACAATTAGATCAAAGAATAAAATCATCTTTTTCATCAGTAATTCAGGTAAAATTTTCTCCATATAATTATTATGAATTAAGGGAAATTCTAAAAGATAGGGCTATAAAAGCTCTAAAACCAGGTTCTATATCTGAAGAAGATATAAATTATATATCCGCAAGAGTTTCAAAAGAATTTTTTGGAGATGCAAGGATTGCAATAAATGTATTGAGATTATCAGCGACAATTGCATATAATAAAAATAAAGAAAAAATAGATAGAGAAGATATAGATGAAGCCTTTTCTAGTGCTGATTTAAATATGTTCGAGTCTATAATAAGTACTCTAAATAAAACACAAAAGCTAATATTATTAGCTTTAATAAAAGAACAAATAAAAAATGAAGATTTTGTAACATTTAACAATCTATACGAAGAATATGTAAATTTATCTAATAGTTTTGGAATATCTGTTTTAGATAAAACAGTGGTATATAAAAATTTAAAGAAAATAGAAAGTATATTTGGAGAATTAATAGAATCAAAAATAATATCTAATGGAAAAAGAGGTGTAAACAAAGTATTAAAGATAATATCTGATGCTGATAATCTTAAAAAAATATATGAAAAAATAAAAAAAGATATATGAATAAAGAAGATTTCCTAAAATTATTATGGGAAAATAATATATTTATTGAAAAAAAAGCAAGCGATATTTTAAATTCTTTAAAAGAGGATGAATTTGATATTATATTTAAAGAAGCAATAAAAAACAATATAAAGATAGTAGATGAAGATTTTATTAATAAAATAATTGGAAAAAAAGATAATAATAAAGAAAATTTTGGAAAGAATGAAAATAATGTAAACAAAAAAAGGAATAATATAAATATAAAAGATTTTTTTAATATAAAGGAAAATAAACAAAATATAGAAAAAGAAAGTAATAATGTAATTCTTATAGAAAGTACAAAAAAACATGTTGGAGAAGAAATTGAATTATCGGTAAAGGAAATGAAAGAAACAAAAGAAATAAATATTCTAAAAAGATTTGAAATACAAAAAAATAAGCCAGATATAATATCTTGGATATCGTATTATAAACAAAGATTAAATAAGATAAGGAAAATATTAAGAGAACATTCAGAAATGAGAGAAATGTATCCATTAAATAAGATACCTGAAAATAAAGAAGTTGCAATTGTTGGATTAATATATGATAAAAAAATAACTGAAAAGGGAATGATTCTTGTTATAGAAGATGGAAATAATATTATAAAAGCATTTATAAATAAAGATAATGAAAATATAGATTTTAAAGTAGTTAAAGATATACCATTAGATTCTGTTATTGGTTTAGTAGGTACATATAAAAATAGGATGTTTTTTGTAAATAATTTAATATTACCTGATGTACCAATAAGGAGACCAAAAACTTTTGGAGAGGATGATGTATATATATTATTTACAGGTGACTGGCAGATAGGAAATAAATATACATTTTATGATCTATTTGACAGGTTTTTAAAATTCGTAAATGGAAAAACAGAAAATGAAAAAATAAATGAAATTGCTAGAAAAATTGGTTATATTATAATTATAGGAGATGTTGCAGATGGAGTTGGTGTTTATCCAGAACAAAAAGATGAATTAATATTAAAAACATATGAAGAACAATATAAAAGTTTTGAAGATTATATATTAAAAATACCTGAAAGTATAAAGACAATTATTATACCAGGAAATCACGATATTCCAAGATTAGCAGAACCACAACCAGAATTACCTAGATCATTATTAAGAGAATCATATTCAATGAAAAATATATATTATTTATCAAATCCATCATATGTAAAAATACATGATTCAATTATTGGATTATTATATCATGGATATGTTCTGGATTGGTTGGTATCAAATATTTCTTTCTTAAGAGAAAGGGGAGGATATGAAAATCCTGGAGAATTAATGAAGTTTATGTTAATGTTAAGGTTAATATTTCCTTCTCATGGATCAAATCCATATGTTCCATATATAAATGAAGATTCTTCTGTAATAGAAATTGTACCAGACTTCTTTCATACAGGTCATATACATAGAGCATCTTATGATGAATATAGGGGAATAGATTTAATTAATTCATCTACTTTTCAAGATGTAACCCCATTTCAGAGAGAATTAGGTCACAAACCAGAACCAGGTATTTTATTTTTAAGAAATATAAAGAATGGAGAAGCTTTAGGTGTTAATTTGTTTAATTTTGAAATAAGAAAGTTAAGAGATAAAGTTATATAAGATATTTATATAATATAATAGGAATGAAAATAAATAAGGAAAGTGAAACGGAAATGGAAATAATATTTGAAAATGATAAGGCAACTATATCTATGCTATTAAAGGAAGAATTAGACAAAGATCCAAATGTAATAATTGCTGCTTGGAAGGAAAATCATCCATTAATAAAAGATATTTATTTATATATAAAGACTGATGGAAAGAAAAAACCAAGAGAAGTATTAATTGATGCAATAAAGAGGGCTTTAGATAGGTTAAATGATTTTGAAAAAGAATATAATAAAATAATTAATGAAATTAAATAAAATAATATTAGATACTTCTGTAGTAATTGATGAATATATATCAAAATCATTATTAAATAATAATATTTCTTTTAATGAAGTAATAATACCTGTACCTGTAATTGATGAATTACAGGCCCAAGCAAACAGGGGTCTTGAAAAAGGATTGGTTGGTTTAAAGGAATTGCAAAAAATTAGAGAGCTATCTGAAAAATATAATTATAAAGTAACAGTATTAGGTGAAAAGCCAACATTAGAGCAAATAAGATTGGCAAAGCATGGATATATAGATTATTTGATTATTAAAATTGCAAGAGATACAGGATCTACATTATTAACATCGGATAGAATATTATATGAAACTGCAAAAGTATATAATGTTGATTGTTTATTAATCGAAAAGGAAGGTGTTTCAACAGAAAATCCACCATTTTTAGATTTATTTACTGATGATACGATATCTGTTCATATTATTGAAAACACAAAGGTAAAAAGAAAAAGAGGGAAACCTGGTGAGTGGTATTTAGAAGAAATAGATAAAATATATGAAAATAAAGATATAGAGGATTTAATTGATAAAATAATATATATTGCTAGAAATAGAAGAGATTCTTTTATAGAACAAGAAAGAAAGAACAGTTTAATTATTCAATTAGGAATTTTTAGAATTGTAATTGTAAAACCTCCTTTATCGGATGCATATGAGATAACAATTGTTAAACCGGCAAAAATATTAAGAATAGAAGATTATAATTTGAATGAAAAAATAATTAAAAGGTTAAAAGAAAAATCTGAAGGAATTGTAATTGTTGGAAAACCAGGTTCTGGAAAAACAACTTTTGCTCAGGCTCTTGCAGAATATTATTTAAGCATGAAAAAAATTGTTAAAACTGTAGAATCTCCAAGAGATTTGATATTATCTCCAGATATTATTCAATATTCAAAGAATTATTCTACTGATGAAGAAATACATAATATATTATTATTATCAAGACCAGATTATGTAATATTTGATGAAATGAGAGATACTAGGGACTTTAAATTATATATAGATTTAAGATTAGCAGGTATTGGAATGATAGGTGTTGCTCATGCTGAAAGACCTATAGATATTGTTCATAGACTATTATCAAGGACAGAACTTGGTTTAATTCCTCAAATAATTGATACAATAATATATATAAATAAAGGACAAATAGAAAAAGTATATTATTTAAATTTAACTGTTAAAATTCCACATGGTTTAAAAGAAGAAGATTTAGCAAGACCAGTTGTTGAAGTAAGAGATTTTCTAACAAATGAATTAGAATATGAAATATATACTTTTGGAGAAGAGATAATGATTGTTCCGATTAAAAAATATAGATTAAAATCTGGAATTCAAAGATTTTTAGAAGATTTATTAAATATAGAATATAAAAGAAAATATAATAATGTTTATTTAGAAGTTATGGATGATAGAATAATATTTTATATTCCAAAAGAACTTAAAAGAAGATTTATTAGAAATGAGAAAAGATATCTGATGAGTATAAGAGACAAATATAATTTAAGAATTGAAATAAAAAATGCTGAAAAACTAGATGAAAACATAAATTTTGATTATGAAATATCAAAGGATTATCTTACAATAATGTTTAGCAATTTGTTTAAGAAAAAGGAAGTAGAATTATACATAAATGAAAATTTAATTGGAAAATTTAAGATAAATAAAAAGGGAAAAATTATTTTAGATCTAAATTCTGAAATTGGTAGGGAAATATTAGAAGCCATAAATAATAAAAGTAAGATAGAATTTAAATTAATATGAAAAGAATTGCTGTTATTGATAGGGATAGGTGTAAGGCTCCTGAAAAATGTGATTATATATGTATGAAAGTATGTCCTGTCCAAAAAAATAATTTAAAGATATTTAATATTTTACAAGATAAAAAACCATCTATTGATGAATCTTTATGTATTGGATGTGGAATATGTGTAAAGAAATGTCCATTTAATGCAATAATAATTATAAACTTAACAAAGGAACCTGATGAAAAACCTATATTTCAATATGGTCCAAATACATTTAGATTATATGGATTACCAATAATTAAGGAAGGAAAAGTTGTTGGAGTAATTGGAAGGAATGGAATGGGGAAAAGTACAGCAATAAATATAATAGCTGGTTTATTAAAACCAAATTTTGGAGATTTTAGTAAAAAATATGATGATAAAGAAATTATAAGAGAGTTCAGAGGTTCAGAACTGCAATCATATTTTGAAAAATTATATAGTAATAAAGTAATAGTATCATATAAACCTCAGAATATTACACAAATAAAAAATATGTTAAGGGATAAAACAGTTAGAGAATTTTTATCAAAAGTTATAAATAATTTAGATGAAGTATCAAAAAAATTTGAAATAGAAAATATATTGGATAGAAAAATTGGGGATATATCTGGAGGAGAATTTCAGAAAATAGTATATATATATTCAGTATATAAGGAACATAATCTATTATTAATTGATGAGGTTACAAATTACTTAGATATATATGAAAGATTGAGAATATTAAATAATTTAAATGAGATAAAGGAAAAAGATACAATATTATTAATAGATCATGATTTATTATTTTTAGATTCAATTTCTGATATAATACATATTGTTTATGGAGTGCAAAAAGCATATGGTGCTTTTTCATATCCTATTGGAGCAAAGGAAGGTATAAATCAATATTTAAATGGATTTATAAAGAGGGAAAATTTAAAAATAAGGGATAAGCCAATAAGATTGGATGTAAAAAGTTATACTGATGTAAAATTTGGAAAAAAGATTGTTGAATGGGAAAATGTTATAGTAAATTTTGATAATTTTAGACTTGAAACAAAGGAGGGATTTATAAGAGAAAATGAAATAATAGGTGTAATTGGAAGGAATGGAATTGGAAAAAGCACTTTTGTAAAAGCTTTAGCTGGAGAAGTAAAATATGAGGGAAATATATCAAAAAATTTAACAATATCATATAAACCGCAATTTTATGATCTTTCTAATTATAATATAACTGTAGATCAATTTTTGAAAAGTTTTAATGAGAAATATAAAGAAGATTATAAAGAATATTTATCAATTTTAAATATTTCTGATCTATTAGATAGAGAGGTTAATACATTATCCGGAGGAGAATTACAAATAGTATATACATTTGGTACATTGATAAAAGATGCAGATTTATACTTAATAGATGAACCTTTTGCAGATTTAGATATAGAACAGAGATTATTATTATCAAAGTTTATAAGAGATATAATAAAAATTAGAGGAAAAGCATGTTTAGTTGTAGATCATGATTTAATATTTTTGAATTGGGTTTCTGATAGGATTTTGGTATTTACAGGAGAACCTGGCAAATATGGAAGAGCTCTTGGTATATATGAAAATAAGGAAGGATTAAATGTATTTCTAAAACAGCTAGATATAACAATGAGAACTGATGAAGAAACAAAAAGACCGAGAATTAATAAACAAAATAGTAGATTAGATCTTATACAAAAACAAAAAGGAATATACTACGAATAACCTATTCAGACTTAACAAATACATATACTGTTCCCTTACAATATGGACATGTTCCCTTTATTGCTGTCCTTCCGTTTTTCAATGTAATTTTTTGTGGATTCTGTACCGGTACTTTTTTCTTACATCTAACGCAGTATGCCATATATTGTTCTGCCATTAATAATTTTTACTAAAAAAATTTATATATTTATTGGGTAAATATATAAATTTTAAAAAAAGAAATTTTATAAAAAATAAAAGAAAAAAGGATTTATCTATTCTCTAAATATTTATCATCTATATTAATAATTAAATATTTATTATCCTTTTTAATATCTATATTAATATTAATTTCTCTAAAATTTTTTATTATATTATTTTCGTTATAGTCTTTAAATATCCATGAATATATGTTTAAAAATTCACCAATTTTCTCTAACTTATTAATTTCTTTATTAATATCCTCTAAATATCTTTTTTGCTCTTCTATTATTCTTTTTATCTTTTCTTTTTCTTCATTTAATTTCCTTATTCTTTTATTTTCTCTGCTATTTAAATAAAGATTTATGAAATATTTATTAATATCTTCTATAAAATTTCCATTTTCATCTATTATAATTTTTAATTTTACTATATCATTATAAATATTATATATTTTTTCTATTTCTTCTTTATTTAATTCTTTAGGATTTTTATTTTTATCAATATTTGCTTTTTTTACTATATATTCAGAATATTTTCCTCCTAATGACAAGTCTATTGCTAAAAATCTTACAACATCCTTTTTATTTGTATTATTTACTTTTTCAAAAAAATCATTTATATTATTTATAATATTTACGGAACCTGGTGGTTTTATATATTTTTCATTTCTAAATATTTTTCTTACTCCAAAGTTTTTATATTTATTTGCATATAGAATTATATCATTATAATCTGTTACAATTAATAATCCATTTGGAAAAAGCTCTATATATAATTTTTTTTCATTATTTTTTATTATAATAATTTTATCATTATTATCAATTTCAATATTTATCTTTTTTTCATTAAAATCTTTCCTTAATTTTAATGTAAAATTATTTATTTCTTCTCTTTCTTTAACATTATATAAAAAAATAATTTTTCCTGGAATTATATATAAAAATCTATTTTCTAAACCTGGTTTATATAATTCAAAAACAATCCCATCTTCAATATTATATATATTTTTTATTATAGAATTATTTATTTTTTCAGCATTATCATTATACCATCTCTTTAATTCGAAATAATTTATCATTATATTAAATTTTCTTACCTATTAATATATATTTAGTATATAATCTTTTATGAGATTTTATCAAGAAAGTTTTTATATTATGGTATTCAAGTAATTCTTTTATTTTTTTAATTTCATCTTCTATATCCTTTCTTTCTAGAAAACCAGCATAGGTTATTGATATTAAATATCCATTATTTTTCAATGTTCTATATATATTTTTTACAAATTTATGCTTATCTATAATGAATTTCAATGTTTCATATATAATTATTAAATCAATGTTCTTATAGAAGATTTTTGGAATTTCATCCTTTTTTGCAATATATACAAAAAAGTTTTTCATATCTTTTGTTCTTTTCTGTAATTTTCTTACAATTTTTTGGGATATATCTAGAGCATAAACTTTTACATTATATTTTTTTGCGATATTTATAGATATATCACCAAGAAAAGGACCAAAATCCAATATTTTATATCCATCTTTTATATAATATTCAACTATCTTTATATCTTCTTTATATCTTAGCTTTCTAATTAAATATGGGATAAAATATAATTTAGAAAAGTAGAATCTTATAAATTTTGTATTTTTCTTCCACGTTATATTTAATGTTAATATTAATATAATAATAGATATTGAAAAAGTTAGTATAATTGAATATATATTACTTAGAAAATCGTATAATAATAGATAAGATAAAGCTGTCATTGAAAAAACAGCAATAAATATCTTTATCAATCTCCATTTATGTAAGTTTTTTCCTTCTACTTTAATCTTTATATAAGATATTATATATAGTATGTATATAATAATTGTAAAGGATGAGAAAAAAGATAATAAATAATTAAAATTATTTAAAAACAAAAATATTAAAATAATAAATGCAGATAAAAATATATTAAAAATTGGAGAATCTCTATTATTTTTTATTCTAAAGAAATATGGTAATAATTTGTTTTCAGATATATTTTCCAATATTTTATTTGCTGTATAAAACCATATATATGTAGAATATATACTTATTGGTAGAAATAATAAAATAATTATATTGTCAATATTTTCTATTTTAATATTTAACAGACTTATATATAATAGTATAGAAATTATTGATAGAAATATTGTCCCATAAAAAGTAGCGTTTCCAGTTTTTCTATTGTTTGAATAATTAGAATAATATGTAAGTATATCTAGACCAGAAAATATTGTTGTATTGTATGCTATTGTAAATAAAAAAGGATCTATAGAAACATATTGAATATTCATATTTATTGGAAATATAAAAAGCAAAATTAAAATAATAGAAGATATAATAGATGTATATGAAATAATTTCCTGTATTTTACTTTCAATATCTATGTTAAATAAATTAAGCACTAAAAAAGTAAATATTACTATATATGGTATTAAAAATAAAAAAGGATTTATAATTTTGAAATAATCATTTATCAATAGTAATTCCGAAGAAATAAAAGACATTATTGATAGATAATAAAAGAATCCAAAGGTTGGTAATAAATATTTAGATAATTTAGATATATAGTAAAAAATACCCATTGGATTTGGATCTCTTGTAATCGAATCTCTAAATAGGTAGGATAAAAAAATAAAAGAAATAATTACAGGAAATGATGATAAAATCAAAATTAATGGATTTATGAATTCTCTATTTATTAATAAGATAAGAAATGGTATCACTGGAGATAAAGTTGATGATAAATATATAATTATATATTTATGGAGCTTATTCATTAATATAAAGAATCTTTCAAGAAATAAATGGCTATATATCTAACTTATTGGTAGTAAATAATTTCTATATTTATGGTTATTTAGAATATTCAAAAATATATAAAAAAGATTATAATGGTAAATTTTATAATCAATTCAAAAATATAATTAACAAAAATATTTCATGCTAATAATTGCAGAAAAACCTTCTGTAGCTAGAAAGATTTCATCATTCTTATCAAATAATAGGTATAAAACAATAAAATTTTCAAAATATATATATTATTATTATTTCAATCTGGAAGGAAAAAATGTATATGTTGTTCCGTCAATTGGTCATTTATTTACATTATCAGATTTAGATAAAAAATATGATTATCCTACATTCAATTATAGATGGGTTCCATCGTATTTTGAAGATAGAATTATTGTAAAGAAATATTATATTGAAATGTTTAGTAAATTTAGAAATGAAGATAATATAATAATTGCAACAGATTATGATATAGAAGGAGAGTTAATAGGTTATAATATTTTAAAATATATATTAAATAAAGAAAACGCAAATAGAATGATATTTTCTGCAATAACATATAAAGATATTTTAAGAGCTTTTAATAATAGGAAAGAAAGTTTAAATTTTGGATATATATATGCTGGAGAGACAAGACACATAATAGATTGGTTATATGGTATAAATTTATCTAGGGCATTAACAAAGTCATTGTTTTATTATACTAGAAAATTTGTTTTAAGTATTGGAAGGGTCCAGGGTCCAACATTAATGTTAGTATTTAATAGAGAAAAAGAAATTGAAAACTTCAAACCCGAGGAATATTATAAGGTTGAAGCTTTGATTATAAAAGATGATAAAAAATTGAGATTTTCATATATAAAAGATAAAATAAAGGATAAAGATGAAGCAAATAAAATAAAAAATAATTTAGGAAAATATTTAATTGTCAGTAATATAGATAAAAAAGAAGAAAGAATAAATCCACCACATCCATATAATTTAACAGATATACAGATGGATGCATATAAATATTATAAAATTAGTCCAAAGAAAACTTTGGATATTTTGCAATCTCTATATGAAAAGGGTTATACATCATATCCAAGAACATCTTCTCAAAGATTACCAGAAACAATTAATTTTAAAGAAATATTATCAAATTTATCATCAATAAATTCTTATAAGAAATATATAGTTCCTTTATTGGGAAAACAAGTTTTAAAACCAAATAATGGGCCTAAAGATGATGTACATCCTGCAATACATCCTACAGGAAATATTCCAGAATATTTGGATTATAAGGAAAAATTAATTTATGATTTAGTAGTTAGGAGATTTATTGCAACATTTTACGACCCTGCAATAGTATATAAAATAAATGTTATTACAAAAGAAAATTTTGTTTATAATTATTATGATATAAAATATAAAGGATGGTTAGATATTTATTGGGAAATATATAAGAATAATTTTATTTCTTTAAAATTTAATATAGGAGAAAAATTATTGATAGATAAAGTATATATATTAAAGAGAAAAACAAAGCCACCTGCAAGATATAATAAAGCTTCTTTAGTTAAAAAAATGGAAGAATTAAATTTGGGAACAAAGAGTACAAGGGCAGATATTGTTGAAATATTATTTAAAAGGAAATATGTTGAAGGTAAATCTATAAAAATTACTGAATTAGGTAAAAAGATTGTTGAAATATTTGAGAAATATTATCCAGATATTTTAGATATAAATTTTACAAGAAAAATGGAAGAAAATTTGGAAAAACTAGAAAACAAACCAGATATAAGTTTAAAGGAAAAAATAATTAAAGAAAATGTAGAAATAATAAAGGATTTGTCTAAAGTTATGAAAGAAAATGAGAAAAAAATTGGAGAAGAATTGTATAATTTTATTAAGGATTATTTAAATAAAAGAAAGTAAAAATTTATAAATAATGAAGAAAATTAAAATTAAATGCCTCCAAAAGAAAGAAATATACTCCTTGTTTATATTTTGGGTTTTGTAACATTAGGAATATACTTTATATATTGGCTTTATGAGACAGAAAATGAATTGAACGAATTGAGAGCAAATATTCCAACATTTATACTATATTTTATACCAATAGTAAATATATATTGGCTATATAGATATACAAAGGGATGGGCTTATGTTTCTAAGAGAGAAGATGTAATAGTATACTTTATATTATTCCTGTTCTTTGGTATAGTTATGCCATATTTGGTTCAAAAGAGTTTAAATCAAATAGCAAAAAATTATGCTAGACAACAAATGATGAGACAAACTGTGCCACCACAACAATATCTAGGATATCCAAATTATCCGGGTCAGGGAGGCCAATTTAGAATGTAGTTTTTATTAATTAGTTATTCCTAATATTTAGAAAGGGAAACTTGAAATATTACAATTAATTTAAATAGATATAAATTTATAAGTAAGAGTATATATTAATATAGTATGAAAGTAAAAGTTACTAGAAATTATCAAATAACTATACCAGCAAAAATTAGGAAAAAATTAAATATAAGAGAGGGTCAATATTTAATAGTAGAAGAAGATAAGAAAAATAATGCTATAATTATTAAACCAATAGAATGGGTAAAATTAAGATTAGGTAAAAAATTAACTCAGGAGGATATAAATAAAGCTATAGAAAAATATGATAAAGACATTATTGAGGAAGAATATCCAGAAATAAAAAGATGGAAAAGAAAAGAATAATTATTGATACAAATGTTTTAGTTAGAGCCACATTTGAAGATTATGAGGATCATCAAAAAAATCTTAATATATTAACAAGTTATGATATTATATTGCCAGAAGTAGTTATTTATGAATATTTGGGAATTTTAATAGAATATGTTAATGATATTGATACTATTTATAGAGTAATAAATAATTTAGAATTATTTGAAATAGAAAGTATAAAGATCAAAGATGTTAAGGAAGCTTTAAGGATGATAAAAGAAAATAATAAAAAATTGAATAAAAGTAATTTGAATGATTTTATTATATTATCAATTATAAAAAGATTGAATTATCCGTTTATTACTTATGATGAAGATTTGAAAAAAATAGCTAAAAAATATAATATAGAAATTTTGAAATTATGATATATAATTTAGTATAATTCATGAAACAAAATCTATTGACATTGTTTTATATATACGACAAAATCTAGAATATTTGGTATAGTAACTATACCATTTTTATAAAATTTTAGTATAATGAATATCTTAATTTTAAATATATAAAAAGTGTAATATAACCCCCGAATAGTTGTTCCATCCCTGGAATTTATTTTTTCACTGGTAACTACTAATATAAATATTTACCATTAATATAAGCAAACCTTTATAAATTAAGATAAAAAGTCTTATATATTTAACTCATTAAAATTTATAAATTTCAAAATAGTATATATAGGCTTTATTTTTCCAAAATCCAAATTTTGAGTTTTATTATACTATTTTGAAATTTATAAATTTTAAATAATAAGATAAAGCTTATAAAGTTTTAGATATTTTTAAATACTCTTTGAAAAAATAAGTTGAATTATAAAAAATATGATTTATATAAAAATTTTATGAGCAAAGGTCTAATTTTTCTTAATAAAATTTTTACGATTGATTATAAAATATCAGAATTTTTTTATAAAAAATTAAAAGATAGATTAAATCTTGTTTATACAATTGATGCAATTTCATATTTAATAAATTTATCTTTTATTTTATATATAATATTTTTCATTAATTTTAGTTATATTTTTCTTTTTATCATATCTACAGCAATAACTTATTTGTTAAAATTAATAGTTAATAGAAAAAGACCGTATTATTACTTCGATAAAAGATTTGCTATATTGGTTTATGAGAATCACTCTTTTCCAAGTGAGCATACGGTTATTTCAACATTATCCTTTATAATAACAGGAAATATTTTAGTATTGATAGCTCCAACGCTAAGAATCATTACTTTAAAACATTGGTTATCTGATGCATTATTTTCTGTAATTTTGTCTTTTATTTTTTACTTATTTTTTAGCTCCATTTTATTTTTTCTAAGTTACATAATCTATTGATAATCTTTTTGAATCATATTGTTATTCAGAATAATAGACTCTATTGAAATAGTATAATTTGAAGGAATATAAAAATTTATTTTTCTATCATATTTAA
>Ga0081534_100230_pt1 | contig 19806 bp, 20 predicted proteins | sample MonGeyMetagenome_FD_71019 | JGI IMG/M metagenome (GOLD analysis project Ga0081534, IMG submission 71019) | Hypoxic/sulfidic aquatic microbial communities from Monarch Geyser, Yellowstone National Park, USA - MG (SPAdes) v1 (version 2) | ecosystem: Environmental > Aquatic > Thermal springs > Hot...
GCTAGATATACGCCAGGCTCCTCCCCGAACTCCAGAAGGGCCCCGTTGGGCGAGGCGACGAAGGAGCCGCCTCGCGCCGGCCTGCCGTCGGGATAGCTGTAGCCGGTCCCAAGCGCGGCGGCGACGAATATCGAGTTCTCGAAGGCCCTGGCCAGACCCAGCGCGGCCCAGAGACCCCTCCTATCCGCCGAGATGCTCGCCGGGTTCACCACGACGTCCGCGCCCGCCAGGGCCAATCTGCGCGCCAGCTCCGGGTAGACCAGATCGACGCAGGCGAGACACCCCACGGCCCAGTCCAACACCTTGAAGAGCGCCAGATTGGAGCCGCCGGCCACTCGGGCCCGCTCCTCCGTCGCGGCTGAGGGAAATATCTTCTCGCCCCACGTCAGCAGGCCCTCTCGGCCAACCACGGGACATATGTTCCTCACGACATCGCCGGCTACGACCGCCACGGCGCCAGCCACGACGGTGGCGCCCGACGCCGCGGCCGCCTCGGCTATGCCGGAGATATAGCGCCGGAAGCCCTCGCCGTCGAGAGGGGCCGTCCCCACCCAGTACTCCGGAAGCACGGCCAGATCGGCCCTCGGCATGTTGTCCATCAACCACCTCAAGCCGTTCGCGGGGCTCGAGAATCTGGGAGATTGGATCAAGGCAAGCCGCACGGATCCAACTGGCCAGAGCTAATTTAAACGCTCCCGGCACCGGGCCGTGGGACGCCCGGCCGCCGCGTCTGCTCCGACGCGGTAAATGAGGGACCGCTCCATGGGCCCTCATCTCGGGACGTATTCGAAACGGCAGGGGCTGAAGGGGCAATGTAACTGAAGAAATTTAAATCGGTGCACATCTAGACCTATGGTCGAGGCGAAGGCTAAGGAGGCCGCAGAAAAGAAGGAAAAGAAAGTGACCGTGCTCAGATTCGTCGAAGGCGCAATTATCTAGGTCCCTTTAGCGCTCGCGGCCCTGGAAACAAGACCTTTTCTCATCGCCGACACAATCGGCAACTGCCTTTTCGATGGGGGCCCTTTATGGGGCAACCGCGTCGGCGTATTTCTTCACGAAGCTGGGCGGTCCCTCCGAGCGGGCGCCATCCCAACGTGGGGAATAAATATTAACCATCCGTGCCAGAGGCGCCGTGGAGGCGTGGATACCGCCCAGCCACCCTCGCCGGGAGTCGCTGCTGGTGAGGGAACGCCTTGTCGAGGGGTTCAGGGAGGGGTTCGTGGCTATGCAGGGGTTGATAGCCCACGGCCGCGGCGAGTGCTTCGACTACCTAATAGGCGAGCAGACCACGCCGCCGGCCCTCGAGGCCGAACGCGCCGCAGCGGCGGCCCTCCTCCTCGCCGAGCGTCCGGTCATCTCGGTCAACGGCAACGCGGCGGCGCTGGCGCCGCGGGAGCTCGTCGAGCTGGCGAAAACGGTCGGGGCCAAGCTGGAGGTTAACCTCTTCTATAGGTCTCGGGAGAGGGAGCTGTTAATAGCTGAAATTCTGCGGAGGAACGGCGCGGCCGAGGTCCTCGGCGTAGGCGACGACGCCTCCTGCACGATACCGGAGCTCTTCAGCGAGAGGCGGAGGGTCTCCTGCAGAGGCATATATGCGGCTGACGTCGTGTTGGTCCCGCTGGAGGACGGAGATAGGACCGAGGCCTTGAGGAGGATGGGCAAGACCGTAATAGCTGTTGATCTAAACCCGCTCTCGCGCACATCCAGAGCCGCCACCATCACCATAGTCGACAATATAACCAGGGCTCTTCCAAACATGGCGAAGTTCGCCGAGGAGCTGAAGGGCAGACCCCGCGACGAGCTGTCGGCCCTCGCCGGCGGTTTCGACAACGATAGAAACCTAAGGGAGGTTTTGAGATATATCGGGAGGCGGCTGGAGGAACTTGCAGGGAGAGGCGTCACGCTGGAGCTGCCCAAGGCTTAACGCCGCCTATCCGTGAAGATCTTAGCCCCAGCCTCGGAAAGCGCGAAGCCCCTAGGCGCGAGGCCCACGCCCCTTAGACATTCCGCCAGTGCCTCCGCCTCGTCTCTATAGGTCAAGAAGAGAAGGACCCGCTTCTTCGCGTAGTAGGTATCCGCATATCTTGCGCAGGCCCCTATACGGCCCTCCAGATCCCCGCCGAGGAAGCCCACCTCCCTCGAGAACTCCCTGCTCAAAGTTGCGAACCTCTCGTAGGTGGGCTCCCGCATGAGCTCCTCCATATACCTATCGCCGGCGGCCGCAAGCCTATCCCTCAGCTCGGCCAACATCCTATCGGTGGGATATCTGCCCAGATCCACAGCCACCGCGACTAGATCCCGGGGATGCGGAATCCTGTCCACGAGGCCGACGCCGGGAGCGCCCGGCCTGACCCTCATCTCTATCCCCCCGCCGTAATATTCCGCCGCGACGTCGCCAAGCCCCGTCCCCAGCCTCACCTCGATCGCGTGCGCCAGCCTGGCCCCCTCGAGCATAGGCCTGCCCGCCAACGCGGCGGCGCCCAGAGCGGCGCCGAGAGTCAACGCGGCGCTTAGGCCGTACCCAACGCCGAGGTCCACAGGCGATTTGTACACGACGCCTGCATCGACCCCGAGACCCTCGAGCGCGAGCTCTATGTGCTTCACGCCGGGCCTCCCGCCTCCCCGCCCAACGTACATCCTGATGCCTGGCCTTAACAACACGCCGCAACCGATGGATCCGGTTGTTAGGGGATCGTCGGTGTATCTAGGCGACCATATGCTTGTGACGTGAAGCGGGACCTCTACAAAGACCACGGAGCTAGCCCGCCATTTAAATTTCATAACGACGGATCTCCGCCGGGGAAATGTTTAAAATGTTTTGTGTGTTTGTGGGGCGAGCCCGGTCGTCTAGCGGCCAAGGGGCCACGGAGGGCGGTTCGGGCCGCGTGCCCGGACGCAGCCCGGCTATGGATGCGGGGCTTTGGACCGGAAGGGGGAGAAACCCCGTGGCCCGGGTTCGAATCCCGGCCGGGCTACTCGTCTGGTTCGGCTAGGCGCCAGACTGAGCTTTTGGAAGCCTTGGATCGACTTCGGACCCGTCTGGCGCGTGGAGGCAGTCGGCGACGTTTTGTCTCCACCGTAGCTTGCGCCGTCGGCGGAGAGCCCGTTGTGCCGTAGGTCCTCGATACATGGCGCGCCTGTCTCCGGCATATGTTGCCGCGGCTGGTCGCCGCCTGGAGCCCGTAGGGCGTACGCGCAACTCTCGCGGGGTCTATACCTCGCCGGATTGCCCGCCCTAAGGCCTACGCCTGGCCGCTGTAGGCGCCCTTTTCACGGCGTCCTCTACCGAGAGGTAGATAAGGAGCGGCACCACGAGGACGAGAAACACCGATGCCTTCATCTGGTCCAGATAGCCCACCTTCGACTTGAAGTAGATATATAGGAGGCCTAGGACGAAGAGAAGCGCCAATATTTCCAGCTTTCTGAAGAGCCAAGTCGGCCTCGATCTCATTTAGGTAGCGGTCTGGGGTTATATAAAGATGTCGTACACAACGGAATATTCCGCGTCTGCAGGGCTTGTTATTCTGCGGTCATGAACCTCCTCGCCACCAAGAGGCCTATGGCCATCGACGCGGCGGCGAAGGCGGCGAGGTAGCCCAGAAGCATCGGGGTGTAGGGGTCGTTCAAGACTACGCCTCTCCCTATCTCTGTGGCGAACGTTATGGGGTTGACGTCCGCTATGGCCCTCATCCAGGCCGGGTAGAAGGTCCGCGGGAACAGCGCGGTGGATGTGAACATCAGAGGGAGATTCATGACGTTGGCGACAAGCTGGGGGTGTTGCCAGTCGGAGGACTTCATGGCGACAGCTAGATATATGCTCGAGAAGCCGATCCCCAGAAGCATCAATGCGGCTATCCACTCCAGATAGCCCACAGGGTCGAGGGGGAGGGCCACGCCGAAGGCCAAGGCTGCGGCCAGCATCACCGGCACCTGCACCAAGCCTCTCGTGACCGCGCCGGCCACCTTAGAGAAGAAGACCGCCTCGCGGGGGGCTGGCGTCACCAAGATCTTCTTGAGGAAGCCGAAGCGCCTGTCCCAGACTATCGACATGGCGCTGAAAGTTCCGGTGGACAGCATGGAGGTAGCCAGCTGGCCGGGCAGTACGAATCCGATGTAGTTAGGCGTCCCGAAGAATTGAACCAAGTATTCCCTAGGCATGCCGTTGAGCGACGAGCCGAAGAAGATTATCCAGATTATGGGCTGCATGAACGTCATGACGAGCGCGAAGGCCCTCCTGTAAATCTTCACGACCTCGCGCTTGTATAGGCCCCAGAAGGCGCCCAGCCCGCTCATCGCCTCGACCTGCGGATCATCGCGTAGAAGCGCCTGTAGTCCACATGGGACTCCTCGATCCTCTTGCCGGTCAGCTTCATGAAGACCGTGTCGAGAGTCGGCTTCTCGACCCTGAGGGACTTAACCGCAGAGAAGTCCAGGCTCTTAACTATCGCGGGTATCGTCTCGTCGGCCTTTCTGACCGTTATCCTGATCTTGCCGTCGGAGGCGGCCACGTCAAGGACGTCGGGCAACCTCTTCAGAGCGGATAGATCCACCGGCCTCTCGATCTCGAGCTCCACGACCTCGCCGCCGACGCTCGACTTCAGCTCGGCGGGGCTCCCCAGAGCCATGATCTTGCCCAGATTTATTATGGCGACTCTGTTGCACAGAGCGTCGGCCTCCTCCATGTAGTGCGTCGTCAGGAGTATCGTCACGCCGAACTCCCTGTTGACGGTCCTTATGAGGTCCCACAACATGGCCCTCGCGTTGACGTCGAGACCTATCGTCGGCTCGTCGAGGAACAGTATCTCCGGCGAGTGGAGCAGGGCCGTGGCTATCTCAAGCTTCTTCCTCATGCCGGTTGAGTATCCGCCCACAGGCCTGCCGGCGCTCTGGAGCAGATCGAAATACTTCAGCAGCTCGGTTGCCCGCTCCCTCCAGTTCCTAACGCCCTGGAGCCTCGCCTGTAGCTCCAAGTTCTCCCAGGCGTTGAGGTCGTCGTCCAGGATCACCTCGGAGGAGACCCAGCCCACCCGTCTCTTCACCTCGTTGGGCTGCCTCACCACGTCGAAGCCGGCCACGTAGGCCCTCCCCGATGTGGGGGGCGTGAGGCCGGTCAATATCTTGATCGTGGTGGTCTTCCCGGCCCCGTTGGGGCCAAGGAGGCCGAATATCTCGCCCCTGGAGACCGAGAACGTGACGCCGGCCAGCGCGGTCACGTTGCCGTACCTCTTGACGAGATCAAGCACCTCGATGGCGTTGCCGTTCATGCGATATATCGATACACGGCGTATTTATTATTTCTCGATGCCGACTGGCGGAGCAGGTGCTCCAAAAGGTCCTCGACGCTATTCTCGAGACGCCGGCGGAGCCGGCGCCTAGGCCCAGAGGGCCCCAGGCCCGTTTTCGTATCCCTTTTCATGCCCGCTAAGCGCGCTACGCAAGAAGGACCGGCGGTAGTCACCTTTTTGGTCTATATATCCGCTCGACGCGGAACCCCGGGAAACACGGTCTACAGTCCCGGGAGTAGAAGTAGGCTATCACCTCATCGGGGCCCACCATGACTATGTCGCAACAATCGGAAGATCTCGGCAGCTGGGCCGGCTCGACGTGGACGACCACATAGCCGCCGAGCCGCCTCTTCAGCCGCTCCTCGACCGCGTCGGCTATTTTGTGGGCCTCCTCGACGCTGAGGCCTCGCCTCACCTCTATGGTGGCCTCGCCGTGGTATATGGACCCGGCCTTCCTCAGCCTCACGTCTTTGACCGCGACGACGCCGTTGACGCCCGCCGCGAGGGCTCTGGCCTCCTCTCTGAGCTGCGGCGGCGAGTAGTCTAGGAGCTCCAGCGCAGCGGCGCGCAGCAGCCTCAGGCTCAACGTCGTGAAGACCGCCGCAATGGCCGCCGCGACCGCTACATCCAGTGCTGGAGCCAATTCGGCGAAAAGGCCCGGCGTCGCTCTTTCGAGCGCCAGACCGGCCGCGAAGAGCGCCAAGACGCCCGCCGAGGCGAATATGTCCGTGGAGAAGTGCAACGAATCGGCGCTCAGCGCCTTGCTGTGGGGAAAACGCCTGAGGATCCTCACCCTGCTCGCGTCTATGGCCATGGCCACGGCGACAGCCGCAAGCGCGAAGAGGTCCGGCTCGTAGGGCTCCCACCTTATCAGCTTCTCGACGCCTTCATAGCCGACGAGGGCGGCCGCCATCAATACGACCAGGGAGCCGAGAAGCCCGCCGAGGGTGTCGGCCTTGTAGTGACCGTATGGATGCTCCAGATCCGGGGGCTTTCTGCTTGTCTTCACAGCGAAATAGGTGGCGGTCACGCCGACTGCGTCCACGAGCGTGTGGGCCAGCTCCGACAACGCGGCCACCGAGACTGTCGCCAGCCAAATCGAGAGGTAGAGGGCCATCACCGCCGCGGTGGCGGCTATGGACGTCTCAGCTGCCCTAAGCTCGTCCACGCCGCAGAGATGCTCGGAAGTTATATATTTTTCGATAGTATTAACTGAGATAAATGGCGGAGATATCGAAAACGATTTAAATGCGGCCGGAACGTCGGTCGTGAGGGTTCTCGTCGCTGAGGGCTATATCGACGAGAGGCTGCGCGCCGTACCGCCCGAGCTGGTCGAGGCGGTCTCTACCAAGGGCGATTGGAGCAAATATCTCGAGCTCCACGGCGGTCCTCTGGCCGACGCCGCCAGAAGGCGGGAGGACGAGGTGATGGCCGCCCTCGGGCTGTTGGAGGAGGCCAGACGCAGGGGGAAAGCAGTCGTTGCGACGTACCCTCCGAGGGGCGTGGGCTATAGCTCGGGCCGCGGCGGCCTGCTCAACGCCGTTGCCTATCTCGCCAAGGAGTTGGAGGCCGCCGTCGTGTCGCTCGACGCGCACTTCCCCTGGGGGACTTGGGAGCTACATCTAAGGCTGGGGTTTCCGTTCTTGGCGATCTACAGCGGCGCGGACGGCCCGCATCCGGGGAGGCTGGCCAGGAGGAGCGATAGGGTCGTCGCCGTGCCTCTTCCGCCCGGCGCCTCGGACAGATCCGTGGAGGCCGCGCTGGACCTCGCCGGGAGGCTGAGGCGCCCCCTCGTGCTCGAGGTGGGGCTAGACCTCTACAGGCTTGAGCCGCTGGGCCACTTCTTCGCCACGACCGCCTCGTACCACGCCGCGGGCCGCCTCATCGCGGAGGGCGGGTACATCGTGCTGGACTGCGCCTCAGCCGCGTCCATCCCAGCGCTTAGGGCCCTTCTGGCCGGAGCCGACGGCGCCCCGAACCCCCTGCCCGAGAGGCCGATCGAGGAAAGCCCTGCGGTTGTTAGAGAGGTCGATAGGGCTGTCGAGAAGGCCCGCGAGCGAATGGCTATTATAGATATATCGAAAAAACGCCATGCCTAGCGCCGGAAGAACCCTGGCGTTGACCAGCGTGGCCCATTTCGTGAACGACGGAAACACGTGGCTGTTGCCTGTGGCCTACGCCTATATGGTCAAGACCCACGGCATGCCGGCCTATCTGGCGGGAGTTATCGCGCTCGCCTTCGCCGGGCTTGGCGCCCTGGCGTCGCCCCTGGTTGGCCATTTGATGGATAGATACGGGAAGCCGCTCAAGCTCATAGGCCTCGGCATGGGCCTATGGGCCCTCGGCCTCGCCGTGTTCGGATACGGCGTTGAGTTCTACGACGTGCCCATGGCCCTGGCCGGCGCCGTGGTGGCCGGCATAGCCTCTGCGTTTTACCACCCCCTGGGGTCGGCCGCCCTGGCGTTGAGCTACGGCGGGAGCAGCGGATATGCGATGGGGATAAACGGGGCCATGGGCAGCCTGGGGAGATCCCTCTACCCGGCCATAAGCACGGCCCTCTTCGCCCTCCTCGCGTCCAATTACCTATATGCATTGGCCTCGCTCGCCGCCGTCTCCCTGGCCACGTCGATACCGATGTTCCTCTGCGAGGAGGCCGGGGTACGTAGGAGCGGACGCCGGGCCGAGCCCTCCGAGAGGGCGGACATGAGGGCTGTGGCCACGCTGACAGCCGTAGTCTTCGCGCGGGGCTTCGCGCTACAGGGGATAGCCCAATATGTAGGCGTCGTGCTCGTGAGCTACTTCGGCTATTCCTTCGGCCAGAGCCTCGGAAACGAGATAACGTTCTTCCTGCTGCCGGCCATCGTCGGCCAGCCGCTCTTCGGCTACCTCAGCGACGCAGCTGGGAGGAGGACTCTCCTGGCCGGCACCACGGCGGGCGCCGCCCTCTCGGCCGTTGCGCTCGTCGTGACCAGAGACCTCTATTGGCTGCCCGTCTTCGGCCTCTTCACCTTCAGCGCGTTCCCGCTGACCTTGTCCCTAGCGGGAGACCTAGTGCCGCGGTCCTCTACCGGCCTGGCCACGTCGCTGGTGTGGGGTCTCGGCAACACCGGAGGCGGCGCCCTCGGCCCCCTCGCCATGGGTCTTCTCCTGTCCTCCATGGGGCTCGGCGGCATGTACGTGATGGCGTCTATAGCGCTTGCATCCGCCGCGCTCACGGCGTTGGTGCCGAGGCCGCCCAAGAGGTCCCGGGTGCCGCTCTTCGGCTAGCGCTCCAGCCGCCGGACCGCTCGCCGCTCCGGCCGACCAAGGGCTTGCCTCAACGCCGCTCGCCGGCGAGATAGACGGCTCCGCCGACCGCGGCCACGCTATATCAGCCCTCTGCGATGCGCGGCGAGGAACGCCAGCACGGTTTTGCCGTCCTTTATCTCGCCCCGGTCTATCATGGCGAGAACATCCCGCGGCCTCATCTTCAGCACCTCCATGTCGGCCTCATCGGCGTCGCGGCCGCCGATCCCCACGTGCTCCGACCTGTCGGCGAAGAACACCCAGATGCGTTCGTTGCTCACGCCGGGCGTGGGGTAGAAGTCCAGGAGGGGCTCCAGCCGCAGAGGCCTGTAGCCGGTCTCCTCGACCATCTCCCGCGCCGCGGTCTCCTCGGGGCTCTCGCCGGGCTCTAAGGTCCCCGCAGGTATCTCCAGGGTCCGCCCGCCCAGCGCGCCTCTGAACTGGCGGACCAGCAGGGCCTCGCCGTCCACAAGGGCCAGGACGGCCACGGCGCCTGGATGGACCAGATACTCGCCCCAGGCCAACCTGCCGCCGACGTTTCTAGCCCTTCTGACCAACGAGAACTTCCTGCCCCTGTAGATCACCTCCTCCATGTGCTAAATAGATCCCGTAATAAACTCTGCCGCTCGCCGCCCGTCGATAAAGGCATTATTGCAACGAGATAACTTATATATGGAAGACGTCGTGCGTCCATGGAGCTCAAGATCGGGAGAGCGATAGTGAGGCATGGCGCCGAGGAGCTCTACGAATACAGCGACGTCGACGTGGCCATCGTGGGCGCCGGCCCGTCGGGGTTGACGGCCGCCCGCTACCTCGCCGAGAAGGGGCTCAAGGTGATCGTGCTGGAGCGGCGGTTCTCCTTCGGCGGCGGCATAGGGCCGGGCGGCAACATGTTCCCGAAGATAATCGTGCAGGAGGAGGCGCTCCCCATACTGCGCGACTTCAAGGTCGGGTACAAGCCAGCCGGCGACGGGCTGTACGCTGTGGATCCCGCCGAGCTCATAGCTAAGCTCGCCGTAGGCGCCATAGACGCCGGCGCGAAGATACTGCTCGGGGTACACGTGGACGACGTGATCTTCAGAGGCAATCCGCCGAGAATTGCGGGGCTCCTCTGGATATGGACCCCTATCCAGATGTCCGGCATGCACGTCGATCCGCTCTACATGCAGGCCAAGGCCGTCGTAGACGCTACGGGCCACGACGCGGAGGTGGTCTCCGTCGCGGCTAGGAAGGTGCCCGAGCTCGGCATACAGCTACAGGGCGAGAAGTCGGCGTGGTCAGAGGTGTCGGAAAAACTGGTGGTGGAAGACGCTACGGGCCACGACGCGGAGGTGGTCTCCGTCGCGGCTAGGAAGGTGCCCGAGCTCGGCATACAGCTACAGGGCGAGAAGTCGGCGTGGTCAGAGGTGTCGGAAAAACTGGTGGTGGAGCATACCGGCAGAGTGGCGCCAGGCCTCTACGTGGCCGGCATGGCCGTGGCGGCTGTCTTCGGCCTGCCGCGGATGGGCCCCATCTTCGGCGGAATGCTCATGTCGGGCAGGAGGATAGCGGAGATCGTGGCCGAGGAGATAGGCAAAGCTCAATATGCCGTTTGAGCTAAAGGTCCAGAGGTCCATCGAGCTGAGGTGCTCCAACTGCGGCAAGCTGATAACAGGCACGCCGATCGTGGCGAAGACTTGTTGCGTCAACAAGCCGTGGGTGTTCTGCAGCAGGGAGTGCTATAGGCAGTTCCTCGCCAAATGGACCAGGAACCAGGACGCGGGTAAAGGCGGAACCTTGAGGCGCGGATTTATCTAGGCGTGCCCCAACATCCCCCATTTTTGAAGTCCTTTAGGAATATCGGTCTGGGTCGTCTGGAGGGGCGCTGGATCCGCATCCCAGAGGGCGGCGGAGGGCGTAGGGCTGTTCTACGCCCCACGATGGTATGACGTGGAGCTGGGGCAGGATATCGCTATCGGACAGAGATCCGCATGCGAATAAACTCCCGGAGGATTTGGGTCAAGCCGTGGGCCTCCCATTCCCTAACATCTCCAACCGCTTAGCGCCGACAAGGCTACGGTGTGGACATAGGCCCAGCGGCTTCGGCCCTCCCCGCGCCGCAATTCCCCCAGCATCTACAGACCGCGCGGAGATACCGACCGCAACCGCGTGCTCTTAGGTCTAGGCGCCGCTCACTCCACAACGACGCGGCCGGCTCCCTGCTCCGGCTCCACGACGACCGCCGTGCCGTACGCTATTATCTCATCCATGTATTCGCTTATCTCGTTGGAGTCGAGCCTGAAGCTGATCACGGCGTTCGCCCCAAGCGACCTCGCGTGCTCTACCATCCTCTCTATGGCCTGCCTCCTCGCCTGTTCAGCCAGCTCGGTGAACTCCGTGATCTCTCCGCCCGCCAGAGCCCTCAAGCCGGCGAGGAATCTGCCGCCTAGGCCCCTAGACCTCACCGTGATGCCCAGCGCTATGCCTAACACCTTGACGACCCTATGCCCAGGCACATACGGCGTAGTCGTCACGATGACGTCCCCCTCCCTTATCGCCATATTGTCAGCAACCATTCGACCTTATTAGTTTTCAAGACGAACGGCCGGCCTTCCGAAGGCCGTCGGCAACTAGGGTTCTGTCAACAGCATATATACTCTATATATCTTTCTGAAAGCCAATCTATCTCGTCATCTAGGTCGTCTGCGTAGATCAGCTTTCCCTCCCTTATTGCTCTTTCGAGGGTTCCTGGCTCGGCCAGATCTCCGACGATAAGCCTGTCGGGCGGGATTCCCAGCTCGGCGGAAAGCTCGGCGGCTAGCCTAAGCTTTTCCTCGAGCCCGAGAGGTCTATCGGCCCTTACGGCGAGCTCGCCGGGGCCTATGGAGTAAGCCGCCTTGACCCCCGCCGCCTTTAAGGCGTATCTAACGCCCTCCCTCGTCTCGACGGCGGGGTATCTACGCCTAGCGGCCCTCGCAAGGCGCTCCACGAGCTCTACGGCGTCGTCGGCTATCTTCTTCGCGACGGCAGGATCTTGGGTTTTGTGCAGAGCCTTCGCCGTCTTCAAAACCTCTGCGAGTTTCGCCGAGTCGGCGGGGTCGAGGATGCCCCCCGCCAGAACCCGCGGTAGGTCCTCGCATCTCTCCGGCCTGGGGAGACCCGCCTCCACGACGGCTCTGGCCGCCATCTCCGCCAGGGTCCTGGCGGCCACGTAGGCCCTCCACATGACGCCCTCGCTCGACGCCTTGGCTATCCTCCGCAGGGCATCCATGGTTAAATAGGTATAAACATATTTAGCAATGCGCTCCCTCCTCGTCGTCTTGCTCCTAGCCGGGACGGCGCTCGCGGGATCCTTGACCCAGATAGGCGCCTTGAAGTTCTACGAGGCGTCCAGCCTCCAGGACCTCGAGGCCTACCTCGCGTCGCATCAAGGCCCAACCTTTATCTTCATCAACGAGGTTGGTTGCCCGGCTTGCCAGTACATGGAGACCCAGGTCTTCACAAACTCCACCGTGGCGTCGGCCTTGTCCGGGCTCAACCTAATCTCTATAGACATAACCTACACGCCTATAAGCTCGGTGCCGGTCTACATAAACGGCTCGGTCTTCGTCGTGGAGAACGGACAGGCGGGCTACACCAAGCCCTACTTCGGCCCGTACCAAGTCCCCATATTGGGGACCCCCACCATGCTGGTGGGCTACGACGTAGGCGGCAAGCTGTACCTCAAGGGCCTTCTGCTGGGCGGCCTCCCGCCCCAGGGCTTCCTCGAGTTCCTGCAACTATCGGGCTTCGGAGCGACGCCGTCGCCGACAGCCGCCGAGGCTCGGCAACAAGGCGTTGCGGTCGGGGCCGTTGCTCAAGGCAACGCGCAGTTGTTCTTAACGCTCCCTGTGGCGTTCGCGGTGGGGACTGCCAGCGTATTCTCTCCCTGCGTCCTCCCCGTCTTAACGGTCGGAGCCGTGGCCATGGCCGCGCGTCGTAGCCTCTGGAAGGTCCTCGCAGGCATGGTCCTCGCGTTCAGCGCTTTCGGCGTCCTCGTTTCGGCGTTGGGCCAAGCCGCCTCGGGCTTCAAGGCGGCCCTGGAGGGAGCTGGAGGCGCCGTGCTCATCGCGCTGGGGCTTCTGCTGGCGGTCCCCTCGCTCGAGCGGAGATTCGTGACGGCCATGTCCGGGCTACAGACCAAGGCCTCCAAGGCGGCCCGCGGCGCCGGCGATTTCGCGCTCGGCTTGTCGCTCGGCGCAGTATGGACCCCTTGCATAGCGCCCTTCATGGGCCTGGCCGCCGTCTCGGCGCTTGTGTCGGGCAACTTCCTGGACGGCTTCGCCATAATGTTGGCCTACGCCCTGGGCCTCGCCGTCGCGCTCTACGTCATCCTCAAGGCCGTGTCTAGATGGGGCAAAAAAGCCGCGGTGAAGTCCATGAAGTTGAGCAGATGGGGCAACAGGCTCGAGCTTATAGTCGGCGTCGTGTCGATAGCCCTCGGGGCCCTCTTGCTGGCCCAGGCGGCCGGCCTGGGCTTGTGGAGCGAGCTCTTCGGGAAGCTACAGAACCTCTTCGCCTAATCACTGAACGCCTGCGTATTCCTTGACGCGGGCCAGCAGCTCATGTTCAGGCGGCACCCCCACGAACTCCATATTGCCCATGGGGTCGCCCTCGCGCATGAGTATGACGGCGGGCACGCCGGTGACTCCATACTGGTCGGCTATGTCGGGGTTCTCGTAGGCCTCGACCATGACGGATACGACTTTCCCCTTGCTCTCGTAGGCGAACATATTGGCCAGCAGGACGGCGTAGGGGCAGTAGGGGCACGACGGAGTCACCACGGTCATTACGTAGACCCTCTTCTGGGCCCTCTCGGCGAAGGCCGCGAGCTCGTTTCTAGTCCTGGCCCTCAGGCCGGTGCGTTTAGTCGAAAGCCTCACGATCGTCTCTATGAACGCCCTCACCTCCTCGCCTAGAGGCGCCCCCCAGTATTTTATGAAGCCGTCGCCGAAATACACCGCGGGTATCCTAGAGGGCTCGACGCCGAATTTAGCCGCCGCCTCTCGGTCCTTAGCCACGTCGTATTTCCTTATCAACAGCTTCTCCGGCGGGGCCAACTGGCCCAGCAGGTCCAGAAGCTCCCCAGTGGGGACGCACCAATTGGTCTCCCTCCCTCCGCAGTCGTTGCTGTAAAAGAAGTTGACCTCGACAGGGGACTCCATCTGCGACAACGTCTCCTTTATGATCTCCTTGGTCTCCTCGTCGACCTCTATGTGCGGCACTTCGGCTGGCGCAGGTCCTATTGGCGTTGCTTCGGACATGGACCGACTATCCGTATGTCATTTTTTACTTTTTCGACCCTTCTTTCTACTCCTCTTCGATCTGGACCTCCTGGACCTCTTCCTCCGGCCTCTCCGCCTCCTCCGCCCGGATCTCGCCTCGCCCGCCTCGTCGACTATCTTCTTTATTGCGTCCAGTATCTCTCTGTATTTGGCCTCCAGGGCCTTGCCGACGGTCTGCGGATCCAAGTCGCTTTCGTTAGTCCATGCAGATATGTCCAGCAGAAGCCCCATGCCCTCCACGTAGCGCCACGGGTCGTGGGTCGCCGTCCTTATCTCCCTGACGACGGCTCCCGGCAACCTCTTGCCCACGGGTATCTGTGCGTATAGATACCCCAGCTCCTTGTCGTGGACGAGCCTAAAAACCAGGGGGCCTTGGATCTCGACGATTACCTCGCTCACCTATATTTTTCCGGCAGTGAGTTTAATAGTTTGCGTATGGCATCGACGCTTTGGGCGAACTTGGCCTTCTCGTCGACGCCCAGCTCCACCTCGAGCACCTTGACCGCGCCGCCTCTGCCCAGCACTATCGGCACCTCCACGGGCACGTCCGTGACGCCGTATTCGCCCCTAAGCACCACGGACGCTATCAGGGCCCTCCTCTCGTCCCTCTTCACGGCCTTGGCCATGAGGGCAACGCCCGCGCCGGGGCCCCAGTTGGAGGAGAAGCCCCTGAGCTCGGTTATCCTGGCGCCCGCCTTGACGGTCTCGTCGACAACCTCCTTCATCTCCTCGGGCTTGAGCAATCTATCTAGCGGCACGCCGTATACGAAGCTCCTGCTGGGGACCGGGAACATGCTCTCGCCGTGCTGGCCGAGGACTATCGGGATTATCGAGGCCGGCGATATGCCCAGCTTCTGCCCGGAGTAGAACGCCAGCCTGCCGCCGTCTAGCACCCCGCTGAAGCCTATCACCCTCTCGCGCGGAAAGCCCGTGGCTTTCCACATGACGTACGTCATGGCGTCCAGCGGGTTTGTGGTCAGGATGACGACGGAGTCGGGGGCGTATTTGGCTATGTCCTTCCCTATGTTGTATACTATCTCGGCGTTCTGCCCCAACAGCTGCTCTCTGGTCATTCCGGGCTTCCTCGCGAGGCCGGCCGTGACTATCACCAGATCGCTGCCTCTCATGTCGGCGTTGTCGTTGGAGCCCGCGTAATAGACGTCGAGTCCTAATATCGACGACATGTGGTTCAGATCGAGGGCCTCTCCCTGCGGAAGGCCCTTCACTATGTCGATTAGAACTATCTTGTTGTCTAGGCCCATCAGGCCCAGCATCGCGGCGGTCGTGGCGCCGACTCTTCCGCTTCCTATAACCGTTATCATGATGCTTGAAAACCGGCTTGTTTATAACAATCGACTACGACTCGCTACACCTCAGAGTTTGCCTCTTGATAAAACTCTTGCTGCGACTATTAGAGGATGCCAGACGGGCGCCGTCGCGGGCATGTAGCCTATATCGGCGAAGAACAGATCCTCTATGGTTGCGCCGCGCTCGATCGCCACGGCGGCTATGTCCGCATATGCGGCGACTATATGGTCCCACCCGAGTGCTTGGACTCCCAAGATTCTCCCCGACTGATCGGCGAGCATCTTGACGTGCACCGGCGCGTAGCCGGGGTAGTACTGGGCCTTGGTCCTCGCCTTGATCACCGCCTTGTCGTACTTTATGCCGAGCCTCTGGGCCTCCTCTTCGCCCAGGCCGGTCCTCGCTATATATAGGTCGAAGAACTTCGTGACGGCGGTGCCCACCACCCCGGGGAACCTCAACGCCCTCCCCTTGACCGCGTTGCCGCCGGCGACTTGCCCCTCCTTGTTGGCCGAGGGGGCCAGCGGGATCCAGACCTTGCGGCCCGTGAGCCTATGCACCTTCTCGGCCACGTCGCCCGCGGCGTAGACGTCCGGCGCGGCCGTCTCCATGTACTCGTTGACGGCCACCGCGCCCGTCTCGCCCAGCTTGGCGCCGGCCTTCAGGGCCAGATCCACATCCGGCTTGACGCCCACGGCGAGTACCACCTTGTCCACCCTATATTCGCCCTTCTCCGTCACGACGGCCGAAACCCTCCCGCCCGATCCCCTAAACTCCACGACCTTCTCGCCCAGGTGGAGCTCGACGCCGCGCTTCTTCATCTCGTCGGCCACCAGGGAGGCCATGTCGGCGTCTAGGGCGGCGGGGAGAAGCCGATCCATCATCTCGAACAAGACCACCTTCTTGCCCAGGTGGAGAAGCGCCTCGGCCATCTCCACGCCGATGTATCCGCCTCCCACAACGCCCACTGTGGACGCGCCGGCGAGCTCCGATTTCAGTATCGGCACGTCGTCGGGCAACCTCACGGTCAATATGCCGGGTAGCTCGACGCCGGGTATCCTCGGCACCAGGGGCCTTGCCCCCGTGGCCACTATCAGCTTGTCCCACTGCAGAGTCTCGCCTCTGCCGCCTCTGACGACTGCCACCGTCCTCTTGTCGGGATCCACGTCTACCGCCTTGGCGTTTACCAGCACCTTTATATTCCTCTCCTTCTCGAACTCCTCGGGGCTGTACGTCATGAGGCTCTTGTGGTCGGCCACGACGCCGCTGACGGCGTAGGGTATGCCGCATGGAGCGTGGGTGATCATGGAGCCCGCCTCGATCATGACGATCTCGGCGTTGGGGTCAAGCCTCCTGGCCCTCGCCGCGGCGGATGCGCCGGCTGCCCCTCCCCCGATTATAACCACCCTGGCCATACAGCCGGCGTATTATGTATTTAAATCAGTTGGCCCCTAGCCGCAACGGGCGTCCCTCAAATTCCGCTGGACGAACTGCTCGAAGACGGGGGCCACCGCGAAGCCGGGCAACGCCTCGGCGGGCCTCCCGTCGACGAAGGCGAACGTGGTGGGCGTGCCCATGACGCCCAGCGCGGAGGCCGTCAGCGCGAACCTCTCCACCTCGGCCTTGACGAAGTTGGCCAGATCTGCGTACTTGGCGCCCACATGCCTAAATATGGGATCGAACGCCTTGCAGTAGGGACACACCCTCCCGAAGAACATGACGAAGGCGACCCTACAGCCCTTGACGGCCTCGCCCAGCTCCTCCACGCCGCTCAGCTCGTAGCCGACGGGATACCTCGCTACACAACAGCGCCGGCTACCCGACGTCAGCAGCTGGAGGGCCTTCCTCCTCAGTATCGCCTCCAGCTCACTTGATGTGCTCGACCCCGTAGACATATATGCCGTCAACCACGCCCAGCCCTCCCTCGCGGCCGTGCGGCGCCGGCTTCTCGTCGCCGTGGAGCTCCGTCGCCCTCTGGATGTTGGCGGCGAACTGGCTGACGACGTCGCGGTCTATCCCCTCGACTATTATGTCCTCCTTGCCCTGCAGCTGGACCTTCACGGCCTTGGGTATCTCGAGGGCCATCTTGGACTTCCTCCCCAGGAAGTTCTCTATGGTGAGCTGGTTGCCCTGGACCTTGACCAACATGGGGAAGTGCGTATAGATGATCTTCAGCTTATACCGCCAGCCCCTGGAGACGCCCGTGAAGGCGTTCTTCAGCTCGCCCTTTATCGCGCCCAATATTGCGTACTCCCTCTTCCTGGCCCCGAAGACCTCCAGCACTATCTTGCCCTCAGACATGGATATAGATATCGGCACGTTCCTATAGACCCTCTCGACCGAGCCCAGAGGTCCCTTGACAACCACCCTGTAGTCGAACAGCCCTATCTTCTCCACGGTGGCCGAGACTCCCTGGGGTATTTCCAGCTCCTCTCTGGCGTAAGGCACGCGCACGGCCCTACGAAGAGGCCCCATTATAAATTTTCAGCCGAGGCGCAGCTCCCGACGGCGCGGCTCACGGACGCCTGCCGGAAGGCGGACGGCCCGCCTCGAGCGGCCGAGGGCCCCGGGAGATGAGCCACTCCGCCAGGCGTCTGAACGCCTTCCCCCTGTGGGACAAGGCAGACTTCTCCTCAAGGCTCATCTCTGCGAACGTCTTGAGGTGGCCGGCGGGCACGAAGATGGGGTCGAAGCCGAATCCGCCGGAGCCTCTAGGCTCCGCGGCTATCGAGCCTTCGGCGACCCCCGTGAAGACCTCGACGGACTTGTCCACGCATATAGCCACAGCGGACTTGAAACGCGCCGACCTCCTCTCGACGCCCGCCATCAGCTTGAGGACGCCGGCTATGCCCAAGGTGCGGTAGACGTACTCCGAATAGGGGCCCGGGAAACCGTTGAGGGCGTCTATGTAAAGACCGGCGTCCTCCACTGCGACGAGCTCCTCCCCCTCCTCGCACAGCCTCCTCGCAGCCGCCTCGGCCACGACCTCAACTTCGTCGGCCTGCACCTCGAGCTTCTCGACGTTCTTCTGCACGACCTCTATGGAGTATCTGCCGAGGATGTACCTCGCCTCGGCCACCTTATGCCGATTGGAGGTCGCCAGGTACACTCTCACGGCCGCTCCCCGACGGCCTTTAATATATTAGCGCCGCCCGAGCTTTAGGCGCCCTCCTCGCGGCCCCGTCCGTTAGGGCGAGGGCCCAGCTCCTAAGCCGGTCCGCGGCCTCCCTGTGGGGCATGAGGCCGACGGCGGGCTCGGTGTTGAGGATGACGTGCGCCTCCTCGACGCCCGCCAGCACGTCGGCGTGCTGCGGGCAGGCCACGGCCGTGAACCCCTCCCCTCCGAAGGACACCTCCACCCCTAACACGCCGTTTCCGAATATCCACGGCACGGCCGCCCACGCCCTGTCGGCGGCGGCCGCCTACTCGGCCTACCATGGGCTGTATAGCGACGCCGCCGTCTCCTCCATGGCCTCCGCCATAGCGCTCGCCGACGCGGGCGAGAGGACGGCGGAGAGGTTCAGGGCGCTGGGCGAGAGGTACGAGGCGTGGAAGATACGCGAGGATCTCTTCGAGGAAATCCTCAAGGCTCCTCTAACATAAAAGGGAACCAAAAATGCCTTCCTGATGGGAACCGGGACACTTTGTTTGACAAATTTTCCAATCTCGAGAACATCTTGTCGATTTCCTGGAAGCACATAGCTCTTAACGCTAGGCCAATCTGCTTGTATCTCTCCTTATTTGCTATTGTCATCTGAGTAGATTTCGCAGATCTGGATTTTCATACTTTTTAAAAAATGACATGCCAAAGTCGATGAGAAGTTCCTTTGCGCTGTTGGTCCCTTTTGTTTAGAATAGTAATTTCTTTAACGGGAAGCGATCTAACAGCGACCTTCTCTATAAGATTGTTCTTCTTTTTATATCTTTTTATAATAGTCCCTTTATTTACACAAGCTTTCCTTGCAATTCCATTAATTTCCCTATTTTTCTTATTTTGTTTTCATATATGGTATAAAACACAATGTAGTATATTAATATATCGTTTTGTCGATCGTTATTGATCGGTCAGTCAAAAAAAGTTAAATATTCCGTTCGCATGCAACATAATCATGGTAAATGGCGAGAAGAGAAGTTTAAGGAAAGTGGGCCTTGACTTTGGCCTGATAAGCGGTGCTGAATGGTTGGTAATAATTGCGGCGTTTCTTGGAAGGTATCTGTTGCAGTTCTACCAAACATCAATATGGAATTTAGCCGAGTCCTTCGGTATGAACTCCTTTGAGGTCGGCATAGGATTCGCCCTCTTCACCGTCGCATTCGCAATAGCGGCATTCCTAATGCGTGAGTTTAAGCCCAGTCAACTCAAAGCCGTTGAATTGATCTCACTGCCGCTCCTTGGAATCACGATGCCGCTCTACATTGTAGTACATGGTTATGCAGAGGCATACACATTAATGACTATTGATGGATTCCTGAGCGGCATAATTATGGATTCCTTCATGACCATGGCTGGGATGGCATCGGTGGAGCAGTGGAAGAGGCAGGTTGAGCAGGCGGCATTCTCATTCTGGGTTGCGTTAGCATTAATAGTGGCACCGTTCACCACCGGTTACTTGCTCGGTCTCGGTATA
>Ga0081534_100231_pt1 | contig 19683 bp, 24 predicted proteins | sample MonGeyMetagenome_FD_71019 | JGI IMG/M metagenome (GOLD analysis project Ga0081534, IMG submission 71019) | Hypoxic/sulfidic aquatic microbial communities from Monarch Geyser, Yellowstone National Park, USA - MG (SPAdes) v1 (version 2) | ecosystem: Environmental > Aquatic > Thermal springs > Hot...
AATAGAGCATTATTGGAGTCCTCGTCATGAGGAGTTGCGCCAGTGGTACCTCAAATTCGCGCCCAGGGTTTGTTGTTGAGTTAATTCCTTAATAATTATTATAGGAATAGGTAGTGGGGTTGGGCTCGCGACAATACTACACCACTGCGAGGCTCATTCACCACGCGCATGTACCCCGCCAACGCGTGTAGTCATCGCCATTTCCTATTCCCGCATGTGGGTTAATAAGCCTGACCCTAACCACCCTGGGTGGCATTCAAGAGCCTACCCATTACCTGATTATACGTGTTTAGAGCGTTCACAGTGGCATTCAGGAGTTGGTCAGTCTCCCTGAGGGTTGCCACAGTCTCGTTCAGGAGCACTGCGTATTGGGTTGTTGTGGCGTTGTAGCCAACCAACTCTCCCGTGTTTATTGTTAGGATATAATCCGTGTAATTGAGGACGCTGGTTGTGTAGTTTAGGACAGCTATCGTGTAGTTAGTGAGCCTTATTGCATTGGTGGCTAGGGCCGTGTAGTTCCTGTAGAGGCTTGCGTATAGGCTCGCGAGTTCTTGGGTGGCTAGGTAGTAGTGGTATGCTGTATAGTACATTCCAATGTAGGCGAGCATGAAGATTACTGCCAAAGCCCAGCCCGCCACCGCCAGTCCCGTCACAATCAAGGCCTTCTTGCCGTAGAGCTCCATATCAGGTGTAATTGAAACAGCCAGGTTAATAAGCCTGACCCTGGGTCAGGTTTTTATACTGCCTGTTAGTCTAATTATTGGTGAGTGGCATGTCTGGAGGAACGTGTATTGTTCTAACTGGGAGGGTGGTTAGGTATGTAGTCAGGGGTCGTGAGTACGCGAAAATCTCAATACGCAATAGCCGTAGGTTGCTAGACCTCGCTGGGCGCGAGGTTGTGGTAATAGTAATAAGTAATAATCAACAAGGGGTGGGCGGGCAATGAGCCTAGCTAAAGCTATTGGTATAGGATTCCTAGTCTTAATTCTACTAGGCCTGGCCCTGGCTGTTATGAACTACGTACAACAGGCGAGCCAGCCACAGCCCCAGCTGGTCATGAACTGGCCAGCCGGCATCACCTACAAGGGGCCAGACACAACCGCATTGGCAGGCTGGTACTGTATAGAGTCAATCAACAGTTCGAATGGTTACTCAATACAACTAAACGCCCAGTTCAACAACGGCGAGTGGGGAGCCCAGGACGTGTACATGGTGGCGCCCTGGGGCCAAACAGGCTTCGGCGAGGCTGTTTGGCCCTGTGGCTGGGAGGGTTGCCATCCCGTTAGCCTCAAGTTCGTGGAGACAAGCCCAGCCTACTGTGCCTGGCTGGTCATCGCCCTCAAGAATGGAACCGCATACATCGGCTACTCCCTAGATGGCAAGAGCATTACTTGGTTTGAGGAGTACCCCGTGCCCGCCAACTACATAACCGCCACAATACCTGGGACGCCAGCCAGTGGCTTCACGGGCATCGTCCTGGCTGGTTACGGGAATGGTGCACAGGCGCAATTGGGCAGTGGCACGCTGGTTTACCTAGCCCTCTACTACTGGAATGGGACCACGTGGGTGCCGGCACCAGTGGGGCCTAGCCAGGGCTTCCAGACTGGGGAGACTGTGAACCACGCTTGGGAGTTCGCGAGTGGTTATTGTGGTGGTTATGTGGCGTGGTTCGGCTGGAATAAGACAAACTGGGAGTCGCCCGTGTTACCAAGCAACCTAGAGCCAGTTTGTCCAAGCCCGCCCAGTTTTGAACCGTAAAAGGGAGGAAAATGGGGATTGTTTTTATTAAAAAAGGAATGGTGGTTTTAAAACACGCCCCCAAGCGAGGGGCGTGTCACAAGTGCGAAAACCAATTAACAATATAACTGCCAGCCGCCTCCAAGGCACTAACTGCCGTTCCTATACCGAAGCTCGCCATGGTGCCTGTAACGCCTAGTGCGTGGGCAATGCTCCATGGGGTATTCGGGTCCGATACAATGTACTCCCACGCCAACGTTGGGTAGGCAATGAGGTAGTTCCACGCCACCATCTCAGCGCCCCTGGCCGCCTGGTACAAACCAAGGCCGGTCAGGTAGGAACTAGTAAACAGGTCTTTTACGGCTTGGCCCCAATTACCGCTTAGTAGGTCCTGCCCAGCCTTCATGGCATACTGGTAACCCAAGCCGAACGAGACAGCAGAATCGGTAAAGGCGGTTATAATGTCCTGCTTGCTATAGAAATACGGTATTATCCATAAATACTGCGTGTTGTTGTTCCACTTTATGATTGGCACTTTTATGTATTTGTAGATGACTGTTCCTGGTCCTGGTATGAACACGTATTTGGTTATGTTGGTACCACCACTATTGCCCGTGCCACCACTATTAATAAACTTCTGTATGCCCGATAGCACTGGTGGCGATGGCAAAACACTCACCAGCTGTGGTGGGGTGCTTGACTCACTAGTCCCACCAACATACCAACCCGTGATAACGGGTTTCGTGCTTGGTGCAATGTTGAGGGAGTATATAGCCTCCTGGGCGTAAACGGGCACGAAGATGCCACTACCACCACCAAAGCCTGGTGTGAACACTAGTTGGTTGCTAACACTGTGGTAGCCTAGTGCTTGCTCGTAGCCTATGTTTACTAATGTAAAGACCCATTTTAACGTTGGGTACATGTAGTAGTATATGTAGTGGTTTATGACATACGTCTTAGTCACAACTTGTGTATAAGTCTTCGTGATGGTTACTATCGTTGGCGAGCCACTGTTACTGCTACCCCCACTGCTAGATGGGCCTACATTATGGCCTGGGTTTGGTGGGTTTGGTGTTGGTCCTGGTGGTGAACCACCACTGGATCCACTAGAGCCAGTGTTGCTTGGTGGTGGCGGTGGTGATTTCGGTGGTATGTAGAAGCCGTCCCTGCCTATTGTGACGGGTATGGCGTGGGCTGTTAGGGGCATTATCACTACTAGGGCTACTATCACTGCTAGCGCCATCCCCGCGATTGTATTTCTATCTCTCATACTTGGTCGAGAGACACCAGCTGGTGATTGCTTAATTAGACTAGTGGAGAGTGTGGAATGGAGGGTAGGGGAAGAAAGGAAAGGAAAAAAGAAATTGGTTTTGACAGGGGTGTGTTTTGGGTGCTCTATTTACCGCCTCAACCCAGTGGTATTGGGTGCGGTGGGTGTGGTAGCGGGTATGGCGGTAGTGGTATTAGCCTTCCTGGCGTTGATGGCGGTATTGACGCCCAGCAAATCATTGGTAGTATCGGTGGTGGCATGCCTGGGTGCCAGCCGTGCTCCTTCAACCACTTCATTATGTACCAACCAGCACAGCCGGGCCCTGGTGGGAATGGCCATACTGACTGAGCCATTACTGGCACTACAGTCATCACCGCCACCATTACCAGTCCTAGTACCAGTCCTAGTCTCATACTGGTCGTTCACACGGTGGCTAGGGGCTTAATTAGGACAGTGGCATCTTGTATTACCCATGGGTGAATGGAGTGGGAAAAGGGTTGGTTAAGCCAATGGTTTAGAAACTCCCTAGGAGGGAGTAGAAGAGAAGGAATTGTAGGTGAATAGTTCTGGGCATAGCTCCTCCTCATCCACATACTCACCACTCTCGAAAACCCTCCTAAGCCCTCTCCTAACCCTCAGGTACGCGTCAAGGCTCATGTTGAACGCCATCGCCCTAACAATGGGGGATAGCTTGAGGATATTCATACTTAATTCAATCAGGGAGTCCTCACTGTGCCCGCCATACTCATCAACAACCCACACGGCATAGTCGGCTAAGTCCTTAAGACCGCCCTGCACCAGGGCGTTATAGGACTCCCCGAATGCCCTGCCTGGGTTTTGTATTGAGTAGCCACTGCCAACCCGCACCACATCACCCGCACCCACTATCCTAGTGAGCCTGTCAATGGGTATGAACGGCGCCCCAAGTAGTCTAAAAAGTACTGGAAACCTCGCCCTCGGTTTCCCGAGTAGCGTCAGCGAGCCGTCTCTCTTGGCTCTAGTGTATAGTGTTAGGAATAGGAGTTGGGAGAGGGCTTCCTCGCTAGCTGGTTTGTCATAATTCATGATGTACCTTGCGGTGACCAGCCTGACGAGGCACGAGGACTCGTCCCTGGTCAGCCTTCGGGTCACGGTGCCTCACTGTGGCTCGTGTTAATTAGGCCACCACCAGCTGGTGCTTCTGGGCGAGAAAACCGCCAGAGGCTCTATAGTGTTGAGGAATTGGATTGTTCGTCAGAGTTTTTCGAACACCGTAACCGCCAGACCGTTAGAGGATTCACGAATCGTAGATATGAGGAGTGGATAAACCCTCTGACGAAGACCAACAAACGGAACCAGAAAGGCTTATTAAGGGGTAGTTAAGCCAACGCCTCAGAATCTCCCTAGAGGGAGTAGAAGTTTCGCCGTGTCTTCCATGCTCTCTATCTCCTTGGCTATCTCGAATCTCCCTAGAGGGAGTAGAAGTTATGTTGGGCAGGACTCGCCGACCTTGCCGTATGGATAAACATAAACGAGGCACGGTCCGCATTGGTAGAGGCCCGATTGGTTTAGGGGCGTGATTATCGAGCCGTTGGGGCAGTAGATAGTATTATTTGTCGTTGGTGGGTGCCAGGTCCTTATGGCATTAGCCCAGCCTATGTACACCTCGCCCGTGATGAATAGTACTGCTAGTATGAAGGCTAGGGTTATTATGATGGCTATCGCCACGAGGAACACTGGGTCACTGAGTGCCACGTTTGGCGTGGCGGGGGTGTGTTAATTAGGACGTCGGTACCCCAGTGTTTTCATAAAATGATGCCTCTGCTTCGTGGCAGTGCACCCTGTGGACACCAACTAATCAAGGTATTGGTTACCGCCTTCCCTTAGTGATGAATCCCAAATAGGCGGAACATGAAGAGGTGGGGGTTGGGCTGACACGTTGCCCAGTACATGATTAGGGACGCAGACCTAGGGCATAGTCTTATAAATAATGACTCGTAATACACCCAATGGGTGGAGCTAGGGCAAGGCGGTCCAGGCTCACGGTATTCATTAAGAAGCCCACAGGCAGGGCTACAAGGAGTACTGGGGAGGCTAAGGAGGCAAAAGCCGGCCTTAGGGGTGTTGAGGTCCCGAGCGTCGTTATTGAGGGTGTGGCTGGGGAGTTAAAGGCGCCAGTTACAATCATTGAGCCCTTGGTTGATTGGATTGTGAGCTACTTGAATAGGCCCTGCTGTTGGAGTGTTGGGCTTGATAGGCTAGCCCTCGACTTATTGAGGGCGAGGGGTGATGATGTGAGGTTCGCACTCTACGTCCTTGGTGTCGAGGTTGGGGAGCGGAAGGTAACCGATGATGGCTTTGCCAAGTTGAGGAGTGTTTTGCTGGTCATTATTAAGTATTTGGAATTGGCTGGGGTTGTGGAGTACGTGAGGGACTTGGGTGTTGTGAATCTAAGGAGGGCGGGTTGATAACCATCACCCATTATTGCCCCCACACTCCCTGGCTAGCTCCCTACCGAGTCTTTCTAATTCCCTTGTCAACCCTGGGCCCAGGGCGTGCCTAACCCACTCCCTGGAGTTGGCGTTAATGAGCCACCTAACTAACCATGGGGTAACCACACGGCAAAGGTTGGGGCGCTTGGTAGTATAGTAATAATTAATAAGGTAGTTAACAACCTCGTAGTACGAGTTCACACCTAACTCCCTCGCCAATGCCTCAATCCTCGCCCTGAGTGTCGAGTCTAGGATAATGACGGAATCCACCCCAGCGGTGGTTCATGTGTCATTAATTAGGGGGTTGGGGTTTATGAGCGGTGTGTGTACTCACTGGGTGTTGCCTTCACCTAACCACTTGCGTTTCGTGAATTTAATTATGATTGGTACATCGCCCTCGAAGTCGATGATTGTGTACATGCCGTAATCCCTACTCGCAAGCCACCCAATTGTGTAGTACGCAATTGCCCTATCGCCTAGTGGCTTATTGAGCCCATAGGCCCTAGCTATCAACCTACCAATGATTGGTAGCTCCTTATTACCAACCCTCAGGACGAGCCACGCCAACTCGGCGTACTCACCCCACTCGGTACTCACCGCAACCCTATCGGGCCAGGCTGTGGCGAGGAGCCGTGCAATACCCAACTTGGTGCTTGGCAGGTCGAAAACGCCACCACCGCCCTCGGCAATGATTACACCACCCCAACCGCACTGCCCAATGCTCTTAATAATAACGTAGGACCTTGACAACACACCCAACGCCTCATTAACCGCCCCACCAGCCAGGGCGCACTGTATTGAGTCAACCAACTCCCTAGCCGCCCTCGTTAGCCCCATCCTATAAAGCCTCCTAGCCTCCTTAGCCTTATCCACAGGTTGGGGAGGGGTCTCATTGCATTCACCAGTCACGAAGCACTCAAGGCGTTTAAGACCCTCATTGACCCTATCCATAACACCCCTCACGGCATTGGTGAACTCATCAACATTAACCCCGTACTCCCAAGCCCTGGCAACCACGAAGCAGCACTCGCCCCTACCCAGCTCAGCAACCAGGTGCCTCACGCCGGCGAGCCTCATTAAACCGCTCGCGTACTCAATACTCGGCTTTAGGTTTATTGGCATGAATTCACGGGCCAGTTCCAACAACTCCTGGTGCATGCGTGCCTCATCACCGTGCTAATTTAATTAGGGCACCAGTCAGTGCCTGTGGACTGGAGGGAGGTTTTCCAACCACCCGAGGTTTACGCGATTTATGGACCGCCGGCGAGCGGTAAGTCGAACCTAGCCATCGCCCTGGCGATGGAGGAGGAGGCGGTGGGTAGGGGTGTTAGGTACATTATCACGGAGCCAAACCTGAAGCCAATCGCCGATAGGATACCGGGAAGCCAACTAGCCCTCACCATAGGCTCCCTAGAGGCTATTATAAGGGGTGTTGGGTCCCTTGATGATGCAACGCTCATCATTGACTCGCTGGGCGAGGTTTACGAGAGGGTTTACAGGCAGGCGAGGCTTGAGGGCGTGCCGATGCTCCAGGCTAGGGTGGAGGCGATTGTAACGGTCAGGGATTTGGTGGGCTTGCTAACCGATGTTTGGGCTTCCTCGAGCAATGCGAAGCTCGTGTTCATAACACACGGTTCACCGGCGATTAAGGACTCATTCTTCGGGTACCCATGGCCCAAGCCCCAGTCCATCATTAAGAGGCTCTCTACGGTAATCCACACGAGGTGTGTCTCGAAGCCCCGCGTGGTTGATAATGAGGGTGATTACACGTACAGGTTTGAGAGGAGGTGCATGGGCATTGTTGTGATGAGTAGGTACAGGGAAATTGAGGATGTGGTTTTCGAAATCCCAACGCCACGATTATGAGTTCCCCACGCGGACGTGGGGTTGGGGGTTGGGGTTACGAGCGGTGAGAACGGGTCTTTAAATAATGAACCAATGCATCCAAAAGCAGGGCTATTCCAAGTATGTTGATTATCGGTACCATCATCAGTACTGCACCCACTATTGCCTTCCTCTTAATACTCCTCATTTCATCATTTTGTTGCGACTGGGGCTTGTACCGAAGCGGTGGATTTGGTTGGTGCTGTTGGTGTTGGGGCTGTGGTGGTGCCTTGAACACTAACTCGTAAGGGAGCGGTGCAACATATGTGATTGGTTGGGTCTTCTCCTCCCCGTCCTGTGGGTTCACGGACCATGGTTCGTGCATGGGCTTAATTAGTACTACACTAGCTGGTGTTGCCCAAATTAGACCTGGGTTATTAAGACCTTACAATCGGCCCTGTTATAACCTATGTGGTGTATCATCATAAGTAAGGCTAATAAAACCCCAGGACTAGATGTAACTTAATGACCATCGTGGTGAAATGTGTGAGGGAAAATAAGACCGTAAGTCTTGATATTGATGGTACTGGGGAAATAATAGTGGACACAAGCAAGAAGGCGGAGAACGCGATTGAGAAATACCTACAACAACTCTGCCGTTCCCCGTAACCACACAATCTCCTAGTAATAATTATAATATTTAGGAATAATATTAGTGGGTGGAGACCTGCCCCAACAAGCCAAGGCTTCTGAGGAGTCTCGCGGTCTCTGGGCTGAGCTAGGGCGTGATTATGATTATGCGGTTTGTTCCATTCAACTCTCCAAGTATGAAGTCCCCAACACCCTTACCACACCTCAGCACAGGGGTACTAAAACCGCAGGTTTATAAGCACCTAACATGAAGCCCTAATTACAGGTTCATTAACTATTGTTTCCGCATGACCCAGGGAGTAATCATACCAATAATAGAGCTGGAAGCGTGGCTTGAAGAACACGATCAACTAGTAACCACGGAACTAGCACAGTACCTAGGCAAGCCACCGCTCTACTGGGTGTTTGATTACGTGACTGGTGAGGACTACCCATTCACAGACCCAGTAATTGGCAATTACTGGCCGTATGTCAGGGCTTACTTCGGCGGTGGTGATTACAGGGATGTGGCATTGGTGAAACTGAGGCGTGCATTAACAATGCTCGGCGTCGGCTTCACCACCCTACCCAAGCCCGCCTAAGCCCAACCCCAATCCTAATCACCCACGCCTGTGGGCGTAGAACACGCGTTTTCAACCCTTAATAGGCTCCAGCTTAATGAAAACCCTCCTTGGGCGGGGTGGGTAGATGAGGATGCCTGGCGTGTACTCGCCTCCGTAGATTCTCGGGTTGTTGCCCTGCCCAAGCCACTTAATATTATCAACATCGAGCATGAACGCCCTCCCAACACTCTCGGCATGGGGTGCCAAGCCCTGGAGTAGGATTGTGAAGCCGAAGTTCTGGAGCGTGGCTGGCTTAACATCACCCAGGGTTTGGGTGATGACCCACACGCCAAGGCCCATCTTACGCACGCCCCTAACCACAAGCTCTAGAATGGGGCTTTCGATAATGAGGTAAGCCTCATCAAAGGCGATTATTGTATTGAGGCCCTCGACAAACGGCCTCTGCAGGTACTCGTAATAGGCCCTAGCCAGCAACGCCTGCATTAGCAGGCTTGCGAACTCCCTGTGGTTCATAACCCGCCTGAGCACGAGGACATTGACGCCACCCGTTAGGTCGAAAACATTAACAAGCCTCTTCGGCATTAACTCCCTAGCCACAAGCCAGACCCTCTGTGCCTCCCCATTCCTAACGAGCCAGTCAAGGGCCTCATAAAGCCCTGGGTACCTGGGGTACGCATTATAGAGCCTAACCAAGTCCCTAAAGACAGTGTTAGCCAACTCCCTGGAGCCGTAGGAGAAGCCAACCGCCTGTGCGATCACGTCAGCATGGGCGATTGGGCTACCAACGGGTTCGAGCCAGTCAATAAACGCGTCCAGGGCATCATACACATTGAACCCAACACCAGCCCTGGCTAGGTAGCCTGGGTACTCACCCTGCGGGTCTATGACCAGCAGGCTCACGCCGAGCCTGTGGGCGCGGAGCATTAGGCTGACCGCGGTCCAGGACTTACCACTACCAGTGGGGCCGACAATCAGGGCGTGTGGGCTGGGGGCGCTGTTCAACCCAATGACCACTGGTGTGCCATACTCATCCCTACCAACACTGACCACCAACTCATCACCCTTGGCAATCACGGACTCCCCATAGAACACGGGCACACTGCACACGTCCATTGACAAGCCATCGAGGCTTGGACCAAAGAGCCAGTGCCTCAATGCCCTACCAACCACCATGCCAGGGAGGGTTAGGGAGCCATAGATGGAGAAGGTGATGAAGACCTCCCCACCAAGAGCCCTCCTGTGGGCTATGTCGAGGGCCTGTATCCTCGGGACGTACTCGCCACGTTGCCTAACCACCCACCTATTCACAGCCTGGGCGTAACGCCTGGCGAGGCTCTCCCTACCAATCCTGGGCCTACCAATGATGAGCACGAAGTCCCTACCAACATTCTGCTCCGCACTGGCGAGTACTGCGTCAAGCCCCAACTCCCTAAACAACGCATCACTGTGGGTAACGGCTGTGCCGAATGATGGGTGGGGCCTTGGAGTCACGCCAAGACCCCTCCCTGCCCTAACCAGGGCTGTTGCGAGGAGTATGGACGTGGCTAAACCAAAGGGCCAGTTAATGTGAAGTGGTGAGCCAAATATGAGCAAACCACCAATGACACCAGCGAGGAATAGGACTGCGAAGCCCACGTCACTCATGAGTGGCTTCACAGGGCCTCCAATGAGCCTCCTGACGGTGCCGGCATCCGCTGGTTCCAGTAGGAAGTACCTGTTTAGTATTGTTAGGGTATTCTCAATGCCAAAGCCCTGTGGGTGACCGACACCCACGTAGGTGCTCGCACCCATGCGTATGAAGGCGACCTCGAGACCGGCATCGAGCGGTAGTACCTGGATTAAGCCGTTTAGTGCCTTGACGGCGTCCTCCCTATGCACATCAATGCTGAAGCGTGGGTAAGCCCTGTAGAAGCGCCAGGACAAGCCCCTGGCAGTGAAGGCGCCGGAGGGGCTTGTTGCTGGGCCCGTCAAGCCAATCACCTGTGGTGTGAGCCTCGGTCCATAGAGCCTCTCGAGGAGCCTCCGCCCAACGCCTGGCGTCAGGAGTAGTAGGGCTCCGAGGACGGCTATGAACCTCAGGGCTGGGTCTATACCAATTATTACTAGGGTTATGCTCACAGTTAGTAATGCGTCAATCCTGTCCATACTAATCACCCGATTTTGCCTATTGTGAATAGTGCGCCCGCCCCCTCCTCAATCAACCCCGCTAGCCACCAGATAATGTACATGGCGATTGCAATCGCCACATCCATTAGGGCGTCGTAAACAATCATCCAGAAGGCGTAGTAGTTAATCATGAAGAGCCCCTTGATGGTTTGCGTGTAGAACTCAGCCACAGCACCCCTTAGGATGAAGCACAGGATGCCCTCCATGATTGGGTTGTTCAAGTGGGAGAGCCAGGGGAGCCACTGCTGGAGCCACTGCAATTGCTGGCATGTGGTTAGCGAGTTGAGCCAGGTTAGGAGTAATTGGGCGTAGTTCACATAAACCATGTTGAAGACAGCCACCAGTACGGGCCAGGTTATCGAGAGCACTAGGTAGGTGGCGATGAAGCCAGCCGCGATGGGTCTAGTCCTGGCTGGGATGAGTAGGGTGGTCATTAGGGGCACGATGCCCAGGGCTAGGGAGTACTTTAGGAACAAGCCAATGGCGTAGAGGGCTATGCCGTTCATTATTGTGTACTCAAGGGCGTCCATGAAGAACCTGAAGTAGTTATTCAGGATGGCTGAGAAGGTGTGGGCGTAGGGTAGGACGGATGCCACGCCCAGTATGGCGTAGATTAGTGCGTACTCCCAAACGAGACCAAGCGGTCCCAGCTCCTCATTGTACACGGTCTTCAAACCAGCATCAACACTGGCGGGCATGTAACCCCCAAGCCCCAGGGCGCCTGCCAATTGGTTGGCGATGGTTGGGGCGTTATCCACGTAGTACCACATGATTATTGTGAAGACTGCCCCATACACGAGGCTCTGGAGTTCCTGAACACCCTCACGCCTTGCCTCAGTCGTGGGTGCCGTGGTGTACTTAACAACACCGTAGAGTAGCTCAGCACCAACAATAACGAGGGCAATCCACAACCCAGTCAGCCCCATTCAACGCCACCCCAGGAGCCTCCTGAGTATACCGAGTACACCCGCCAGGCCAGGGCTGGCTGGCTCAATCGTGAATGGGCCGAACTCGGCACCAGCCATTTCCAGGGTATAAGCCCCATTGTGGAGTGGGGTTAGGTCTATGGTGAGTTCTCCATGGTCGAGAACCACACCGCTTGGTTCACCAACCTGCCTAATACTGACGACCCCAGTGGCCTCCCTATAACCCGAGTAACCCAATGCGTGGGCTAGGTAGGCGAGCGCCAGCTCGGCACTGCCTGCCTCGACAATGCCCCTCGCCTCGTTGATGATGCTGAGCACGTAGTTTGGCCTGAGGGTCTTTAGGACTTGGATTGCTAATTTATAACACCACTCCCTGTTTGGTGGTAGGCATTGGTTGGCTACTTTCCTAGCGCCAGCCTCTATCGGGGGTAGTGGCTTGAGCTTAATGCTGGGCCAGCTCTCCCTTGCGTTGCAGTTGGTATTGATTGGCACGTTCCTCAGCGCCTCCCTGCCCAATTCAACGCAGGGTTTTAGGTCATCCCTGGACATTACAGTCCTGATTGCCCGTTATTAATTAGGGTGGGGAGAACCACAGCTGGTGCACCACGGTCTTGCCGAGGTGGTTATTAATGAACCAGCGAGGCGATGGTGCTGACCAACACGCGCATTGGTTCGATGAAGAACCAATCCGTCAATTCCCAAAGTGATAATGGGAACCCTAACCGCCAATCAATGCCCAGGAACGTCATGTACAGCCAAAGCGTGGTGGTTATAATGACCAACCCAGCCTCCCTAGCCCCACCACTCCTTAGGGCTGTGATTGGTACCGAGGCGATTGTGGCTATGACCAGGGCTAGTCTAAAAACGGTGAAGGCTGTGGCGACTGGTTGAGGCGCCCAGCCCCACCTCTGGTGGGGCTCCGTGCCCACCACAGCGATTATGCTAACCAAGGCGAGGAGGGCGGCGTAGGCTATCAAGTCCCTCCACGATGCTTGTTGCTTCCTAACCCTAATCACTGGGGTTGTTGATCGCGGACCCACTAATTAGTGGCTGGTGGCTGTGATGTGTCGGTGTTTAGTTTTATAAACCTGCGGGCGTGTAATACACCGTATGACTAACCACACGATTACCAAGACCAAAGGCGAGAAGAGTGGGAGTAGGCATGTGCAATTGTTTGGGGTAGTCAAAATTAGGGATGTTTGGCTTAACGACCTCGGTGAGGGCCCAAGCCTCATCTGGGACAATAAAGCCAGGAAGTGGCGTGAGTTGGATGATGGACTCTACGGGCTGATACAGAGTTGGGAGTGGCCCTTTGGCAAGTGGGCGAGGCCTGTTGGGAGTGAGACCTGGAACATTGACTCAAGCCCCTGGGTCATTGACCACTACATCGCCATTAGGTGGGAATTGATTGAGGAGCACGGGTTAGAGTGGGCCGTGGTTGATACGTTAGAGGCACCCGGTGTTGAGGATCTACCATTCCTAATCGATGTTGACCACCCAAGCCTGCCGAGTGATGTGTGAATCATGTTATGATTAGTAAGGCCCCGCCCCGCGGAGCCTCGGGGGTTTTGAGGTGGCCACACCCCAGCTGGCCCCATTCACCCCACCCCAGGCAGTGGGGTCAAGGGAACCAGCCAGAGCGTGGTTTAAGCCCGGGGAAACGCGCCATAGGTCTATAAGTCACTGATATCTTGAAGCATGCCCATTCTGGCGAGAAAAACAGCCAACTTTCGTACTTGCTTATCCCCCCATGGTAGTCTTAGAACTGGTTGAGGTTTATAGTATCGTGCCAAGACGTCTCTGAGTACCTGGACGAATTTCTCAACATTCTTCCCGCTATACCTTATAGTTATATCCAACTGGGATGGTAGTAATGTACTATTCCTATAAATGACGTGACCGCTGTCTGTCAGTACAACGTATTTTTTCAACGCATCATCCCACGCACAGTCCTGCTCTATTAGTTCCTTTGGAAGCACGTAAACGGCTGGTTTTGGTTTTTCATACACCTCATACACTGTCCCTTTTGACTTTATTATTATCCTACCATTGTCCAGTGTAACCGTGATATTGATATACCTATCCTGGCCTGCGGGCTCCATCAGGTCCCCAGCTGGGGTTAGGATTAATTAGAACGCATCAGCTTTGGGCGTGGGGTTGGGGAATAGGGTTAGGATGGGAGGGGTTGGGTTAATTCGGGACTGGGACTCCGAGGATTTTAGCCAGCTCTCTAGCCCTGGTTTTAACAGTCAACGGCGACACACCCAAGGCACTGGCAATGAGCCCCTCTAGGCACTTGCCGTTGCACGCAAGCCACACGAGAGCCGCAGCTATGCCACCGCTCGATTTACCGCCCAGGTAGCGTGGCGGGACTTTCTTCAGTAATTGAATTGCCCTTGTAGCGGTTTCGAAGGGCAAGCCCAACCTCTCGACAGCCCGCACAATCAACGCCTCAATCGGCGCCCTACCCCTCACACCAAGCCTTGTGGCTAGGGCGTTGTACAACTCATTAACGAGGCTTACCCTACGCGTAAGCCCAAGCCTCCTCAGCGTGGGCTTCAGCCTCAAGGTGAAGCCCCTCCTCTTCGCCACAATCATTAACAACGCAAGCGACTGGACATTAACGGGCCTACCCGCGAGTAAGTCCCTACACGCCCTGTAGATGGTCAGCGCCTCACCGACACAATCAAGCGGTAAACCAAGCACCGCAACCTGCCTAGCCAACTCACTCCTCAACTCACCCTCCTCGTTAGGCACAACCCGCGTGTGCAACTTGGCGAGGGCCCTGAGACCGGGCCTAAACCTCTCGCTGAGCCTCAACGCAATTGCGCCGCCTAGGTTGTTTGGGTTCTCCTGGGCCGGCCCAGCCCTGGCCTTCTCGGGCTCGAAAGACCTCCACTCCGGTCCTAAGTCAACGAGCTTGTCAACAACCACTGTGCCACACACCCTACAAACGACTTGACCGTCCTCGGTTACCAAGTCCTCCGAACCACAGTACGGGCACCTCATGTACCTCATGTGGGTCACAGGCGGGGCATGGGGGCAAGCCCCAAATTAGGGCTCCCACCCGTTTGGGGAGCGTGGGGAGGGCGGGTGATGTTAAACTGGTTACGGAATTACTGTGGAGGATTGCGAGGACAAGCAGGGTAGTGTTTACTACCTAACATGGAGGAAGGCGAGGCTCATTCTAGGCAGGGAATTGGGTAGGGGTGAGTACATGAGGGCAAAGCCCCTGCTCCAGAGGCTTGGTTTCAGGAGGGCTAAAACCAGTGATGGTACTGCCTTCATTATAAACACGAGGTCGCCCCTCATGCTCATGCTCAGGTACACCGAGAACCTGGGCACGGCAGTGTCCCGCGTTAGGAGGTACTTGGGTAGGTAGGATTGGGGTTGGGGTTTTGAATAATCACGATGGGTAATTCCAAACCCAGAAGCCTATTAGATTATCGTACGGGTCGTGAGTCCCATACGTCAAGTCACTAGCATACCTCCAATAATCCACCAGCGTTTGATTGTTTGTCACAGGTAACCACAACGCTGACGTGGCGTTACTCACGAACGTGACAGTCAAGTCACAGAGAGGTCCCAGCGTGATTACTGCCTGTGTTGGGAAGATGGAGACTTCCTGTATGTGGTTGTAGTAAATCAGCATGACGCCTGTGTATGTGGCATTACTAACAGGTATTGAGAAGTCAAAGGTCGTTAAGCCACTCATGTTCACTACAGCCAGGTTGGGCACATACATGATAATGTCTTTCATGGCGGATTCATAAGCCTCAGTCCCATTCCAAATGATTGGAGTAGAGGTAAGTGTCGAGAAGATGAATATGGGAGTACCATTTATGGGAGGACCCTGTACGTCCCCACAAACAGCTATGTAGTAGTGCCCAGCCACGGTAACATTATACATGAAGCAATCCCCAAACAGTGAACCCTCCAACTCCAAGTCCTTACTGATGAAGATGAAGTTTATCGACGAGTTCGACAGAGGCATTGGAAACATTGCATAGTGAGTTGTTGAGTTATACCACAGGACGACTGAGAGGGATAGCTCACGAATGAGTGTATCCTGAATGAATGACTTCGGCACTAGCCAGAACCAAACAATCCACGCCGTGTTATTCGGCAGGATGACTAGCCTACCACTACAGTATCCAGCATAGGGCATGTTTGCCACATAAACTGTCCTATTTATGTAGATAGGCACCGTTTTATTCACGTATACATACCTAATCACTGTTTGGTTGATGTAGATTGTCCTGTTCACGTAGACGGTGTGGTTCACTGGCACGTAAATCGTCTGTGTCTGCACTAAGTCGAGTCTCTGGGCTATTGGTTTTAGGAATGCTATGTGCGGGCTAGCCACTATTAGGGCTAGTGCCACAACCAACCCCGTGATTACTACCCACAACCCCTGGGAATGCATACTGGTCAATTAATCACTACCGGGTTTGTATAAAAACCCACCCCGTAGGATTGGGGTTGGGGGTTGGTTAATTGGGGCTCTGTAGGAGCCTAACCATCGCCTGGACTGCGCGGTTGCTGTTGCGTGAACTGCCGTGTGTTGCTATGTAACCAAGGCTTTGGAAGACTGTTAGGAGCGTGTCGCCGTGCTGCGCACGGTACTCGCCATACAGGCGGGCGAAGTCGCTGAACCGCCTGCTGAGTTGGTCAACCAAGCCTGTGGGGACCTGCGTCCTCGCCAGTGCCTCAACCACGCTTGGGTTAACCCTGGTGCTCAGTATGGCGTGCTTAATCCTAGACAGCACATCCCTAATCTTAATCTCGATGGGCATGTTCAGGCGTGAGTGGAATATTCTCCTGAACGCTGTGTGCCCGAGAACGAGCCCGTTGGTGCATTGCAAAACACCGATTGCGCTGTACACGTGGAATGCCGTGTACCCATCATCACCCCACGTCACCCTCACCAACCCAACAAAGTCACCAACACTGGGTGCCTCACCCCTCGCCAGGAGCCCCGTGATGCTCCCATACACCGCGCCCTCCTCAACCCAGACCCTACTCTCCCAACGTCCGAAGCTGGTCACGTTAACAACGCCCCTCACTGTACCAAGCACCGCGTCCGCTGGGACGTCGACGTAAGACGGGCTTGAAACCCTAAACAACCAATACTCGCCCTGCCACTCCCTCATCGACGCAACCCAATTGCTTGGTGTGTTAATGACGCCGTCAACACCCCCAAACCTCTTCACAACATTCCTGTTAATGAAGACCCTACCCAACCCCCTAACACGCAGGTAGTACCTACCCAAGTACCCATCCCTATCGAAACCCAGCAACCTCTCCCTCAACTCACCCATACTCATCCTGACTTGGGATTGCACCTCCTGGGCCATACAACCGAGACCCAGGATGGGATTAAATTAGAGTGAGCTACCCCAGCCCTAAAGGGCGGGATTTTCCGAATTTTATAAATGAACCAGGATAGTTCATTTTCTCCAAGATCATAAGTAGTGGATACGGGATTCCATAAAAGAGGGCAAGTAGTACTAGTGAATTCGCTCAATGCCCCTAGCATCATTTTTACCCCCATGTTTGCTTGCCATCATCCTCACCTCAAAGAGAAAATGCTTAAAATATTTTACAAGACTTACTGAACCTTAAGAAACAAATTTTGATTTCCTCAACGATAGGTGTCACGACCGAGGCAAAAACGCCCGTTTTCGCATTGTTGTGAAACGCTTCTTTTCTTGTCGTGGGTTTGGGCGTTATGTTTATTTGTTGAGTTTTGGATATTTTTCTTGATGAGTGATAGCGAGCCTAGGCTGGCGGTGGGGTATGCCAAGGTCTCCATCGAGGAGGAGAACATTGAGAATCAGGTACTGGAGATCGAGAGGTTCGCGAAGTCCATGGGTTACATACTAATTGAGGTGTTCAAGGACATAGGGGTCAGCGACTCAGTCCCAACACTTCAGCGAGAGGGGTTCAGGAACATGCTGACGTGGCTAGAAACAACTCCGAAAGTAGTAAGGACAATAATTGTTTATGACTTGACTAGGCTGGGCAGGAACGCTAAGGACATCATGGAGGTCTACGACTACCTAACGTCTAGAGGGTACAATATCTTGTTCGTGAAAAACCCCGAGCTGAACATAACAATTGACTCGCCGTTCAGCGACACAATCAGGAGGGTCACGTCGGCAGTGATGAGCGCCATGGCTGAGCTGGAGCGCAAGATGATTAGTGAAAGGACAAAGACTGCCCAGCCCCAGCAACAAGAGCAGGTAGAGAAACCTGCCGAGCAACAACAAGTGCAGGAACAAGCGGAGGTGCGGCCCCCAACCACTGCGGCTTTCCCACGTGGTGACTTCAAGTCTACGCAGATCGGTTATGTTTCATTTAGGGAGTTGGTGTTCGGCTTGCCTGCGTATGCTCCAACAGGTGGCGTCAAGCTTATTATACAGAAGTCTAAGTACTTCTCGACACCTGACAAGACGGAGGATGTTTGGTCTGCAATTGTGTTCACGTACAATAGGAATGCCGAGGTTATTGTTCCGGTGCCCCACGTGATAACTTGCCGTAACCTAGCCACGTGCATTAGGGAGGGCTTGCTCGCACTGTACAGGTACTCCAAGAAGGAAGCCCTGGAGGGGACTGCTAGGACGGGCATAGACCCCCTAAGGTTATACAAAGACACACTCCTCATACCAGTCTGCACCGACAAGATGTGCATGAAGCCGGAGATCTTGGTTCTAGACCCCGATTGGCCAGGTGGTTTCATACGCATCAAGAGCGCCGTCGCGGAGTTGCAGGTCAGGGCAGTGCCAGCAAACGATTACGAACTATTCATACAAAGCGGAAAGAAACCCATATTCCACAAGTACACGTTGGCACTGACACCACACGGCACATATATAGTAACGTGGGAGAAGATGGACGTAACCTAGTTCTTTATGTCTTGATAAGTGACGTTTTTGTTTCATGTAGGATATGCCTATACTCCTCGTAAAGACGGCGTGTAATGGTCTCGTGGTCTGGCAGTAAGTTCATGATTGCAAGGAGGTTTCTCCTCCAGACATAGCATGGGGCTATATCAGTTGTTTGGATTTGCAGTAGATATGTATCGTCGAACTTGAACTCCTTCTCACCATGTTAGATCTGCCTAGTCCTTATCACTGTCTTGGGCGTTATAATGTATGTATTTGGTTCTACAATTCAATACTAATTGGAGGTAAGAATCTCGGTCGTATTGGCGGGTCGTAGACAAAGTTCAGCGGTGTTGCGTTGATTAACTCAATCTCGTGATTACCCACATACACCCTGGTCTCCCTCTCTGCATTAATTGCCTCCTCTATGCTTCTTATTAAATCATTGGCAATAGTGTTAAATAACGGCGTGCTTTTCCGTGGACACAAGTAAATTAGAATAAGGGGTTGGGAGTTAGGGGGTTGGTTTAGGATTGGGAGGCCCACTTCCTTAACTCATCTATTGATGGCTCCAGGAGCACAAGACCCTTACCCGGCTCTATGTCGAACCTCATTGCCTTCCTGTAGTGATTGGTGAGCCTCGCCTTCTTAATAATCAACCACCTCCTAATCTCCTTAGTCGTCTCAACACTCTCAAACCACATGTGGATTATCGCGTCCGCAATGTGCTCAGCCCCAAAGCCAAAGGTCATCCCCGTCGTTGGCGCGTACTGGTTAGTCATTATGACCGTAACATTACCCCTATACAACCTCTGCCTAAGCCTATACGTGATGAGCCTAGCCATAGCCGGCGCATGGGCCCACAATGGGGCTAAACTATCAATGACAACAAGGACGTCACTCTTTCCAGCCTCGATGTCCAGCATCTCGTAGGATTTCTCAATCGCTGCCATAATAACCTCCATATCCAATGGTGACCTAGCCCTTGCCTTCTCTCCACCCTCCTCCCCAGCCCTAAGCAACTCCCTATACTGCCTAGCTAAGCCGAATAGGTCTATAACAACTAGGTTTGTCTTGACGTCCTTCACCCTCCCGGCAAGGACGTCAGCTAGGCTGACGGCATCCGTGAGGTCAATGTTGAATTGATTGGCTTGTCTCACTACGTCGTAGAACCTCGTCTCCGTGCTC
>Ga0081534_100232_pt1 | contig 19632 bp, 19 predicted proteins | sample MonGeyMetagenome_FD_71019 | JGI IMG/M metagenome (GOLD analysis project Ga0081534, IMG submission 71019) | Hypoxic/sulfidic aquatic microbial communities from Monarch Geyser, Yellowstone National Park, USA - MG (SPAdes) v1 (version 2) | ecosystem: Environmental > Aquatic > Thermal springs > Hot...
AATCAATAATTCTTCTTTATCTATCTTTGGTTTATCCTTTTCAGTATATAATAAATAATAGATATATAATAATTTTACAACATCTGCAGCAGCTTCATATGTCATAGGTGAAGATAAATAACCTTCCAATCTTTCTATTTGATTATCCGTCAAATTTAATTTATAATGCGGTTTAAACTTATATGGAGTTTCTAACATTTTTAATATTAGTTCTGGAGATAAATCAAAATATACATCTGATATTTGATTTATTAATCTCCATCTAAACTCATAATTTAATTTTTTAACTATTTTTTCTGATCCTTCGTTTAGTGGTTTTATTACTATACCAGAATATTCTCCAGAAACCTTATTTTTTTCTGGAGATAAATGAACTAATACAAAATTATTTTTTTGCCAGAAATTTAATAATTCATAAGTTATACCAAAACTAGAACCAATCCAATCATAATTATTTTCCTTAGCCCAACTATATAGTTTATCCAATGACGAAGATCCCAAACCCATACCTTGAATTTCAGGTATCGTAGCAATTCTAACAATTCTTAACCCTCTTAATTTAGCAAATTCCTTTATTCTATAATGTTTAACTATTATGTCTGGTATTATATTTCCCTTTGGTTTATAATCTTTCAACATTTTATTAATCGTATCATCATCTATACCACCTTCATATGCAATATGTATTCCATTTACAATTTTTCCATTTGATAATTCTAAAACAAAGGCATCATGGTGTGGTGCATCAGCAAGCATTGCTATATCATTTGGTTTATTCTGATAATGCGCTAAAATATATATTCCAACGAAATTCTTTAATTTTGGATCATCATTATAGAACCATTCCTTCATTGGTATTTTATAAAATCTTACATCCTTATTTTTTATTAATTCTTTATCACCCTCATTAATTTCCGGAACTTCAGAATCTAATAATAATGTATCATATAGCCATTTTTCAATTGGATCCTGATCATTATACCTAATTGGCTCAATCATATTATATTTATATATCTTAAAATCTTTCAGAGAATTTAAATATTTCAAAAATTTGACAGAAAAAGATCTACCAGCCCCTTCATATCCGTGAATTGTAGAGGAAAATACAATTTTATCATATTTCTTAGTATATTCCAATAATATATTTATACCAATACCTGCAGCTTCATCAACAAACAATATATCATATTTTTTTCCCAATATTTCAGATGGCTTTCTATATTCAATATATATTTTATTGTTTATTACTATTTTTTTCTCGCCTATTTCTTTATATTTTATATTATTTTTATTTAATCCCAACTTTAAGAATTCAAATAATGTTTCTACATTATTAAATTCTGGAGACGTTATACCTATATCATATACTTTTTTACTATTTAACAATATTTCTGAAATTCCAGCAATTGCTAAACCGAGAGATGCACTTTTTCCCCTTCCTCTGTCTGCAATAATTAAATGTATTGATTTTTCATTGTTTAATAAATTTTCTAGAAGAGAAAGAACATTTACCTGATCTTGTGTTATACATAATTTATATACTCTGTCTGAAAATTTTCTATTGTCTGGCAATAATATTTTTTTCCTTCCCGGAGGATATGCTTCTTCTAATATACATTCATCATTTATTCCCTTTATTAATCCTTTCTCTATATCATATATAATTATATTATCATATTGAAGTAATTTATTCTTAAATCTATGCTCAAAATATTTTTTTACATCTTCTAACTTATATGGAGGAGTTAATAAATGTTCATGAAATGTTGTATAATTTTCTTCAAAATGCTCAAAATCTTTAATTAAGAAAAATGCGATACCAATTCCAGATAAAGTTTCAATAATTCTACCTATATAATCTGGAGTTAATGATTTATACATATCCAAAATTAATATATCATATGTTTTTCCTAAAATTTTTTTAGAATCTTTATATTTAATTTTTTCTATATCTAAAAAATCTATCTTTTCTTTTAATTTTTCAAATCTATATAAATAATCTCCATTAAAATCTTCAGATATATATAAAATCTTTATTTTATCTTTAAAGTTCCCAATTTTCTCATAATATATTTTTAGCAAGTTTGATAAAATATCAAAATAATCTTTACCAGATAAAACAACAATTCCTCTGTGATTATTTCTAATTATTTTACATAATAATTTATTGTAATCATTTAACATGTCCATATATAAATTATCAACCAATTGCTTATAACTGTTTAAGAAAATATTAAACTTTTGTTAAGGCTATGTTAAACTATGTTAAAACATTAAAATATTTCGTTAATTTAATATTAAATAATGGATAAATGTTAATTAAACTATGTTAAGGTGTTAATAAAATATGTTAAATAAATGTTAAATTAAAGTAAATAATATCTTAATTTCATATCAAGTGATTTTAATAATTTTTCATCATCTACAAAAACTATAGATAATCCCTTTGATATTCCTCCCGAATATAATCTAGAAGTTCTTCCAGAAGCCTGTAAATATGTTTTAAGATCTACAATATTTAGATATATATTTTTATTTTCATCTACTTCTATAGAAACATCCGGATTTTCCCTTAATTTATCCAATATTTCTGTCTTATCAATATAAATTTTCAAAATATTATATAATGTTAATATATCATTGGCAAAGGATTTTAAATATCTGACCAATTCTACATTATTTCCATTTAAATAATCAGAAATTAATTTTAAATCTCCTGAAGACAATTTTTTCATATTTTTTCTTAATCTTGTAAGAATTTTTGTCATTCTATCTTTCTCTATCTCAGATATATATGGTAAAATTAAATTAGATAAGATTATTATATTCATTATATTTTTCTCAAGATTTCTAATATTTATTTTTATCTTTGGTATACCCAAAAATATTGCATATTTTATCCTTTCCGGCATATTAATTCCTCTAGTTAATATTCCATATGGATCTGTAATACTAATTAAGAAATTTATTTTTCCTTCATAAAAATCATTTAATATACTTTCAATTTCTCTTGTTTTTGTTTTTGAATATATTAAACCAACTTTTACATTGTTTGATATTAAATAATTATAAATTTCTTCCATATACTCTACTCCCTTTTCTTTTGGAACAAATATTAATCCACCATCTTCTAACTCTTTTAATAAATTCAATAATTCCTCCTTTATATCTTTTTTAGGAATATAATATACATCTATAACATTTCTAATCTTTGAGCTTCCAGTTCCAATGGTAAAATTGGCCAATTCTTTATATAATCTAACCCTTTTTCCCCTTAAACTACCAGTAGCTGAAGATAGAACGATTAATCCATGATTTTTACTTTTAATTTCTAAAAACTTTTTATATAAATCACTATTAAAATCTAATTTACCGGCCAATTTTAGATCTATTACTTTTTTAGCAACATTTATGTCATCTTCACTATAACCAATTAAAATAAAAAGTTTCTCAATATTTTTTGATCCTTTAAAAAAAGAATCTACATCATCTACAAAAGCAATATCAAATTTTTTACCTTTTAATATATCAAAATTTTTTGTTAAAAATTGGTTTGAAATAATTAATATATTAAAATCTTCATTCTTTATCTTTTCCTTAATTTCTTTTTTATTACTACCATAATATGCTATAACCTTTACATTTAGATTTAAACTACTTACAAATTTATCAAATAAATCATTAAATTGCTTTACGAGTAATCTTGTAGGTAATATTATTAATATCTTTTTATTATATTCACTAGAAAAGTAAATGGATGAAATAATAATAAATGTTGATTTTCCAACGCCTGTTGGTGCTATCATAGAAAAACTATTATTTTTATATAATCTCTCAAACCACATTATTTGTACTTTCCATGGATTAGAATTTAATGCTTTTTTAAAAAATTCAGAAAATTTATTAACTTCTTTATATAAATTGTAAATATTTGAATAATCTTTTAATTTCCCTTTTTCAGATAATTTTTTATATAAAAGCTCTCTAAAAGTATTTTCATCCTTTATATTTAATAGTTCCAATATTTCATTATCATCTAAATCATTTTCACATGGAAGACCATTTGAAAGTCTATAAGAAGAAATTGTATTGTTACAATTGAAACATAAATTTTTTATATATAAAGGAATATATTCCATATTTTCTTTTATTTTAAAAATTAATTTAAAAATATTCTATTATGGATATATCAGACATAATTACCTACTTACAAAAGGAAAAAGAGAAAAAAACATTACAAAATTTACAAAAAGATTTTTATATTAAAGTATCGGAATTATTAAAAAAATATAAAAAACAATTAGAAGCATATAAATCTGATAGTAAAGAATACAGAGAAGTTATTGCAACTATAGATAGATTAAAAGAATCATTGTCAGAATTGATTAATATAAGAATTGGCAAAATAATAAATAATACAGTCTTAGAAGTTAAAGAAGATTTAAATATAATATCGGAAGATTTTTTAGAAGAGGAGGAAAAGCTACTATATACTCTTATAAAGAAGATATTAAAATCATATAAAGAAAATATACAAAACAAGATTATTAATGGAGAAGAAATTGATATTAACAAATTCTTTTCAGATATAAATATGAATATTTCATTATATCAAAATAAAATAGATAAAAAGATTGTTATTATTAAAAATCAATTGCCAAAGATTGTTGGTCCAAATGGAAAAATATATGGACCTTTTAAGGTTGGAGATATAATAATATTAAATAGTAACTTTGCTGAAAAATTAGAAAATACTGGAATAGGAAAAATAGTTAATTAAACTTATAAAATTATTTAATATAATTATCTTTAATGAAATTGCCAAAGATTGTTAACAAATATTGCCCATATTGTAGAAAAGTTACCGAACATAAAGTAATAATTATAAAAAGTGTAAAAGCTAGGACTGGTTTGGTTTGGGGTTCTAGAAGAGCTAGAGAAGGAAAAAAAGGTAGAGGAAATAAAGGAAAATACAGTAAGAGACCTTTAACACAGAGAAAAAGAGGTGCTATAAAGACATCTAAAGGTGTTGATATAAGATTAGAATGTAATATATGTAAAAAACAAACTATATGGAGAATAGAAGGTAGATACAAAAAGGTAGAATTATCAACTTCTATAAAATGAAGTCTAAGCTATATTTTGAAGCATTTTCTAATGATAAAGACAAATTAACAGAATTTTTAAATAAAACATTTGAGGCGATATCAAAATTCAAGAATTTCCAAGTAATAGATAAAAAAATTGCTGATCCTATAACAAAAGATATAAAAACCCCTGATGGAAAAACTATAAGTGGTTGGTCTTCTTATTTAGAAATATATGCAGATTTCAAAGACTTTGATTCATTAATAGATTTTATACTATTTTATACACCATCAAGAATCGACATAGAAGATATAAAAGAAATGAAAATTATAACAAAGGATAATGAAATAAAATATAACAAAGAGAAAGTTAATTTATTATTAAATCAAATACCTCAAGCTATAAATATGAAAGTATCTGCATTATTGAATATATATCTTGCTCAAGTTAAAAAGGATTCTAAAGGACCAGATAATCCAGCATTAACAAATTTAAAAATAAAATAAAATTCTATCCATAATAATATCCAGAACTTTTTTCCCTCTTCATTTTTTCTTCCTCTAATTTCTTAATCATATTCAAATCTTTTTCTATTCTCTCTTTTAATTTCTTACCCTTTTCCTTTAAATCACTTGTATCAACCTGAAAATCGTATAACTTACCCAAAATTTCTAGTGCCTTTGAAGCACCGAAGTATCCATTAATTTGATTTGATAAATATGTTTCAACTAACAATAAATAAGCTGGTTTTTTGAATAGTTGAGAATAATATAAAAATAGTCCACTCATTCCAATAACATTATTTGATTTATATAAGTTTAATTCTCCCAATTTTTCTTTTATCTTATTTATATCATAATATTTATTTAATGCAAATAAATAGTTTGGATTTTCTGGTTCTAATTGATGTGAACCTATTCCACCAATTATACTTATTTCTAATAAATTAAATTTACTTATTATTCTAAACAGTCTATTCATAAATTTATATCTAAAGTATAAAGATAATCCGGGATCTTCTAGAATCATTATTTGAAAATCTCCATATAATACTAAAAAATTATAATTACCAATTGGAACAGAATACAATTTATAACTTATATTATCAGATATATATCCATCTTTATTTATTCTAACTACATCTGGAAAGAAATCTGTAATTATTCTTCCAACAACTTTTCCTTTATAAGTATCTATTAACTTTTTTCCAACTATTTTTGACAAATTTCCATATCCTCCGCCTATTGAATAAAGAAAAACTATATTATTCATATTTTTTATTTTCTCTTTATCAATTATGAATTCCATAATATATTATAATATATTATTTTTATATAAAGTTTCTTTTTTCATTTTTCTTCTATAATCACCCCACTTATCATCTGGAGAAAATTTTGGAGGTATTATTCTAGATGTTTTATTACCGCAAATTGGACAGATTTCTTTAAATGTATATATTTTACAATTTTTACATTTTCTAATCTCCTTCATATTTATTTATTTCATAAACTATATTATAATTTTTAGCTTCTTTACTTATTAATTCTAACATTTCTTTTTCCTTTTTTTGTAGATCAGATGGGCTCGTAGTAACATATTTTAACATATAAGTAGGTGATCCCAAATATTTAATCATTATATTTAGATCCTTTATTTTTTTAAGAAATTCCTTTATTTTATATATTCCATCCCCATCTAAACAATATGCCTGCATTATATATGTAAACTCATATTTTGGTGGGTTTAAATATTCGATTATATATTTATATAGTAAATCAGAATATTTTTTACTTATTTTATATTTATCTAAAACGCTTTTTCCATTTATATAAGTTTCCAAAAATACACTATAAAGTTTATTTTCTGGGACAATTTTAAATATTATATCTTTTTCTAACTTACTCATATCTATATTTTCCTTCTCACTCATTATTTTCAATATATTATAAGCAACCATCTCCCTTTTATATTCGAAAATCTTTGCTTTTTGTTTATTTTTATCAACTCTCTTTAAAGATAAAGTAACCAATCTATTTTGCTCATCTACATCAAGTACTAAACATACAATCTTTTTACCTTCTCTAACCAAAATCCTAGGATTTGTAATTCTTTTATTTGATAATTCATCTATTGGAATTATTCCATTAAAATTTTCATATTCGTCTAAGCTAACTTTTACATCTACATCAGATATATTTTTTACAGTACATATGACATAATCATTTACCTTAGGAGAATCTTTCCTCTTATACATTTTTTAAAATATATTAAAAATACTTATTAAATTTATATACTGCTCTAGGTTTTTGTTACTGGAATATTATATATATCTTCTTCATAACAGTTATATGAAAGATTCATTAAAACATATGCTTGTAATTCTAAATTTGAATTTATTATATTTTGAATTTCTGGATTATTTTGTGCTAATTGTTGAATATTTATACTACATGATATTGTAGATGAATTTATTGGAACATTTTGTGTTGGTGTACATGAGAAACCTTCCTCTCCATTTGGTATATTTATTTGATTTGCTGCAATAATATCTAATTCGGCATTTACATTAAATGTAGCCTGATTATTGGAATATACATTACTGAAGCATCCAACAGAATCTTGGAAAGCTATTGAAAAATATACATTTCCATTAGTTTCATTCACATTAATATTAGAATATTCTGGTGTTATTGGGGATGATGAATAATATACAGGTTCACTTAATGTTATCTGACTATTAGAATAATTTAATTGTAATGGAATTAATATATTGGTAACAACATTTGATATATTATATTCTACAACTATTGGTATTTGAGCTGGTACTGCTTGAAGACCTGGACTCAGAGAAACTTCAATATTTCCAATAGTAGAATTTGAAGGAATAAGTTGGTTAGAAGAAGAATTATAAATTGCTAGTTCTGCATTAAAGTTACCTGAGTAAGGAGAGGATAAAGCATAACTATAAATATAATATGAAACTTCTAATTGGGAATTTGACATTGTATAAATATTGTTAACATAAATAATTGGTAATTTATAATCTAAACCATTTGATTCACTATAATTTAATGAGGAAGGAGCTTGAACATATAAATATATATTTCCAGGTTGATTTAATGCCCAGGAAGGTCGGTATAAATTGGAATTTCCACTATTAAAGAATCCAAAATTTCCAGATCCAATATTACCAATTGGACATGTAGAAAAATAAAATAGAGTAGTGCCTGCAAATAATATTGGTAACATATATATAAATCTTCCGGACTTCATTAATTATATATTTATTTTATCAATTAAAAATTTTTGTGATAATATTAACTTGATGTATTTGTATTATTTAAGTTAATATTCCCATTTAGTGCATTTTGAACATTATTATAAGCTTGTTGACTTTCATTGATAAATTGCATTGTACTATTTTTGATGTTTTGAAAAATTGTATTATTTTCTAAATATCCAAGGATTTGATTGTGATATAAATAGGCTACTACTATTAAAATTATTAGAATTAATAAAAGGATCAATCCACTTCCAGAGCTTTTAACCCCTCTCTTTTTCATAAAGCAATTATAAATTTCTTTATTTATAAATTTTAAGATATTTGTAAATAATCTATCTCAAGATAATTATCTGTCTTTATTTCTAATAGATTCTCTGGCAATAGACAATTATATATATTTATTGCATAAGCACCTACGGATGAACTTATATTATATATACAATTATTATTTAGTATAACTTCTCCAGATCCTTGACCAACTACAATATCTAATATATAATTTGTTAAATTACTTGGAAATGCTATATAAAATATGTTACTCTTTGATTCTATATATAGATTATTTATATTAACTGGATATGATGATACTAAACTAATACTATTTTCTCCAACATTTAAATATGGAGTTAAATAAAATAAACCAGAACAAGAAGATAAAGGAATTGATAACCCATTTACAATTAATTCTACATTTTGGGGAGAATATGGACAAAAATCATAAAACATATATACATCTCCAGATATATAATAATAATTAAAATTTAATGATGAAAACTTTAGATAATTTATATTTATATTATTCAATACACCATTTCCATTGAATATTATACTAGATGGAGAAAATTCTATTTTTAACTCATTATCTCCATTATATAGATAATTTGGAGGGACAAAAATACTTATTTCACCATTTTGACATCCAGAATATAATTCGTAATTATTTACATATATATTAAAGTTTCCATTATTACATGTAGAATAAGCAGTAATATTTACTCCATTATAATTATTGGAATAATAAAAATATAATGTCTTACCAACTGTTCCATAAAATATATTTGTTTCAAAATTTAAAGTTCCTAAATTAATATAATATACTGGTGTATAGATTCCTATTGTATAATTACTTGCTATATAATAATAATTTTGGCTTTTTGATAATTGTATATTTTGAAAAACATATTGATTACTAATATTTGTATATGAAGAAGACAATGTTAAATTAGTTCCATTAATTAATTGTTGCATTAAATATTGTTTATATTGATATGGAAGAATTGCCCAGTATACAAAAATTATTATACCCAGTAATATGAAGAATATACCCAAACCCGTTGTTTGTAATTTTTTCATATTTTAATAAGATATCTTTAATATTTATATTTTATACCTTAATTTTCCAACAATACAAAATCTATCAATTAATTCGAAATTATTGACATTATTATTTACAAAATATATTTCTGCATCTATTTTATCAAGAATATTAAATAAATTTATAATTTTATCAATATTATTTTCTTCTTTCATTTTTTTAAAGCATTCTTCAGAAATTAAAACATATTCTATATTATTATACATTGCATTATTATATACATCATCATATCCAAATGCTACCATATTTTTTTGCATTAAATATAATATTTCTTCAATTAATTTATTTATTTCTAAAATTTCTAAATTTTTTAATGTTTCATAATATTCAGTTCTCCTAATAAATTCATATATACCATTTACACCTCCGTTAGACACTTTATATATTTTTATATTTTTTATATTTAATTTATCCTTTATATAATCATAAAATTCTTCAGGATAAAATAATGGGCCAATTATGCATAAAAATTTAATATTATAATCTCTTAATGCATTTAAAAATTCTGAAAATATTTTATATAATTTTGCTTTTTCTTCTGGATCTCCCTTATTTATCTTATAATATTCTTCTTTTATAATTTTTACCCCATTATTTATTATACCTAAAGCTATTTCATTACTATCTATAGATATTACAAAAATATCTTCCTTTTTTCTAGAAGATTTTTCCAATATCTTTTCTTCATATTTCTTTATTTCTTCCTTTTTATATAATGTAAATTCTGTAGATATTCTTATATCAAATGTATGATAATGGCCAATAGAATCTTTATCACTTGAATCAATTATTTTTCCAGAAATCCTTAATGAATCTCTATATTCGGAAAATTTAATATTTTCAACCTCTATTTTTATCCTTATTTTTTTCTTTTCTTTCTCATTCTCAAATTTTAATGTTCTATAGTCATATCCTTCTATTATATCCCCCACATTAATTATTTTATATAAATATAATAAATCTACTTCATCTTCTACCCTAATTTTTATTGTTTTCTTATCTATTATTTCATATTTCATATTATTAATAATATTAAAGAAAGAAATATTGGAGGAATAAATGGCGCCCCTTCTTTTACTTTTACTTTTATATCATTATATTCTCCCAATTTTTTTAATATATTTATTTCTTCTTTTGAAAGACCAAATCTTCCAATAAACAGTTTATTCTGAAATATATGATAAAATATTATAATAAATATCATAGAATAATAAAAGAAAATTTCATTTAAAAAATAAAATATCAATGGCATAATTATAATAAATAAGATAATAATAGAATTTATTAATTTATTATTGCTCTTAAATTTCAATATATACTTATTTTCATTTTCATAAATATCAAAATATTTTATCAATATTTCTTTATCTTCCTTCTTTATATTATTAACTTCTATTCCATCTTCTATCCAATCTCCCTCAACCAATTCATTTACATTTCTTATAAATGTTAGTTTTTCTTCCAGATCTTTTGATATATATCTAAATAGAAAATATGGTATATATACAAAAATTAGAGAAATTAATAGATAATAAATGTTAAAATATAATATGAAAAGGTTAATAAAATATATGGAGATCAATATTAAGATAATATTAAAGATAGAAATATAATATTTTTTTCTATCTTCTTTGTATATTTTGATAGCCTCTATATTGTGAAATATAAACCCAAATAATACTAAATAAAATAAAAATAATAACATCTTGTATGGAGAAAAGAATGATAATAGAAAGAATATTGAAAAGAAAATATACAAATCTCCAATGGCCAATAATCTAAATAAATATAGTAATACAAAAAATAAAAGAATAAGATATGAAAATATAAGGTTTTCTGGGTAAATATTTTGAATAATTAAGTATAAAAAATAAAATACATTAAATATTAATAAAATATATATTATTATATCATCTACAGATTTGTATTTTATATCCTGGTACGATGAATATAATAATATTATCATATCAAATATCAATAAAGGGAGTATTTCATTCATATAAAAAATAAAAAATAGAATTCTTATAAATAATTATTATGATGATGTGGACACAATCTGAATTAATGATGAAAGGAGTAGCTACTGATTTTTAAATTTCCATATATTAATATTTATTATGCCATTAATAATACCATCTCCAGAATATGCTAAGAGAAGGAAAATATTACAGATTGATAACAAAATTAAAAAATTGGAAAAAGAGAGGACTGGAAAGATAACTTTAGTATTAAAAAAGGAAATAGATCTAAACAATCTCAATGAATCATTAAAATTTATATCAATGTTAAAAGAATTGGAAGGAAGAAATTTCTTTGACGAATTGTATATTGTTAAATCCGATAAAGTATTTGATTATTTAGATATAGAAAAAGGATTAGACCAAAAAAGTATAGAAAAAGAAAAATTAATAAAATTGTATAATATAATAAGTAGGCTTACAAATATAATAGATAAAATTAAAAAAATCTATTAGTATTTATAGTCTTCTTCTACTTTTATATTTTTAGATAATAATAATCTCTTTATATTTTCTATATCATTCTCTATTATTTTTATTTTTTCTATTTCATTTATTATATATTCAAAGTTGGTCAAATCAATAAAATTCTCTATTTTCTTTATTTTATTCATTAAATTTTCATAATCTGATAATACAGATTCCAATATATCTTTAGAATCATATAATTCTGCTTTTATCTTTCTAATTTCTTCTTTAATATTATTTAGACCTTCCTCTAATTTGTTATATTTTTCATTAATCTCTTCAATTTTATCTATATCATTTACTTTTGATCTTAAATCTACAACCAAATTATTTAATTCTTCAAATAATGCATATATACTATTTAATCTATTTTCGAAATTTACATATTTGTTATATAATTCTTCATAAGCTTTAAATTGTTTTATATTTTTAATATCATCATTTGTTAATTGTAATAAGTAATTCATATTACTTATTTTATTATTAATTTCTGAATATTTTTCTTCATATTTCTTTTCTATCTCTTCCAATTTACTATTAACATTATATAGATCTTTTTCCCTTATCTCACTTATCATTTCAGATATTTTATTGTACTGTAACAAATCTTTAGATAAATTATCTAGTGTTTTGGATAATAAATTTGTTAAATTATCTACTTTTAGTTTTAAATCATAAAAATCATTGATATTTGTATATGAATCCTCCATTTTATTTAACTTATCAGTTAAATCTTCTATTTTATTTCTTAAATCTTTTATACTATTTATAACATCTTCATATTTTGTTATTTTATTACTTAAGGAGTTTATATCGAGCTCTAATTTATTTATCTTTGATTTTACATTTACTATAGCGGAATAATCAACAAAATTTTTCTGATTATTTTCTAATACATCTACTCTTAGTTTTAAATCGTTTAAATACCTTACTTTATCCAATAGATCTTCATTTAATATTTCCTTATAATTATTTAATATTTTTTCTACATTTTCTAATTCTTCTTTCAAAGCTTTTAATTGATTATTAAATTCTTCTCTACTTACAAAATTATTCAAATTTCTTTTTATTTCCAATATCCTATTGTTAAAATTTTTTACATATGAAAAAAATTCATCAATTATATCCAAATCTTTATTTAAATCCATAAACTATTTATTTATAATAAATTTTATTAAACTTACCACATACTTTTTAATAATTCTTTTCTTATGTCATCAATTTCTTTCTTTATCATATCATATTTTAATTCTAAATTATATAACCTTTTTTTAATATCATCTATGTCTTTGAGTTTTAAGTTTATTTCTAGTAAAATTATTTTTAATTCATCTAATAATTTATTGTATTCATTATTTTTATCAAAAATATTCTTTAATTTTAAATATTTATCATAAATTTCATCTTTTATTTTCTTATTTTTTTCTAATTCTTCTTTTAAATCCTTAATTTTATTTTCTAAATCTTCTATAATTTTTTCATATTCATTTATTTCATCCATTTTTAAAAAATGATAATATATCTTTTTGAGCTTTTCCTATATTTTCTATAGATATATTTAATGCTTTTAGTATTGGTTCTATAGCTGGTAAGACCTGTTTATATATATAATATTCTGGATCGTATTCATTATCCTTAACTTCATCTAATATTCTAACCTTATCAGAAATCTTTTCCCCACCTTTTACTATAATATATTCAACTATAAATCCTCTTCTAACATCATAACCCCTTTCCTTATATTTCTTTGCCGCTATAATATGCGGAGCCGTAACTTCATATTCTGATGGATCTTTTCTTAATTGTTCTCTTAATATAAATTTCTCTTTGGGATAAACATGATTTCTTATATTTTTAATAACTTCTGACAAATAATCATTTATTTCTTTTATTTTCCCTTCTAATGCTAATTTAATTACCTTTTCCTGAACCTCTCCAGCAATTTCTGACCAATCCCTTCTAACAACTTCGAAACCTCTCAATTTAATATTTCCATTTTCAGATAATAATGCATATTTTTTTCTGGCACCACCTTCTCCAGATCTTTTTTCTACAAATATTCCCGATATATAATAATCTTCAAATTCCATTTCCAATGGTTTTGGTAAAATATTATTTATTTTATTTAATAAATTTAGAGCATTTTCTTTATTATCTACAACAACAAATATAGAATCTGTATCTCCATATAATATTTTATATCCATTTTTTTCAATAAAATCTTTTACTTCTAATATATGTTTTCTACCTAGAGCAGTTACTGAAGCTGCACATTCTAAACAATACCATCTAGAATTTGGAAATCCCAAATAACCATATGTAGAATTTATTATATATTTTAATGCTGTTTGCCTACTATCAATTATTTTATATTCTTCAGAATTCTTATCTAAACCTTTTAAAGCTTTCTTTAAATTTGCCCTTTCTTCAAACACTTTTTCTAATACTGTAGATATAAATCCTTTTTTCTTTTTACAATACCATACTTCAGATTTTCCTAGACTTGTTTCAATATTTATTTTATCCTTCATACATTCTTCATGTTCACATTTCAATGTATCTGGAGAAATATTATATCTAATTATTATTGATGGGTATAGAGATCTAAAATCAAAAACCGCAATATTTTTATACAAACCTGGTTTTGGTTCTAGTACAATAGCACCAGTGTATGTTACTCTTTTTCTATTATTTACTTCATTTGGATCTGGTCTATTTGGTATTATTTCATTAAATTCTTTTGCCCTTTTTATTAGATAATTTTCTACAAGAATTCCATATGTACTTCCTGATAATTCATATAAAGTAATTCCAACCAATCTTGCCAATTCTAATAAAATTCCTTCAAAATGTTTATATAATCTATAAGTTAATTCTACATCTTTTCTATTATATTCTATTAGATAACTGAAATCTTTTTTATTATAAATTAAATCTGACATTTTATTCAAATCCATATCCAATTTTCCTTCTCCCAATATTTCCATAGCAACTTCATCTAAAGAATATGTTTCAGAATTTAATTGGGGTGCAAATATTGTTGTAACAATATCATATAAATCTACATTTTGTATTCCAACTATTCTATATTTTTTATCTTCTTCTCTTTTTTTAGTATATATTATTCCTTTTCCATCCCATCCAAAATCAAAATTAAATCCCAATCTTTTTGCTTTCTCATATAAAAAATATAAATCAAAATTATTAGAATTATATCCAACAATTACATCTGGATCTAAACTTTTAACTATTTCATTAAATTTTTTTAATAATTCTAATTCACTATTTACTTTTATTCCATCATTTGCTTCTCCTCCCCAATATATTGAATAATATTTTTCTCCATCATATATTGAGATAATATAAATATTTGCCTTTTCTGGTGATATTATAGATTTATTAGAAGCTGTTTCTATATCAAATGCTATAACCTTTAATTTATATTTATTTTCAACAATTCCATTATTTTTCTTTAATTTGTAATAATCTATATTATCTCCTTTCTTTATTAATTCTAATTCCAAATCATATGTATATAACGGATATATATCATTATCTATTTGAAACTTTTTTATTATACTAATATCTCCCTCTTTTTTTCCAATTATTTTTCCTTCCTCCTTCAATTTATCAGCAAAGTTCTTTATTTTATCATAATCATCTTGATTCAAATAAACTTTTATTACAGTATATTCTTTTCCTATAAAATTTTTCTTTAAAATTTCAAAATTTTTTACATATTTTTCATCTTTCAATTTATTCTTTATTTCTTCTAAATATTTTTCATCCTTTAATATTAAATATACATAAAATGGCTGATCATATTCTATTCTTACCTTTTTTCCATTTTCATCCCTTCCATAAATATAAATTTTTTCTTTATCATGATCAAAATCTAATACAAATATTTTCATAAAAAATTATTGTAAAATATTAATTAAAGTTTAACCTTTTATAACTGCTATTGGTCTTAACCTTACAACCATTTTAGATATACCCAATTCATCAGTTACCTTTACAACTTCATCAACATTTTTATAAGCTTCAGGTACCTCTTCAACTACACCTTCTTTTGTTGTAGATTTTACATATATTCCCTTTTCTTCTAAATTTTTAATTACTTCATTATAATTAAAAGATCTTCTCGCAGCAGCTCTTGACATATTTCTTCCAGCACCATGCGCTGAAGACCCAAAAGATAATTCCATAGATTTTTCAGATCCTATTAATACATATGATGCAGTCCCCATTGAACCTGGAATTAATACAGGCTGCCCAATACTTCTATAATCTTCAACTAATTCTTCTGAACCTGGTGGAAATGCTCTAGTAGCACCTTTTCTATGAACAACTAATTTTTTCTTTTTACCATCAACCTTATGTTCTTCAATTTTTGCAATATTATGGGCAACATCATATATAACATTTAATCCAATATCCTCTACTGGATGATTATATACTTTTTGGAATGATTTTCTAATAAAATATGTTATTATTTGTCTATTATTCCATGCAAAATTTGCTGCTGCACTCATTGACTTCCAATAATTATTTCCATCTTCAGATTGGAATGGTAAATATACCAATTCTTTATCTGGTAATTTATTTATTTCTTCTCTATATTTTTTCAATCCTAGATCTATATAATCTGATGCAATTTGATGTCCAAAACCTCTAGAACCTGTATGAATTAATATTGTTACCTGTCCTTCTTCATATATTCCCAATTTATTTGCTATTTCTTTATCAAATATTTTATCAACTACCTGTATTTCTATAAAATGATTTCCGGATCCTATAGTTCCCAATTGATCTATTCCTCTTCTAATTGCTAAATCTGATACATGATCTATCGAAGCATCTTTTAATCTACCATAAGATTCTACATGCTCTAAATCCTCTTTCCATGCATAACCTTCTCTATAACTCCATTCTAAACCTTCTTCTACTGCATCTTTAAATTGTCCTGGAGATAAAACAATTTTTCCAGTTTCTCCAACTCCAGCAGGTACATTTCTAAATATTTCATTGACAATTTCTTTTAATTTTGGTTTTATCTCTTCATATTTTAAATTTGTTCTTAATAACCTTACTCCGCAATTTATATCATAACCTATTCCACCTGGAGATATTATTCCTTCATTTATATCGAATGCTGCAACTCCTCCAACGGGAAATCCATAACCTTCATGTCCATCTGGCATTACAATAGAATATTTTTGTATTCCTGGCAAACTAGCAACATTTTTTCCCTGTATTAATGTTTTATCTTCTCTCATCTTTTCTATTAACTTATCATTTGCATATACTCTAACTGGAACATTCATTCCTTTTTCTTGTGGTATTTCATATATATTTTCAGATATTTTTCTTAATTTTATATCCATAAAATATTATTGATTATAATTCTTTAAAACATGATTTAAGAAAAAGAAAGAAATTCCTAAAATGATAAATGATAAAAACAATCCATATTGAACTGAAATATAATAAAGTAATAAAGATCCTATTGTACCACCTAAATTTCTAAATAAATATATATTTCCAAATTTTTGTGGATAATTTAATATTATATAATTATCAAAGAAATATTGAAACATTGTCCATGAAAATGCAGCTAATATAAATAATATTAATAGTATTATAGCATTATATATTTTCGATAAAGATAATATTAGAGATAATAATATTACAATACCAATTAAAAATCTAGAGAGTATTCCAATTTTTATTTTTCTAAAATTAATTTCTCTTTTATATATTTTATATAATATTGATGTATATAATCCATTTATAAATAATAAAAATGGAAAAATTATAGATAAAGAAAATATATTTACTGAATAAACCAAAGATGTCCAAACTAATGAAAATCCGATCAATACAAATAAATTATATAATTCTAAATATCCTATTCTCAACTTTTTTATATTCAGTGGAAATATTAAACCTTCAAATATTGGATATATACCTCCAAATTTATCTATATTATTTTCTGCAACTGAAAACATTTTATCAATTTTTTCCAATAAATTTAATTCATATGCTGATGAGAATAAAAATAAATATAATTTCCTATACATTACAACTATTATGGACAATAATAAAATAATCGAAACTATATATATATTATAAATTATGGAAAGAAAAAGAAGAGAAATTTGTGGTATTACTTCTCCAAAAGTCCAATAAATATTAAAATGAAAATTTAAACTTACATCCTTATAATATAATAAAAATGAAAAGTATGTAGATGAATATGTAATAGTAAATAATAAAAAGGATAATATTAATAGATAAATATTTGGATAAAATAATAATATAGAAGATAAAAGAGGTCCTATTACACCAATCATAGCAATATTAATATAATTTTTCTCATTTATTTTAATATTTCCAAAAATTGCAGAACTTATTATTGATCCTATATAAGATATAGAAACTAAAGAAAAATATACATTAGATGGAAAATTAAAATAATATGGATAAACAAAAAATAAACTATTTAGCATTCCCCCAACTAAATTATTACTAATTATAATAATTTTTTCTTTATAGTTCATTTTATTATTTCTCTAATTTTTTCTTTTAATATATCTCCCAATGCTATGCCTATAGCAATTGAAATAGATATAACTATTCCACCAAATAGTATTATGAACATATAGAGAAGAACTGGAGATAGTATATTTAAATAACTAAGCGTTAACACTAATATAAAAAATAAAACAATAAATCTTATTGAACCCAATATAAAGTTTACATACTTAAAATTCTGGATTGCTGGATATAAAAAAGATCTCAATATAAATTCCATCATTGCATACGAAATTATTATTACTATTATTATTATTAGTAAACTGTTTAATATATTAAAAATAATAGTTCCTATATTACTAACATACGGAATTATATAAAATGAAATTCCAATAAAATAAAAGTATATAAAGAACTTAGTTATATTTACTATTAAATCTGTAAGAGAATATGTTGTCATGATTTGTTTATCATGCAACCATCTATCAAGACCAAGAACTTTTTTCAATATTATTTTAAGTATTAACGCTACAAGTTTTCCTATAAAGTACCCAATTATTATAATAGAAATAGAAATTACTATTATTTTTAATATATTATAGTTAAATATTTGAAGTATTTGATTGGTAATATTTTCCAGCATAATATTATCTAAAAAAATGGTAATTTATAAATTCATAGTCCTACTAAAATTGACATAACCTATTAATAGTAAGATGATTTTAATACTAGAGAGATTCTTAAAATATTTTTTATATTTTGAATTTATTAGAAGTCACATTTAAATAGTAACGATTTTTATATAATATTTTCTAAAAGTTAAAATTTTTATTTAGTAATTTAAAAATAGCCCCGCGGGGATT